>Ga0164313_10002144_pt1 | contig 17708 bp, 8 predicted proteins | sample GuaBasSedimGuay4_FD_113735 | JGI IMG/M metagenome (GOLD analysis project Ga0164313, IMG submission 113735) | Subseafloor sediment microbial communities from Guaymas Basin, Gulf of California, Mexico - Guay4, Core 4569-4, 0-3 cm | ecosystem: Environmental > Aquatic > Marine > Hydrothermal vents >...
CTCCCATCAGAAGTCACCTGGGTCTCAGACGACTCAGGCGGAGACTACGACCCGGGCACGGGCCTCTGGACAGTCGGAAACCTCGCCCGCGGCACCCTCGAACAACTCAACATCACCGCCACCGTGAATCCGGGAACGGGAGGGGCGGAGATCATCAATACCGCCTCGATAACCGCTCTTGATCAGAACGACCCCAACCCTGACAACAACAGCGACAGCGCTGGCAGCATCGTGACAGGCGTGGACCTCGCCGTCGCAAAGACCGTGGACGACGCGAACCCGAGTGAGGGTGACTCCATCCTCTACACCCTCACCGTGACCAACGGCGGTCCAGACGACGCAACCGGTATTGCGATCTCAGATCAGCTCCCGACGGGAGTCGCGTGGGTCTCAGACGATTCAGGCGGAGACTACGACCCTGGCACGGGCCTCTGGAGCGTCGGAAACCTCGACAACGCGAACTCCACAACGATCCACGTCACCGCCATCGTCGTCGCCGGAACAACCGGCGACACGATCACGAATACCGCAACAGTCGCCGCCCTCGACCAGACCGATCCCAACCCTGACAACGACACGGATGGTGCGGACATCGTCATTGCGGGCGCCGACCTCGAACTCATCAAGACCGTCGATAGCACGACGCCGATCGAGGGCGAGACCATCGTGTACACCGTGATTGTTGCGAACCACGGACCCGATGACGCCACCGGCGTCGAGGTTTCCGACCAACTCCCGTCCGAAGTCACCTGGGTCTCAGACGACTCAGGCGGAGACTACGACCCGGGCACGGGCCTTTGGAGCGTCGGGGACATCGACCGTGGCCAACTGGTCCTACTCAACATCACGACCACCGTCAACTCAGGCACCACAGGCACGCAGATCATCAACACGGCCACGATCGTTGCTCTTGATCAGAACGACCCCAATCCTGACAACGACAGTGACAGCGCTGGAAGCGTTGTTACTGGAGCCGACCTGACCATCACCAAGTCGGTCGACAACGCGAATCCAAGCGAAGGCGACACCATCGTGTTCACGGTGCATGTCACCAACGGTGGGCCAGACGAAACAACCGGCGTCGAGGTCACGGACCAACTCCCAACCGGTGTCACCTGGGTATCTGACGACTCCGGAGGCGACTACGACCCAGGAACAGGCATCTGGAGCGTTGGAGACCTCGCCAATGCGGACACGGCCACGCTCCACGTCACCGCCAGCATCGACGTTGGAACGGCCGGCTCCACGATCACGAACACTGCTCAGGTCACCGCATCGGACCAGAACGATCCCGACCAGGACAACAACACGGACAGCGCGACCATTCGAGTAGCAGCAGCGGACCTGGGATTGACCAAGACCGTGGACACGATTCGACCACACGAAGGCGACGAGGTCGTCTACACGATCATCATCATCAACCGGGGGCCAGACAACACCACAGGCGTCGAGGCCACGGACCAACTCCCATCCGGCGTCACGTGGGTATCTGACGACTCCGGAGGCGATTATGACCCCGCAACAGGCGTCTGGGCAGTCGGGGACCTCGCTACAGGCATCTTCGAGGTTCTCAATATCACGGCATCCGTTGACACAGGAACGGTGGGCGACACGATAACGAACACCGCGACCATCACCGCAACGGGTCAGGTCGACCCCAATCCCGACGACCAAACCGGGACCGCAACGATCATTGTTGCAGGTGCAGACCTTGGAATTGGCAAAACGGTCGCCAACGCACATCCGAGCGTTGGCGACACGGTCTTATACTCCATCCAGGTCACCAACGGCGGCCCAGACATCGCCACGAACATCACGGTGACAGATCAACTCCCTGCGGGTGTCACCTACGTTGGGGACGACTCCGGGGGTACCTACGAGCCGACCACCGGCTTGTGGGATATCCCGCTACTCGCCATCGGTGCCACAGCAACCCTCCAGATCAGAGTGACCGTTGACGATGGCACAGCGGGCACGACGATCACGAACACCGCAACGATCACGGGATCGGACCAGGACGACCCGAACGCTGATAACGACACAGACACAGCTGACGTGGTCGTCGTCGGCGCCGACCTGCGGATCCTCAAGGCTGTCGACGATCACACACCAAGCGAGGGCGACAGCATCACCTATGCGATCATCGTCGTCAACGCCGGACCCAACGACGCCACCGGTATCGAGGTCACGGACCAACTCCCATCCGGAGTGACGTGGGTCTCAGACGATTCCGGAGGTGCCTATGACTCAGGCACCGGGATCTGGACCATTCCATCACTGATCCATGGCGACACGGATGTGCTGAAGATCGTCGCAACGGTTGATAAGGGTACGGTTGGCTCGGTGATCGTCAACGTTGCCACGATCACCGCGGCCGACCAGGACGACCCGAACCCTGACAACAACACGGACCGCACCGTCATCGTTGTCGTCGGCGCGGACCTCGGCCTCCTCAAGACAGTGGACGACTCCACACCGAATGAAGGCGATACGATCGTGTACTCCTTGCTGCTGATCAACGGCGGACCGATGGATGCGACCGGTATCGAGGTCACGGACCAACTCCCAACGGGGATCACCTACTCGTCCGACGACTCCGGAGGGGCCTACGACGCTGCGACGGGCATCTGGACGATTCCCTCACTCGAACGCGGCGATACGGCGATACTCCAGATCACGGCCATCGTAGATCTTGGTACGGCGAGCACCGAGATCGAGAACACCGCCGCCATCACGGCAGCGGACCAGGATGACCCGGACCCTGACAACAACTCGGATACTGCCCTTGTGGCGGTGAACGACCCGGTCAACCAGCCGCCATCGCCGGTTGAGCCAGACGGTGATGGCAGCCTCGTTCCCGTCGACCACGTAGCTGAGACCGTTGCGCTCGAGGGGACACCGTCACCGCTTCCGATCGTCGACCCCGAAGGTGACGCCTGGACCGTGGGAATCCTGACAGGGACACTCCCGACCGAAATCACCATGAACGACCAGGGCATCTTCTCTGGTTCAGCAACCGAGACGGGGACATTCAAGCTCACGATGGAGACATGCGATGACAGGACCCCGCCAGCGTGTTCCACGTTCACCTACACGCTCACGGTGGAAGCCTCTCTCCCAGCCACGGGTATCGAAACCGTACACATCGGACTCGCCGGCATCCTCGCGTTGATCCTCGGATCGTTGGTACTTGCCATCACGTCGAGGCGCAAAGATCAAGAGGTTCGGTTCGACCCACGGTAACGCAACTTCTCGAAAGTGAGCGGGGTCGCTGAGAGCCAGGGAGACAACTGGGAGTAGTACGAAGTACGTAGAACGAAGTATGACACGAGCAGCGTCCCCCGTCACCGGTCTGGTTGCGAGGCGATGATCCCACGGGGAGCAGCGAAACGTACCACGTCGAAGAATCCTCAGCTTCGCCCCACATCGCGCGCACCTGAACCAGGGGCATCGATGACGCTAGGGCGCACTGCTCGGCGGGTGTTGAGCCGTACTTCATACTTCATACTTCGTACTACGTTCTCACAACCTGGCGCACACGACACTCCTAGGATGCGTACGTGAAATCAATACTCATCGCGAACCGGGGCGAGATCGCGGTCCGGATCATCAGGGCCGCCAGAGACCTCGGACTGCACACGATCGCTATCTACTCTGAACTCGACAGAGACGCCGTTCACACGTCCATGGCAGACGAGGCGTGGAACGTCGGACCCGCCCCCGCTGCAGAGTCCTATCTCAACGTGGGCAAGATCCTCGATATCGCACGCGAATCTGAGGCAGACGCCATCCATCCCGGCTACGGGTTCCTCGCCGAGAACGCGGCCTTTGCCCAGGCGGTCATCGACGCTGGTCTCATCTGGATAGGGCCACCGCCAAGCGCCATCTCGATGATGGGTGACAAGATCGAGTCCCGTGTCGCTGCCGAGGCCGCTGGTGTTCGTGGAGTTCCAGGAACCCTTGAACCTCTGACGAGCGTGGCCCAGGTCGAGGAATTCGCGACAGAGTACGGCTTTCCTGTTGCCATCAAGGCCGCCGCCGGCGGTGGCGGTCGCGGTTTGAAGGTCGTACACAGTGCCGAGGGACTGGCAGACGCGTTCGAGTCCGCGGGGCGTGAAGCCGAAGCGTGGTTCGGCAATCCGGCCGTGTACGTCGAGAGATACCTCGAGAACGCCCGCCACATCGAAGCCCAGGTTCTGTTCGACAAGCATGGCAACGGCGTGTTCCTTGGCGAGCGTGACTGCTCGCTTCAGCGACGGCATCAGAAGCTTCTCGAAGAATCGCCGGCCGTGAACTTCACTCCCGAGAACAGGGAGACGCTCGGCGAGCTTGCGTTGGCTCTCGGACATGCAGCGGGATACGAGTCTGCGGGCACGGTCGAGTTCCTGTTCTCCGACGGCGAGTTCTACTTCCTCGAGATGAACACACGCATCCAGGTCGAGCACACGATCACCGAAGAGGTCTTCGGGATCGATCTCGTGGCCGAACAGATCAAGATCGCATGGGGCGAACCTTTGTCGATCACAGAGACACCCACGCCCGTGGGACACGCCATCGAGTTCAGAATCAACGCAGAGGACCCATCTCGCGGCTTCATCCCGAATCCAGGGACACTCGTGTCCTATCGCGAGCCATCCGGGCCCGGTGTCCGCATCGACTCGGGAGTCATCCAGGGCTCAACAATCAGCCAGTACTACGACAACATGATCGCGAAGCTGATCGTGACGGGGCCAACCCGGGCTGACGCCGTCGCACGAGCGAAGCGGGCACTCGGCGAGTATCTGATCGAAGGCGTCGATACGACAATCCCTGCACATCTCCAGATCCTGTCCGATGACCGGTTCCTCACCGGTGAGATCACGACTCGGCTCGTCGAGGACTCGATGGACTTCACCGATGTGGGGCGATCCACCGCTCCGACACTTCCAGAAGAAGAGGAACTGTCAGAACGAGAGATGACGGTCGAGGTCGGTGGGCGCCGTTTCACAGTCAAGTACTGGGCAAAGGTGATGACTGCTCCAGGGTCAGGGAAGCGCATCGCACCGAGGAGGAAAGCTCCGAAGCTGTCAGGACATGGCGGCGGTGGTCCGAGCGAGGGAGCCGTGGTCGCACCCATGCAGGGCACAATCGTCAAGATCCACCACAAGGCTGGGTCTGCGGTCAAAGCAGGCGAACCTGTCTGCGTGCTCGAAGCGATGAAGATGGAGAACGAGATCAAGGCCAACGCGTCAGGCGAGATCGTGGAACTCCGCGTTCAGGTCGGCGACACCGTCACTCCAGGCGCGATCCTGATGGTGATCAAGTAGCGGAGATTCCAGACACCAGATGCCAGATACCAGAACCTGCTCTGGACTCTGGAAGCGAGCTTGCGAGCGGTCTGGAGTCTGGATTCTGGAAGCGAGCCTGCGAGCGCTCAGCTTGCTTGATACCTGCCGAACACGGGCAGTAGCGCCTTCGTTATCTCGCCGACCGTGGCGCCCAGGATCAGGGCGTCCTTGACCGGGTACATGATGTTGTCTGTGCCTTGGGCTGTACGGGTCACGGCGCTCAATGCCGCTTCTACAGCGGGGTTGTCCCGCTTCGCCTTGCGTTCCTCCAGCAACGTGATCTGGGTCGATTCGAGGCCAGAATCGATCGTAAGCGCCTCGGCTTCAACGGGGGCATCGGACACGAAGTCGTTCACGCCGACAACCACTGTCGACCCATCATCGATGCTGCGGGCATACCGGTACGCAGCCTCATCGATCTCTCTCTGGGGGAACCCTGCTTCGATCGCCTGAACCGCACCACCGAGGTCGTCAATACGCTCGATGAGAGCTACTGCTTCAGCTTCGATCTCATCCGTGAGCGTTTCAACGTAGTAGCTGCCCGCAAGCGGGTCGACAACATCGGCCACACCTGTCTCGTAGCCGAGCACCTGCTGGGTACGCAATGCCAGCAGTGCCGACTCGGTGCTCGGGAGGCCAAGAGCCTCATCGAACGAGTTCGTGTGCAACGATTGTGTGCCCCCGAGCACGGCTGCGAGCGCCTGATAGGACGTACGCACGACGTTGCTGAGGGGCTGCTGGGCTGTGAGCGATGAACCTGCCGTCTGGGTGTGGAAGCGCATCTTCCACGCCGCTGGCGACGTTGCGCCGACGCGGTCTTTCATAAGCCGCGCCCACAGGCGCCTCGCTGCCCGGAACTTCGCTGCTTCGTCAAAGATGCCGTTGTGCGAGTTCCAGAAGAACGAGATCCTCGGTGCGAACTCGTTCACGTCGAGTCCGGCAGCGCGCGCTGCTTCGACGTATGCCAGGCCGTTGGCGATCGTGAACGCTACCTCCTGGGCCGCGGTGGAGCCAGCTTCGCGGATGTGATATCCCGAGATCGAGATCGTGTTCCAGCTCCTCAGCTCGTCAGCACAATACGAGAAGATATCCGTGATGACACGCATCGACGGCTCGGCGGGAAAGATGTAGGTGCCTCTGGCGATGTACTCCTTGAGGATGTCGTTCTGGACGGTTCCACGCAGGGAGTTCGGATCCGCACCCTGCTCCTGAGCAACGATCTGATACAGCAGCACGAGGACTGCCGCCGTCGAGTTGATCGTCATCGACGTCGAAACGTCCGCAAGCGGGATCTTGTCGAACAGGAGTCGCATGTCATCGATCGAATCGATCGCAACGCCGACCCGCCCCACCTCGCCCGCCGCGAGCGGGTCGTCAGAGTCCAGTCCCATCTGGGTGGGAAGGTCGAACGCAACGGATAGACCTGTTTGTCCTGCATCGAGAAGATCGCGGAATCTCCGGTTCGTCGCGACCGCATTCCCGAAACCGGCATACTGGCGCATCGTCCACAACCGCCCCGTGTACATGGAGCCATACGGGCCCCGTGTATACGGGAACTCCCCGGCATCTCCCAGTTCGACCTGTGGATTCCATCCCTCGAGGTCGCCAGGCCCGTACTCAATGCGTTCGTCGGTCATCGTCCAATCCACCTGCTATCCGGGGTCCGTTCCTATGCTCATACGGTAACCGATGGTACGGCACGCAGCGTCGCCCGAAGTAGGGATGAAACACACGATGCAACCAGAGATCCGCAAGGTCGAGGCGCAGGAACGGCGATGGCGTCGTCTGCCCTCGTTCATCGGTTTGGGTGTGATCGTTGTACTTGCCGCGACGTGGATCGGGCTATTCGCATTCCTGGGCATCAACTCCGCCTATGGAACGGTTGAAACAGTCACCGAGCATTACCTGTGCGATACATCTGAGCTTGATCTGTCGTTCCCCGACCTCTCGACCCTCTCCGTTGTGCGGACTTCCGACGGCGTCGAACTCGGCAGGATGACCGAGCGGAACTCGTTGCCCGTCAGCCTCGACGAAACCCCAGACCTTGTGATCGCGGCGCTGCTCTCGGCCGAGGACAAGTCCTTCTATGAACACAGTGGAATCAACTTCTCTGCAATCGGCCGTGCCGCATTGACCCAGGCGACAGGCCAGGGTGGCGGAGGTGGATCCACCATCACCCAGCAGGTCGTGAAGCAGAACTTCCTCGGTTCAGAGCCAACCATTGAACGCAAGATCTGCGAGGCAGTTGTTGCAGCCGAACTCGAGCGCCGCTACGACAAGGCCCAGATCCTCGAGTTCTGGGCGAACTCCGTGTTCTTCGGAGCGAACTCCTACGGGATCAAGGCTGCGGCTCAGGAATACTTCGGCAAGGATCTCGATGAACTCACCATCGCTGAAGCTGCACTGTTGCCAAGTCCCATTCGCAACCCCACGTTCTACCACCCACGCTTGAAACCAGAGAACGTGCTCGAAGCTCGCAACCGCACGATCGACAGGATGATCACCAACGGGTACATCCTGCCAGCCGATGGCGAGGCAGCGAAAGAGGATCCCCTTGGCGTGATCGATCCCCATGAGGCGGAGATCCTCTCACCCCAGGTCATGATCGCCGTGCGCCAGGAACTGCTACGTACGAGCACGTACGGGCTCGGCGACACCTATGCCGCGCGTAAGCGTGCGATCTTCGGTTGTCCCGCTGCGGTCACCGATTGCGAGGGTGGCGGTGGGCTCACCATCAACATCACGCTCGACATGGAACTCCAGCAAGAAGCGAACGAGATCCTTAGGGCATGGTTCAGGCCTGGCCAGGAGGGACCGACCGGTGCCATTGCGACCATCGATAACGCCACCGGCGCTATCAGGGTCCTCGCCTCAGGAGTCGAATACGGGACAGACATCGAAGCTGGCCAGCGCCCCTACGACCTGGCCTCCCAGGGTGCACGGCAGCCCGGCTCGGCGTTCAAGCCATTCACGCTCTCGGCGGCACTCGAGTCGGGTGAGCGAAACGAAGCCCCGATCACGCTCGGGTCGTACTGGGACGACTCTTCACCTGCGACCATCGAATGTGACACGCCATGCTCGTCTGACGGCAATGTGTGGATCGTATCGAATGCGGGGGGCGCCTCTGAAAAGGACGTGAGAACTCTCGAATCGGCCACATACAACTCTGTGAACACCGTGTACGCCCGTGTCGTGGACACGATCGGCGCAGAACCGGTCGCGGAGATGGCTCACAGGCTTGGGATCACGTCCCCTCTCCCACCGTACCCCTCGATCACGCTGGGTGCCCTCGGGGTCTCGCCCCTCGAGATGTCAGCCGCATATTCGACATTCGCCAACTTCGGTGAGAGGGTCGAACCGTACCTCATAGAGAAGATCACGGCTGAGGATGGCACCGTCATCTACGAGCACGAGGTTGAGCCACGCAGGGTGCTCTCTGCGGAGATCTCGGCTGCTGTCGTCGGCACCCTCGAGAAGGTCGTCTCGAACGGGACCGCGCGCAGGGCGAACATAGGGAGGCCGCAGGCCGGCAAGACCGGTACCGCTGCGAACTCGCGGGACGTCTGGTTCGTGGGATTCGTCCCTCAGCTCACAACCGCCGTGTGGGTCGGATACGCTGACAGCCAGCAACCGCTCGAGGATTTCGCAGTCTGGAACCCCGTGGAGGACAAAGAGCAGTACTACCGAAGAGCCTTCGGTGGCACACTCGCTGCCCCCATATGGAACCAGTTCATGACGATCGCCACCAGGAACCTCCCTCCGATCGACTTCCCCGCGGATCCTGAGGGCACCAGCATCTACCGCCTCACTCCGAACACGACCGTACCCGAGCGCGAGGGATCGACGATCGCGATGATGGACACCCTGTACGCTCTTGGCCTGCGAGGTGTGACCACCGAGATCCCGAGCAACCTCCCAAAGGGCGCGTTCATATCAATGACTCCGGGACCGGGTGCTACGGTTCAGGAAGGTACCCAGGTTGTCATCACGATTTCGAGCGGAGTTCCGCCGGCAAGTATCATGATCGACCTGCGGGGCCTCACCCCCGTCGAAGCCTCGAATACGCTCAGAACGTATCGGGACAACGTTGGATTCGACTTCAGCTGGAACATGGTCGAGATACCGATCGCCGATCCGGCGTTCTACGGCTTGGTCGTGACGACCACGCCTCCTGCGGGAGCAAAGATCGGCCCTGGCGCATCAATCAATGTGATGATAGGGGCAGAGCCAGGCTCTGGAGGCGGGGGCGGCACGGACACGGGTTCTGGTGACGGCTCAGATACCGGATCCGGGGACGACACAGACACGGGTTCTGATGACGGCTCGGATACAGGTTCCGATGATGACTCTGGCGACGGCTGACGGGCCAGGGTTCCAGCGGTAGAACACCGGCAGTGCACACCGGGTTGACGGGCCGGCGCTACGCTCTGTCTCCATGAGATCTGAAGCGTCCCCACTCCACCGCCTTTGGGCATATGCCGCAAATTACCGGGGCCAGGTCATCGTCGCCTCCATCTGGTCCTTCCTCAACAAGGCTGTCGATATCGCACCGCCATTCCTCATTGGGATGGCGGTCGATGTTGTAGCGAACGGTTCAGGGAGCCTCCTTGGGAGGCTTGGCATCGAAGATCCCAAGATGCAGATCCTTGTAATCGCGTTGATCACGTTCGTCATCTGGGCACTCGAATCGCTCTTCGAGTATCTCCTGTCCGTCAGCTGGAGGAATCTCGCCCAGTCGATCCAACACGACCTGCGTGTTGATACCTACGAACACCTCCAGGAACTTGACATCGCCTACTTCGAGGATCGGCCATCTGGAGATCTCATGGCCGTGCTCAACGACGACATCAACCAGCTTGAACGGTTCCTCGACATCGGTGCGAACGAAGTCATACAGCTCGCAACGACCGTCGTGCTTATCGGTGCTGCGTTCTTCATCATCGCACCTTCGATCGCATGGCTGGCGTTCCTCCCGGTCCCCGTCATCTTGTGGGGATCAATGAGGTTTCAGAAGAAGATCGAACCCCGATATGCAACGGTACGCGATGAGGCTGCAGCCATCAACGGCCAGCTTGCGAACAACATCGGCGGCATAGCCACGATCAAAGCATTCACCGCCGAAGGCCGCGAGGTCGAGCGTGTCACGATCTCGTCCGACAGATACAGGCAGGCCAATGGTGCAGCGATCGCTCTTTCGTCAACGTTCACGCCGCTGATCAGGATCGCAATCCTCATCGGGTTCACAGCAACGCTCGTGCGGGGAGGATTCCTCGCCATCGACGGACAGCTCAACATCGGGCTGTACTCGGTGTTGGTATTCCTGACCCAACGCCTCTTGTGGCCGCTCACGAGGCTGGGCCAGACCGTCGATCTCTACCAGCGAGCAATGGCTTCGACCAACAGGATCCTCGATGTTCTCGATGCAGAGCCAACCATCATTGACGGTGCCGAGACGATCGACTCGGGTGTCGTCGAAGGGCGAATCACCTTTGAGGATGTCACCTTCAGTTACGAGCCCGGCTACGAGGTGCTCAGTGGGATCGATCTCGAGGTTGAGCCGTTCAAGACCACGGCATTCGTAGGGTCGACAGGATCGGGCAAGACCACGCTCGTGAAGCTCATCCTGCGCTTCTACGACCCGGACTCCGGTGCAGTGCTACTCGATGGCACGGAACTCGCCGACCTGTCCCAGCATGACATTCGCACCTCGATGGCACTCGTTAGCCAGGATGTGTTCTTGTTCCACGGGACGGTGCGTGACAACATCGCATACGGTGCTCCAGATGCGAGCGATGATGCTGTCTACGATGCCGCCCGCACGGCTGAAGCACACGACTTCATCGAGTCCCTGCCGAACGGGTACGAGACGATCATCGGTGAGCGCGGCCAGAAACTCTCAGGAGGCCAGCGCCAGAGGCTGTCTCTCGCACGGGCGCTACTGACCGATTGCCCCGTGCTGATCCTCGACGAGGCAACCTCTGCCGTGGACAACGAAACCGAAGCCGCTATCCAACGTTCGCTTGCCAGGATCGCTCACGGACGCACGATGGTCGTGATCGCCCATCGATTGTCGACGATACGTAACGCGGACAAGATCTACGTCATAGACAAGGGAGAGGTCGCGGAAACCGGGACACACACCGAGCTCATCGACCACGACGGCATCTACCACAGCCTCTGGAACGTTCAAACCGGCCTTGCAGCGTCCCCCTCTGAGTAGAACCGCTCACGCAGTGGCTGCGATACGCTCGCTCTCCACCTGAAGGCCCTTGGTCATACCACCGATGCCCTTGCGCATCTGCTTGTCCGTGTAGCCCTTGGCGAGACGCCCGAGACGGTTGAGCGTGTAGCTGTACTGCAGAACCAGTTCTGTTCCTCCATCGTGGGGCGAGATCCTGAAGTCCGCGACGGCATCAGATATCGGCAGCTTTGACGTCTCGTGGATGGCGACCGTCAGGCGCTCATTCGGTTCGTGGACGTCGACGCGTTCCTCGACACTGCCAAAGGGTGCGAAGTCGCAGTGACGAGCGGAACCTTCGCCCACTGGTCCCACAGAGGTCAGCCGAGAGTCGGTGACGCCGGGACTCCATCGTTGGATGTCTCCGAAGTCGTGGAGTACCGCCCACACGGTCTCCACAGGGGCGTCGATGTGTCGAGTGATCGTGAATTCAGGCATTCGAGTGTCCTTCCGTTATGGGAGTACCAACACAAAAAGACCGCTCACGATTCCACAAGATGGTGATGGCGCGGGCGGTCCCCGATTGTTACACCGGGGACCGCTGCGATCGGTTGGTGACAATCGATCAGTGGGGAACAACGATGTTGCCGCCACGTATTGTCACTGCGTTTTGAGGCGCGTCACGATCCATCGACAATGAGTCGATCACATCCCGAGCCTTGTCGTGCATTTCGAGCCATACACGATCACCATCACCTGGTTGACCATGATCTTCGACGTAGACGACGAACTCATGGTTCCCGATCGGGTCTGCCCAACCGGGTTCGAGATACGTTGCTTTGCCAGAGAACGATGCCCAACCGAATCCGTCTGCTTCACCTATGGCGAGTCCGTACAGGGCATTGCTCTTCACCCGGTACTTCGAGCCGTCATCGAGATGCCGGATCAACAGGAAGTTGCCCTTGACGGCTGTGCCCTTCTTGTTGTACTTCATCGTGTAACCGAAGTTCGTCTTGTCGTCCGTATCGGGCCAGTAGAACCAACCACCCCCGGTGGTGAACCCGAGCGACGGGTCGTACACAACAAGGACATCCTCGTTGAACCCGTCGTAGTAGCCGCCAGCAGCGGTGGCTTCGACCGTGTACGTGTTCACCGGTACACCGTCGAACGTGCACGTGACTGGCAGAACAGCGTCATAGCCGACTCCCGTTACCGCGCCAGCGACACAGACTCCAAAGCGCGGGCTACCCGGGCCGACGGGAGCCAGCGTCATGGTTAGGTCAGCGAGGCCGATCTCTCTGAATGCGGCCGTGCCTACCGGCAGGTCAGGCTGGGTTTCGGTGACCTCAACGGTCAATGTGAACGAACCCGAATCTCCGCCAGGGGTCGCAACCTCGACGGCCACCTGATTGGTGCCGTCGAACACAATCGTTGCATCCTCAGCGGTCACGACGATGTCCGTCTCGACCGTTGTTGCACCTCCATCGCCATCTTCCACAGTCATCTCGACCGTGTAGGTGCCTGCAGGTTCGGTGATCTGGCCGACCATTACCCACTCACAGCCCTGATGCGAATTCACCGAACACCCGGAGTCTGTCAGTGTCAGGTTCCCGGGCAGACCGACGATCGCGGCGCCCCCGACGACACTCCAGGTCGTGGAGATCGTGAGGACATCGGCAGGAACATCCATAGCCGTCACCGTGACATCAACGATGTAGTCGCTGTACTGCACAGCTTGGGAGGCGATGTCGACGACCACATCGGGTGGCACGTTCATGACTTCATGGGATGTGACAGCATTCCCGCTGCCGCCATCCTTATCGGTCACCATCACCTCGACCGTGAACGTCCCGTCGTCCGCGTAGACATGTGTCGGCCCAGTACACGTATCACCAGCCACCAACCCGACCTGCAGCGGACTGCCGTCGCCATAGTCGACCGTGCAAGTGAACGGTGAATCATCGAAGCCGGGATCCGTGAACATGGCGGTCACTCCCACCGCTGCACCCTCATCAGATGGTTCTGGCACCGCTGCCGGAGTATCGACAGTCGGAGCCACATTGGATACAGAGACCGAACCCGAATCGGTGTCCGACAAGCCGTACTCATCGGTGACCCGCAGGCCAATCGGGTAGACACCGTTGTCACCGTAGGTGTGAGCCACGAAGACACCGGTTGCATCGTCATACACACCGTCGTCGTCGAGATCCCACTCGTACAGCACGATGGTTCCATCAACGCTCACGGAGCCGGAACCGTCGAGCGTGATCGGAGATCCTTCATCTCCTGTGTACGGTCCGTTAGCATCAGCTACCGGCGGCAGCAGCAGGTTGCGAGGCGTCATGAGCGGATACCGATCGGGACGGGCTGGCGATGCCAGGATGTACGGGGTGTCACCGATCCCATCGCTCCCTGGCACATCCTGGGACGGTCCGTTGAACAGGTCGAATCCGGTGTAGTCGGACCAGTAGTTGCCCCCGGACGGATAGCCATCATCCCATATGTTGCGGCCATTGCCCGAAGCTTGGACTGTGTTGTCAACGATGTCGTTGTGGTACACAACGTTGTTTCGATTGCTCGAACTCGAATTATTGACCCGAATGCCGACACCATTGCCGATCACCACGTTGTCGTACACCCGATTGTCGTGTGCAACGAATCTCACGTTGATCCCAGAATGCGCGTTGTCGTACACAAGGTTGTCGTGGAACCTGCCGTAGGACATCGCATCCAAATCGAATCCAGAGCCTCCGTTGTCGTACACCACATTGTCGTAAAACTCCGAATAGGATCCCCAGCCTGCCGCAATGCCGTGGGAACCGTTCTCGTACACCTCGCAGTCACGGATCACGCTGTTGCGGAACTGGTGGCCGTAGAAACCGCGGTCAGCGTTCCCTCTGATCACGCAATCCTCGAAGAGGTGACTCCCGGCGGAGTGCGGCATGTTTATGCCTCTGGAACCGTTGTCCTGTACGACAAGATCACGCAGTGTGAGATTATCAACGGAAGAGCCGGGGGCGTAGATTCCGTCATACCCGTTCTGAATAGTGACCCCTGCGATCGTCACGAAGTCTGCCGTGACATAGACCACCTCGCCACTCGCCAAACCCGTGCCGCCTCCATCGATAATCGTCGTGTCTCGATCTTCCCCCTGAAGGGTGATCTGCTTCGCAATCGTCAGATCCTCCACGTAGGTACCGGGATAGACGAACACGGTGTCACCAGTTATCGCGGCGTTGATGCCAGCCTGGACCGTCGTGTGGCACGGCACGTTGCCGGCACATACCCCGCCGCCATCAACGTAGATCGTGGTTGCTGCAGCCGCGCTGGGAGCGATCGCCAGCATCGCCACGATCATGGCGATGACGGCGAACAGTGAGATGGCATTTCGGCGTCCATGCCGTGCTCCACCTTGATGCGGAGGTGTTCTCTCGCTGTGTAGTTGGTGGGTGAAACTTCTCATGGTGTCCTCCTTGGGCACATCGACGACATGAGTGGTAAGGCATCGTTATGGGCTTTCGGGCGCGGGTGAGCCAGGTTTGTTGAGGTAAAAGAGGATGAAGCGCAGCTTGGCTGATAGCCCCCCGGGTGACGTCACCCACCGCCATGGCTGTCTCCCTTCGCGTCGATCGTATCACGGACGAGATGAACCTTCCAGCGACTTTGCACTCGTGACTCGCCCGTTGAAGATCGATCGTCGACTTCCGGCGTCTTCTTTTCGCGAACTGAATCAAGGTACTTGCATGTACTTAGTGGTATCTGATAGTAATAAGGCATGAACTCACCAAGAACTCCGAACACGTCCGGGCAGGGTTCCTGTCAGGTTCGTCCTCCCTCTCAGGGAACTCGTGCGCCAAGCCCGGGCGTGTCGGAGCCCAAGATCCGTGTGACTGCGTCGATACGCCCCATGGTCGAGCCTGTGCTCGCATCTACACCAACCACCGGGTACTCACCATCGCACGAGTACGTTCGTAGATTCTGGATCGCGGTCCTTGGACCGGGGGCGGTTGCTGACCTGCTCCGACTCACCGCCGCCGCACAAAGCGGCCGCTCCCTCAAGGAACCGGTTCATCTCCCTGCACTGCTCGCTGCGGGCCTTGCGATCAGGCTTCACGAGTCGGTGATGGTCAATGACACCGTCCCGCCTGTGCCTGCACATCTGGTCAGGCGCATGCCGCCCGCACTGCGGCGGGCCCATGCTCGCGCAGTACCTGTGGCCGGCTGACTCGCCTAGCCTTGCGTGGTGGAACACGCAGCGCACGAAGCCGAACCGACCAAGATCTCCCTCGATGACTTCGATGTGCTCATCGATGTCAGGCCACACGCAGCGACCTCACCCTCGATCAGTGGATCACACATCGTCGATCTCGGCGACCTGGTCACCGAGCCCACGAAATGGATTCCCTCGCCCACGACCAGAGCCCTCATCATCTGTGACATCGGACTGCGGTCCGGCATTGCGGCCGAACACCTCACAGAGATCGGTTATGACTCTGCGGTATCGCTTGCTGGCGGGATCGATGCGTGGCGCGACGCTGGCCTCCCTCTCATCGACACTGCCGGTCTGACCCCTGCCCAACTCGACCGATACGACAGACACCTCAAGCTTGCACAGGTCGGCGTTCCAGGCCAGAGGGCGCTCCTCGACGCGACCGTTGCAGTGGTTGGTGCGGGGGGCCTCGGTTCGCCTGTGATCATGTACCTCGCTGCAGCAGGTGTTGGCACCATCGTGGTCATCGACGACGACAACGTGGACGAGTCGAACCTCCAACGGCAGCCGATCCACTCAACACACGACGTCGGGACGCCCAAGATATCGTCAGCAACTCGATTCGTGTCCGGCCTCAATCATGACGTCGCGGTCATCGCCATCAAGAGCCGACTCGAATCGGAGAATGCAAGAGCTCTCCTCGACGGAGCGACAGTCGTCGTGGACGCCTCGGACAACTTCGCGACGCGGTATGCCATAAACGATGCTGCCGTGGAGTTGGGTATCCCCGTTGTGTTCGCATCGGTGTACGCAATGGAGGGCCAGGTCGCCGTCTTCGATGCAAGCAATGGCCCGTGCTACCGGTGCATCTTCCCTGAACCGCCTGACGGGTCGATACCCCTTGATTGCACAACGATCGGCGTGCTCGGATCGATTACCGGAGTCCTCGGGTCGCTCCAGGCCACCGAAGCCATCAAGCTCATCGTCGGCTCTGAAGGCACGCTGACGGGCCGCCTCCTCCTCTACGACGCCGCCGCCGCATCCTTCACCACCCTCACCGTGGCGAAAGACCCCACCTGCCCCACCTGTTCCTAGGGCTTTGGCGTCTTCGAGGTGCACCTGCGCACCTCGAAGACGCCAAAGCCCTGATGGTCAGTTGGAGAGGGCTTCTGCGGTGGCGACGAGAGTGCGAACGCCGAAGCCGGAGCCGCCCTTGGTGACGTAGTGCTCGGTCTTGTCCGCCCTGCCAGGGCCAGCGATATCGAGATGCACCCAGGGGGTATCACCAACGAACTCTGACAGGATGATCGCCGCTGTGATCGCCCCACCCCACCGGCCGCCGATATTCTTCATGTCCGCAATGTCTGACTCCACCATCGAGCGGTACTCCTCGACAAACGGGAGACGCCACATCGCCTCACCTGCAGCCTCGGCAGCGTTGAGCACCAGGTCTGCGGCTTCATCGTCCTTGGCGACAAGACCTCCGACGAGTGGCCCGAGCGCCACCTTGCACGCCCCGGTCAGGGTCGCGATATCGACGATGAGGTCGGGATCGTCCTCCGCCGCAAGAGCGAGGCCGTCAGCCAGGACGAGGCGACCCTCAGCATCGGTGTTGAGGACTTCCATCGTCTTGCCGTTGTATGCACGCATCACATCGCCTGGCCGCAACGCCGAACCACCGGTCATGTTCTCGGTGAACGGCGTGATCCCCGTCACGTTCACGACAAGACCGAGCTCAGCGATCGCTTGCATGGCACCCATGACCGCAGCGGCACCTGCCATGTCAGTTTTCATCGTCTCCATGCCAGCGGCCGGCTTGATGGACAGCCCGCCGGAATCGAACACGATACCTTTTCCAACGAATGCGACGGTCTTCGTCGCTCCCTCGGGCGTGTAGCGCATCACGACCATGCGCGGTGGATTGTCCGCTCCGAGATTCACGGCCAGGAGTCCTCCGAAACCGGCATCTGCGATCTGGTCCTCGTCGTAGACC
>Ga0164313_10002145_pt1 | contig 17705 bp, 15 predicted proteins | sample GuaBasSedimGuay4_FD_113735 | JGI IMG/M metagenome (GOLD analysis project Ga0164313, IMG submission 113735) | Subseafloor sediment microbial communities from Guaymas Basin, Gulf of California, Mexico - Guay4, Core 4569-4, 0-3 cm | ecosystem: Environmental > Aquatic > Marine > Hydrothermal vents...
TAACGTTGTAACGAAGACGCCCGGCGGATGCCGGGCGGATTCATCGAATTGGCTGGGGTGCAGGGATTCGAACCCCGATCCTACGGTCCAGAGCCGCATGTCCTACCATTGGACGACACCCCAGAATGGCCCCTAAGGGGACGTGATTATACCAATCAGCAACCAGTGGTCAACATCCTGTCACTTCGCTCGAATTCGGAATTCGGAATTCGGAATGCCGCCCAACCACCCAGTGACGATTTCGGGGGGTTGGGTCGAAATTCCTAATTCCTCATTCCTCATTCCTAATTTGGAGCTATGCCCACCCGCGGAGGTGGCAGGCGGTTGCTACGCGTTGGATGGCGATCATGTAGGCCGCATCGCGCATGAACTCCCCGGTCTCCTCGGCGAGATCAGCAACCGCGTGGAAGGCGGTCGTCATCTTCTGGTCGAGGCGTTCGAGGACCTCATCCTTGGGCCAGAAGAAGTTGGCGTTGCACTGAACCTGCTCGAAGTAGGAGCAGGTGACGCCGCCGGCGTTGGCCAGGAAATCGGGGATCACGAAGATGCCGCGTTCCTTGAGCACCGCGTCGGCCTCCGGCGTGGTCGGGCCGTTGGCCCCCTCGGCGATCGCCTTGACCGACGGATTGATGCGGCCCACGTTGTCTGCCGTGATCTGGTTCTCGAGCGCGGCCGGAATCAGGATCTCGGCTTCCTGCTCGAGCCACGCATCAGCCTCGAGCACGTTGAATCCGGCGTCGGCCGCCTTTTCCTTGTCAATGGTTCCGAAACGGTCCGTAATGGAGACTAGGAAATCCATGTCGATGCCGTCCGATTTGCGGAATGTATATGCGCAGTGGTCACCGTTGTCCCAACAGGAAACCGCCACGACCGTGCCGCCGAGCTCGATGAACAGCTTGGCTGCATACTGTGAAACGTTGCCAAAGCCCTGCAGCGAGGCACGGACCCCCTCGATCGGAACACCGAAGCGTTGCATGGCCTCGCGGACCGTGTAGATCACACCGAAGCCGGTGGCCTCGGTACGACCAAGCGAACCGCCCACCTCGACCGGCTTGCCTGTAATGAAGCCGGGGTAGTGGCCACCGACGAGCTTCTCGTACTCATCGAGCATCCACACCATGTGTTGGGGGTTGGTCATGACATCGGGCGCCGGCACGTCTTGCACAGGACCCACGTTGTTGGCCACCTGCCGGACCCAACCGCGGCACAGCGCCTCCTGCTCTCGTGGCGACAGATCGTGGGGGTCGCAGATCACTCCGCCCTTGCCGCCACCGAGAGGAATATCGACTACCGCACACTTCCACGTCATCCAGGTGGCGAGCGCACGAACCGTGTCGACGGTCTCCTGTGGGTGGAAGCGGATGCCACCCTTGGCCGGGCCGCGGGCGTCGTTGTGCTGCACGCGGTAACCCTTGAAGACTTTGACCGTTCCATCATCCATTCTCACCGGCACGGTGAAGTGGAACTCACGCTGCGGCCACCGCAGGAGCTCCCGAATGCCCTCGTCAAGCTGGAGCTTGTCGGCCACCGAATCGAACTGCCGTTGCGCCATCTCGAACGCGTTGAACTCTGTCGCCATGATCGCCTCCTCAGACATCCTCGCACGCTCGCGCGTTATACGCCGAGAACGCCGCCACGTCAACGAGTTTCTTGGCTACCGTTGAACGTTTGAACGTTCAGACGTTACAACGTTGGCATGACGGACGCCGGATGGCAATCGCGACGAAAAAACCGGGGCGATGACCCCGGTCCGGATGTCTGGCTCCGCAGGAGGGACTTGAACCCCCAACCTAGTGGTTAACAGCCACCCGCTCTACCATTGAGCTACTGCGGAACATCAGTGGCAAACGCATATTGTAGGGATAGGGCCCCGAAAGTCAACCGACGGCGGACGATCGCAGCAACGTGAAGACTAGTCGAACCACCGGTGCTCGCGTCATCGTTTCGGAAAACTCCTCCTGAGAAGAAAACGTCGAGGCTGCCAATCGGCGCCCTTCGCACTGGATCCGCAGGCGCTCACCCTGGAGAGGCCAGGGATGGACTCTCCAGGTCGTGTCATCGACGGTCTCGAATGAGACGGTGGAGGTCTCACCGCCGGCGCTTTGGACTTGAATTTCGAAGGGTGAGGGCATCGATGCGCAGAGAAAGACAGAGATGCGGTCGCACGCGTCCAGCAAATTGGCGTTGACCAGTCGCCCAGGTCCGCTCAGGTATGCCCGGTAGCGGGCGTCCGCCCCAAGCTGTTCCCGCCAGGAATCCTCCAGGCGTTCCATCTCGGCGCCAAAGCTCTGGCTGAGCCGCGCGCTCGCCGTGTCGCCTCGCTCGAGAAGATTTGCCAGCTTGCGCTGGGCCATCCCCGCGAAGTGTGAGGCCACCAGGAGGCCGGCATAACGGTTGTATTGGGCGCATCGCAACACGCTTCGACGCCAAATCGCCAGGTGCTCGGCGACCGGCATGCGGTCGAACGCACAGGGCCGACCGTCTTCGCCCAGGGTCGGGGCGTCGTCGAACTCTGTCCAGCCGCAGTCGTGCAGCAGCACTGCGGCAAGGGTCTCAGGCAGCGGGGCGGGACGGGCGAATGTCCGGTTGCCCCAGTGTTCCGCAACCTGCCATGCAAGCCATGCATGGGAGGCCTGCGGGATAAGGTAGTTACCTGTCGGGTCGCCCTCGCGGTAAATAAACACCCCGCGATTCTACACCGAGCGGCTCACGCCGCTCGGTGTAGAATCGCAAATTCGGAATTCGGAATTCGGAATTCGTCCCACTCACCCAACAATCACGCTTCTGGAGAACGGATGAACATTCCGAATTCCGAATTCAGAATTCCGAATTTGTGTCTGCATGATAACCTTCCCCCATGGTGCATTTTGGGACCTCCGGGTGGCGCGGCATCATCGGCAGCGAATTGACCTTTCGCCGAGTGCGAATGGTCGTGCAGGCGATGATCGAGACCCTCAGAGAGAACGGCGCGCAGGCCGAGCACATCGTGATCGGTTTCGACACCCGGATGCTGTCCGAGAAGTTCGCAAAAACGGCCGCCCAGCTCATGGCGTCGAACGGCGTCCCGGTCGAGCTGACGCCACGCGATGTGCCCTCCCCAGTCATCGCGTCGATGGTCCTCGAGCGTTCGGCGGCGGCGGGCATCACCTTCACCGGCAGCCACAACCCACCTGAGTACAACGGCCTCAAGATCTACACTTCGGACGGAATCCTTGCACCGAAGGAGTTCACCGACCGGGTCGAAAAGATCTTCGACCGCCTCGAGAAGACGCACGACGACACGTTCGTGCCCCGGCCCGAAATGATCACCTACCACGATCCGAAACCCGCCTACCTCGAGCGACTTCAACGCCTCATCGACTGGGAGGCGATCCGTTCCTCCGGCATCAAGATGGTGGTCGATCCCCTATATGGCAGCGCACGTGAGTACCTCGACCACATCCTGCTCGAGAACGAGGTCGAGGTCGATGTCATTCACAACACCCGAGACCCCTACTTTGGCGGCTATGCCCCGGACTGCACCTCTGAGAACCTCTCCCGGCTGCGCGATGTGATGCGCCGCACCGGAGCGGATCTCGGGCTCTCCACCGACGGCGACGGTGATCGATTCGGGATCCTCGACCGCGGCGCCCGGATGTGCAATTCGAGCACAGCACTCGCGTTGATCCTCGATTACCTTGCACGGCGGCGACATTTGAAGGGCGGCGTCGGCTACACCGTCGCCACGTCGGGACTGATCAACGCCGTCGCCCACGAGCACGGCCTCGAGCTGGTGGAGACCGCCGTCGGTTTCAAGAACTTCGGACCGTTGCTGGTCGACGGCACCCTCGAGTACGCCGGCGAGGAGAGTGCAGGCCTGGCGTGGTCCGAGCACCTGCCGGAACGGGACGGAGTGCTCGCCTGTCTGCTGGCCGCCGAGATGGTCGCGGTCGAGGGCAAAGGTATGGCGGAGCTCAGCCACGAGTTGGCGGCGCGGGTCGGCACATACAGCTTCCGGCGCACCCAGATCCCCCTCAGCGACCGTTCGCGTGAGATCTACGAGCGGCGACTCAAGCAGAAGTGGAAAGAAGTAAACGGTTTCAAGGTTGCCGAGGTGGACCGCAGGGATGGGCTCAAGCTGGTCTTCGAGGGCGGGAGCTGGATCCTGATCCGGGTCAGCGACACCGAGCCGAAAATTCGACTCTACGCCGAGGGGCGATCGTCGGAGGAGCGGCGCCACCTCATGCATCTTGTTCGACAATTTTTCTCTCAACGGAGGATTTGAAAATGTTCGATATTGAGTTCGTGACCGGCCGCGAGGTTCTCGATTCCCGCGGCAACCCAACTGTCGAGGCCGAGGTTGTTCTGTCGGGAGGTGCGTTCGGACACGCGATCGTCCCATCGGGCGCTTCCACCGGTTCCCGAGAGGCGCTCGAGCTGCGTGACGGCGACCTCGAACGATACGGGGGCAAGGGCACGTTGCGCGCGGTCGAGCACGTCAACGGCCCGCTCGCCGAGGCGGTTGAAGACCTCGACGCGCGCGACCAGCTCGGCGTCGACCAATCGCTGATCGACGCCGACGGCACCCCCAACAAATCGGTGATGGGCGCCAACGCCATGCTCGCAGTGTCGCTGGCGGTGGCACGGGCCGCTTCCGAGGCGAGCGGGCTTCCGCTGTATCAGTATCTGGGCGGTTGCGGCGCGCGCGAGCTGCCGGTGCCGATGATGAACATCTTAAACGGCGGCGCCCACGCCGACAACTCGGTCGATTTTCAGGAGTTCATGGTCATGCCGGTGGGACTCAGCACCTTTTCCGAGGGTCTGCGCGCCGGCGTCGAGATCTTCCACACCCTGAAAAAGGTGCTCAAAGAGCGGGGCTTCACCACCGCTGTCGGCGACGAGGGCGGTTTCGCCCCCGACTTGCCATCCAACCGCGCCGCCCTCGAGCTCATCATGGAGGCCATCGACAAGGCCGGCTACGCTCCGGGTGACCAGGTGGCCCTGGCGATGGACCCGGCCGCCTCGGAGTTCTTCTCCGACGGAACATACAACCTCTCCGGCGAGGGACGCGAGGGTCTGACGTCTGACGAGATGATCGAGGTCTACGCCGATCTGGTCGACGACTTTCCCATCGTTTCCATCGAGGATGGTCTCGCGGAGAGCGACTGGGACGGGTGGAAGAAGATGATGGATGTGCTCGGCAACCGCATCCAGATAGTCGGCGACGACATCTTCGTCACCAACCCCGAGATCATCCGCGAGGGAATCGAAAAGGGAGTCGCCAACTCGGTGCTCATCAAGCTGAACCAGATCGGCACCCTGTCGGAGACCCTCGACGCGGTCGAAATGGCGCACAAGGCGGGCTGGACAGCGGTCATCTCCCACCGCTCGGGCGAGACCGAGGACACCACGATCGCCGACCTCGCGGTAGGCCTCAACACCGGCCAGATCAAAACCGGTTCCGCCTGCCGGACGGACCGTATCGCCAAGTACAACCGCCTCCTCCGCATCGAGGAGGAGCTGGAGGACGTCGCCCGCTATCGCGGTCGCTCGGTGCTGGCCCACGGGAGAGGATGAGGCGCGTTTCCTATATCCTGCTCGCCCTCGCGGCGCTGGTGGTGCTGGGCCTGCTTTCCTCCATCGTCAACCATGGATTCGGCGAGCTCGCTGCGGCCGAGATGGAACGGGCCAACCTCGAAGAGCGCATTGTCGAGCTATCGGAGAGCATCTCCGAGTTCGAAGCAACCCTCGAGGCTATCCGCTCGGACCCCGCCGCAGTCGAGTCTCTGGCTCGCTTCGAGCTCGGCTGGGTGCGCCCCGGCGACACCGTCATCCTCCTCACCACCCCGACACCCCCTCCCGAACCGGCCACCTTGACAGGCCCCACACCGACTCCTATACTCTCCCTCCCACATTGACGCGGGGTGGAGCAGTCCGGTAGCTCGTTGGGCTCATAACCCAAAGGTCGCGGGTTCAAATCCCGCCCCCGCAACCAGAAAACAGTAAGCCGCGCATCTGCGCGGCTTTTCTGTTTTCTGGGTGCGGGCCCGCACCTCGCTGCCCTCGCCATGAAACCCGGTGAGAAATGCGGGCTAGCCCCCAACCCCGGGAGCCTGTCATTCGGAGGTGCCCGTCCGGGCCATGAACCACGGGTAGACCGCGGGCAACACCAACAGGGTGAGGATCGTCGAGGTGAACAAACCGCCGATCACCACGGTTGCCAGCGGCCTCTGCACCTCGCTGCCGGCGCCCGACGACAGCAACAGGGGCACGAGACCGAGGGCGGTCGTGGTCGCGGTCATGAGCACCGGGCGCAGCCTCTGCGACGCCGCCTGCACGGTAGCCTCCGCGATGGGCACGCCTTCCCGCACGAGTTGGTTGAGGTAGGTGACGAGCACCATACCGTTCTCCAGCGCGATGCCGAAGAGGGCGATGAAACCCACCGACGCCGGGACCGACATATTCTGGCCCGAGATCCACAGTGCGGCCACTCCGCCCACCAGGGCGAGAGGGATGTTGAGCAGAATCAGGGCCGAGCTGCTGATCGAATTGAAGCTCGAGTAGAGCAGTACGAAGATCAGAAGCAGGGTCACCGGAACCACAAGCACGAGGCGGCGATTCGCCTCTTGCTGGAGCCTGAACTGGCCGCCCCAGGTCACGAGGTACCCCGGCGGCAGCTCGACCTCGCGGTCGATGGCCTGCTGGGCCTCGGCCACGAACGAGCCGATGTCGCGGTCGACCACGTTGCACTGGACGGTGGTGAAACGCTGGCCGTTCTCGCGCTTGATCTGGCGAGGGCCGACGATCTCCTCCATCTCCACGACCTGCGACAGCGGCACCCTGGCTCCGTCCGGTGCGGGCACAAGGATGGACGCGATGGCCTCGGGGGTGTCCCGGTACCGGGCGGGGTAGCGCACACGGATGTCGAAGCGGCGCACCCCTTCGAAGACCTGACCCGCCGTTTCCCCGCCGACCGCGGCCCGAATGGTCTGCTGGACCTGTTCCACGTTGAGACCCCACCGGGCTACAGCCTCCCGATCCACCCGGATCAGCAGCTGGGGCGCCCCGGAGATCTGGTCCGCCTGGACGTCGGCGGCGCCGCGGATGGCTCCGACGACGGCCGCGATCTCATTTGCCTTCCCCTTGAGCAGCTCCAGGTCGTCGCCGAAGAGCTTGATGGCGAGCTCGGCGCGGACGCCTTCGAGCAGCTCGTCCACCGTCATCTGGATCGGCTGAGTGAAGTTGGTGAGAACCCCGGGAATCTCGCCCAGGTGGTCCCGGATGAGATCCTCCAACTGAGCCTGGGAGCCCACCCGCCATTCGTCCTTCGGCTTGAGCAACAGATACATCTCGGCGCTGTTCACCGGATCAGTGTGGGCACCGACCTCGCCGCGCCCGATACGGGTCACCACCGATTTCACCTCGTCGAGCTCCATGAGCCGGCGCTCCACCCGGAGGGCGATCTCAGTGCTCTCCGACAGGGCGATCGACGGCGCCATGGTGAGGCGCAGCACGAGGGTCCCCTCCTGGAGGGTCGGCGTGAACTCGGAGCCCAGCTGCGGCACGATGAGGGCGCCGACAACCAGCAGGGCGGTCGCGGTCATGACCGCGACCCGGCGGTGGCCCACGAAGAAGCGCACCAAAGGTGCGTAGGGGCGGTTGAGGGCTGCCACCACCCGCTCGCTGGTGCTCGTTCCGTCGGCGATCGGGCGCCGCATGAGGAGCCATGCCAGCACCGGAGATACCAGGAGCGAAAAGACGAGGGACCCGAACATGGCCATGGCGACGGTGTAGGCAAGCGGCCGGAAGGTCTTGCCCTCGACTCCCTGGAGCGTGAACAGCGGCAAGAAAACGATGATGATGATGGAGATCGCGAACAATATCGGCCGCGCCACCTCGGAGCTGGCCCGGCGAATGACCTCGAGCCGGCTCTCCTCGGGCCCGGCCTCGCGCAACATCCGGTCGATGTTTTCGACCATGACGATGGCGCCGTCCACCATCATTCCGATGGCGATCGCCAGACCGCCAAAGGACATGAGATTCGCCGACAGGCCGAACACCTTCATGCCGACCATGGCGAACAGCACCGAGAACGGTATCGACAGCGCGACCACGATGCTCGCCCGCACGCTTCCCATGAAGACGAGCAGGACGAGGACGACCAGCGCGATGCCAATCATGAGCGCAGTTCTCACCGTACGGACAGCCGCTTCCACGAGGCTCTTCTGCTCGCAGTACGGCACGATGCGGACGCCGTCGGGCAGGATCTCGTTGACCTCGGCCAGCTTCTCCTCAACGGCCGCGATGACAGTTGAGGAATTGGTACCGAAGAGCTTCACCACCTGTCCGGAGATCACCTCCCCGATCCCGTCGCGGGTCTGGACCCCGCGCCGGATCGCACCGCCAATGCGAATGTCGGCGAGATCGGAGAGGAAGACCGGCGTGCCGTCGACGGTCTTAATGACGACCCGCTCGAGGTCGGCAATCCCGGTGGCGAGACCCACCGAACGCACGATGATCTCCTCCTGGTTTCGCTCCAAAAACTGCGCACCCACATTGAGGTTGTTGGCGTGGATCGCCTCGATGACCGCGCTGAGAGACACATCGTAGCGGAGCAGTGCGGTCGGATCGACATCGACCTGGAACTGCTTCTCCCAACCGCCGATGCCGAGGACCTCGGTCACGCCAGGCACGGTCTGCAGGTGGAATTTGACCAGCCAATCCTGGATGGTCCGCAGCTCCTCGAGGGTGTAGCGGCCAGTCGTGTCCTCCAGGTAGTAGAAGAGGATCAGGCCCATGCCCGTGGAAATCGGTCCCATCTTGGGATCGCCGAATCCATCCGGTATCTGATCCCGCGCCTCCTGAAGCCGCTCGCCCACCAACTGTCGGGCGAAATAGATGTCTACGTCATCCTCGAAATCGACGTTGACGACGGAGAGGCCGAAGTTGGAGACCGACCGGATCCGCCTGACACCCGGCAGACCGTTCATGGCGACCTCGACCGGAAAGGTGACGTACTTCTCGATCTCCTCGGGAGCGAGGCCCTCGGTGACGGTGAACACCTGAACCAGGTTCGGCGAAACGTCGGGGAAGGCGTCGACGGGAAGCTGGCGATAGCTCATCCACCCAACCAGCATGAGCAGGGAGGTGAGGGCAACGACCAGCAGGCGATTCGACAGAGCGCCCTGAATGAAACGATCGACCATGTCAGTGCCCATGGCCGTCGCCGAAGGACTCCTTGGCAAGCTCCGCCTTGAGGCTGAACCCGCCCCGCAACACGTACCGCTCACCGGGCGCGAGCCCGCTCACGATCTCGACGTCGTTCCGAGTCTGCCGGCCGACCTCAACATGGCGGGGCTCGAAACTGTCTCCGGTCTCGACAAAGATGACCTCGTCGCCGTCCTCCATCCGAATCACCGCGGTCGCCGGCACGACCACGCGGGCCGTCACGTCCGTCGAAGTGGAGATGCGGGCGGTCACGAAGCAGCCGGGGTGCCAGTCGCCATCCGGATTAGGGGCCTCGATCCTCGCCAGGGCGGTTCGGGTCTCCTCACCGACGAGGGGCTGCACGAAGCTGATCTCAAGCTCGGTCTCGTCACCGTGGCCGGTCGAAACGCGCGCCCGTTGGCCGGCCCGAACGGCGCCGATATCCTTCTGGTAGACCGACAGGTCGATCCACACCGTGGACAGGTCAGCCACTGTGAACACAGGCCGCTCAGCCGCCACCGTCTCGCCGAGGGTGATGTGGCGGTCGATCACCGTACCCGAAAATGGCGCCGTCAGCCGGTAAATCGTCAGCTCAGTATCGTGCTGGTCCGGAAGCGCATCCAACTCGGTTTGGGCGACACCCAACGCCTGGAGCTTCTGCCCGGCGGCTCGCAGCTCGATGCGAGTCTCCGCCCGCGACTTGCGCGCATCGAGGTAGTCCTGCTCCGATGAAACCTTGGAGTGAAACAGCCGCTCTTCGCGGTCGAAGGTGGCGTTGGCCAACCGGAGCCGTTCGGTGGCTGCGAGAAAGGCGGCCTTGGCATCCGCCAGCTCACTGCTTTCTAAAACCGCAAGCAGCTGTCCGGCACGGACGGTATCGCCGAGGCTCGCATGGACCTCTTTGACCACCCCGCCGACGCGGGGCGAGATGTGCGCCATGCGGTCGCCGTTGACCTGCACCTCGCCCGGAAGCTCGGTCGTAACGTCGAGATCACCGGGGCCGGCCACGGCGATTTCAATGCCCCCTGTTCGAGGGCCGCCGGCTCCAAATGGACCACCCTCACCTCGCCGTGGTCGTCAGCCTCTATGTGGCCGTCGGCAATCTCATCGACGGATCCGCCCCGACATCCCGACAAGCGAAAGGCTCAGTGCGAGCGTGAAACCAGTTGTGAATGATCTCCGTGTCATGGTCGAACTCCTTGGGATGTGGTCGATTCGCTGATGAGGGTTGTCAGCGACCCTCCGACAATGCGTTCGAGCTCTATGCGGGTCAGCGCGTACTCCTCGAGGCTGTCGAGGAGAACGGAGCGCGCGTCGAAGAGCGCGCGTCGAAGAGCGCGCGCTGAGCAACCAGGACATCGAGGAAACCGAACTTTCCCTCCCGGTAGCCGGTCTCGATGGCGGCGAAGGCGCTGCTCGTCGCGGGGACCAGATCGTAATTCAATGCGTCGGAGACCTCGGCCACGGCGGTGAGCCGCTCCACCACAGCGACGAGCTCGGTCTCGATGGCGACCCGGCCGGCCTGGGCCTCGCGGCGGGACTTCTCGAGCTCGAACTCGGCAGCCCGCCGCTCGCCCTGGTTACGGTCGAATACCGGGATCGAGAGGCCGAATCCGGCCACCCAGGCGGACTGACCGGTCGCCTCGAACCAGCGCGGTCCGGCGGCGAGAGTCAGATCTGGGAACCGAAACGAGTTCTCGAGATCGAGGACCTGACCCTGGCGTTGGATGTGGTCGTTCAGCCTGAGGATTTCGGGCGTGTCGTCCAACAGGGGGATGAGTCGGTGGAGCGGCGGCGGTGGGTCTGGATCCGGCAGGGTGCCGATGGCCCGCTGGAAGGATGTGGTGGACGAACCCCACGTAGCCGACAGGCGGGCTCGTGCCGCCGCCAATTCGCGGACGGACCGGATCACGCTGATGCGGGCCGTCGAAACCTCGATCTGGGCCCTGGTTGACTCCACGGGCGAAACCTTGCCGGCGTCGACCCGAATCTGCACCGTGTCCGCGACGCTCTGCGCGAGGTGAAGCAGCTCATTGGCGAGCGCCTGCCGATCCTGCGCAATGAGGACACCGTAGAAGGCCGCGGCGGTGCGTGCGCGGACATCGAGCTTCACGGCGTCGAGATCGCGGCCGGCCAGTGCGTAGTCGGTTCGAGCGACGGCACGTCGACGGCTCCGCTTGCCACCCAGGAGGATCGGCTGGCTGATGACCGCGGTGCTCTCAGCGGACTCGAAGCCTCCGAGATCGGCGCTGCCGCCGAAGTTCTCGACCTCGATCTCGAGCTCGGGGTTCGGCAGCAGCCCGGCCTGGACGACGCGGGCGTCTGCGGCCGACAGCGCCTGGGTGCCCGCCGCCAGCAACGGATTGTGTTGGAGTGCCAACGAGACGGCGTCTTCGAGGGTGAGCTCGCCCAACGGCCCGGCGTACGGGTCGGCAGCTTCCAGCGGTGCACCGGCCGTCAACACCGTAACCACCATCAGTGATTGGATCGATCGTCGCATACTGTTCTCCTCGGGAAAGTGAATCAAATAAACGCATCAACGGCCGGATCTGACGGGCCGGATCTGCAGTCGACTCAGCTATCGAGGGGGGCTAAATCAGCAGAACGACGGTCGATTGGGGGGAGGTGGACCGGGAGTGAGGGTCCGGCCGGCCGTCACGGATTCGGGTCGGCTCGTCGCAGCCGCGGCCAGGGGAGAGGGTTCCCACCGCGGCCCGTTCGGGGGGTGAGAACCGGTGCTTCTCTTTGTTGAGGGGCTCCAGATCGAGACGGATGTCCGAGCAGTTGCCGCACGACGTGTCGAGAGTCACCCCGGCGCTGCCGGAGCCGTCATCGTGGGCTTGGGTGCTGGTGACGCAGCAGCCCTCGAGAGCTACCTCGATGTCGGTGTGACCATCGGCCCCGACGCACAGCACGGCCGCGCCGGCCTGAAAAGCCCCGCCGAGGGTGAAGACCACCACCAGGGCCCAGGTCGTTGCTGTCGTCAACTGCCGTCGCGATGTCGTCATAGCCGCCTTTGCTGGGAGCGAGCCCGGATCCGGCCCGTCCTCACTCTCACGAACCTCTCGACCCGCGAGCGAATTCCGCAGCTCGCGGCGAGGCAGGGAGGGTAGCGGATGGATAGCGCGCGGGTCAAGCGCATGCGGGCTACTCGGCCATTCCCTTGTAGACGAGACCGAGGAACTGCTCTGCGTTGATGAACCCTCCGCCCCACGCATCTACTAGAGGCGCCAAAGGCTCGGCGGCCTTGATCTGTTCGAGGCTCATGCCCCGCCGGACCATGGGCGCGATGGCGGCGTGCGCCTGCTGCAGCATGTCGCGGTAGGCCACGAGATCGCCGCGATTCCCGAACGGACCGTGGCCGGGGATGATGCCGGTGTCGCTGTCCACGAGTTCCAGGGCCTTGTTGCAGCCGGTGATGGTGCCTGAGAGCGATCCCCCGGAGTAGACGTCGATGAATGGGAAGGTACCGTTGAAGAAAACGTCACCCATGTGCAGCACGTTGGCCTGCTCGAAGTGGACCATCGTGTCGCCGTCGGTGTGGGCATGCTCGACGTGGAAGGCGTGGATGACATCGCCGTTGACGTGGAAGGTGACGGAATCTGAGAAGGTCACCACCGGGAGCGATCCCTCTGGCGAAGGCTCCACCTTACGATCCCAGATCTCGAAGAACTGGCCAACCGTCATCTGCCGGCGGGCGTTGTCGTGGGCCACTATCAGGGTGCCGGATTCACCGAGGTTCTCGTTGCCGCCGGTGTGGTCGCCGTGCCAATGGGTGTTGAGGACGAAACGAATCGGCCCCTCGTCGACAGCCTTGACCGCCGCCCTGATCTTGTCGGTCAGCGGCGCGTACTGATCGTCGATCAGAAAGACCCCGTCAGCGCCTGCCGAGACGGCGATGTTGCCGCCGGCGCCCTCGAGCATGTAGATCCCGTCCGCGACTTTTGTCGTGGTGATCTCAACCTTGGAAAAGTCCTGCTGCGCCCACGTGGTCACGGACACTACGGCAATAAATACACCAAGTACGGATGATCGAATATTCATGGAGCTCCCCTCGAGTCGATTTCTCATTACAACCCCTCATCAAAGCTCCGTGTTCCCTCCAGAGTTTCGGGCGGGAACAGGCTACGCAGCTCCAGCCACTCGATCTTCCGGTTCCTGCAGGATTGGGATGGCGATCTTGCAGAGCACGGTGAAAACCAGGAAGCCGATGGCGAAGATGCCCGCGCCGACCCGCACCTCGCTGAGAGTGGGGACATACTCGTAAAACTCTCCCAGCGTATCGGGAGTCATGCCAGGGATGACCAAAGCCAATCCCTTCTCGATGTAAACACCGGCGTAGATCAACAGGCAACCGAGGTTGAGGGTCACCAGATTGCGGCGGGTGGCCGGGAAGAGGAAGAGCAAAAAGGCGATCACGCTGCATATGAGCGACGCCCACGCAAAGGGAACGAGCGCAGTGTGGCCATCGACGCCGCTGTAGAGATACTGAGTGTGGATCAGATGGTGGGTGTTGGAGTAGTACTCGCGGAAGATCTCGGCGCCGAAGAGGAAGAGGTTGAGGAACATGGCGTAGGCCATGAGCTCGGCAATCTTCGAGATCGCCTCGTCCTTGATCTCGATGGAGGTGGTCCGCCGGAGAATCTGGAAGAGGATGAGCAGAATCGCAGGCCCCGAGCAGAAGGCCGAGGCGAGGAACCGCGGAGCGAGGATAGCCGAGTTCCAGAAGGGCCTCGCCGCCGTGCCCGCGTAGACGAAGGCGGTGACTGTGTGGATCCCCACCGCGGCCGGGATGGAAAGGAGCAGCAGCGGCACCACGAAACGATGATTGTAGGGACGTTCGTGGTATCCGGTGAACAGGAGGTGCAACACGATCACCAGGTTGAGGATCAAATACAGGTTGAGGACGAGCACGTCCCAGCCGAGCAGCGAGGTGGGTAGGTTGAGGCTGCCGATGATGGGCATCAGGTGCCAGACGCGGTCGGGGCGCCCCACATCCACAAGCACGAAGAGCATGCTCATGATGATGGCCGAGACCGCCAGAAGCTCGCCGAAAATTGCGATCTCCTTGATGGGTTTCCAGTTGTAAATATAGGCCGGGATTACCAGCATGACGGCCGCGGCCGCCACCCCTACCAGGAAGGTGAAGTTGCCGATGTAGAAGGCCCAGGACACCTGGTCACGCATGTTGGTGGCGATGAGCCCCTCGGAAACCTGTTGCATCCACGCTGTTACTCCCCACAGCACGAGAAGGCCGAGGAAGCCGATCCATGCGAAGTACCAGCGGTTGCCGCGCAGCGCCAGGCGGACGGAACCGGTCACGAAGGAGGTGATGTCTTTCAGCATGATTCTAGGTCGCGAAAAAATAGTAGAAGCGCGGCTGTGTGTTGAGCTCCTCCTTGAGCACGAACACCCTCTTCTCCCGCATCAGATAGCGCATTTCACTCGTCTCATCGAGCAGGTTGCCGAACTTGCGCGCTCCGACCGGGCAGATCTCGACACAGGCGGGGTACCTCCCCTCGCGCACGCGGTGGATGCAGAAAGTGCATTTCTCCACGACCCCTCTCGGCCGCGGGCGGTTGCCGAGGTAGTGGGTCTTCGGGTTGAGCTCCTCGGATGAGATCACCGGATCGGCCCAATTGAAGTGACGGGCGCCGTACGGGCAGGCCGACATGCAGCAGCGGCAGCCGATGCACCAATCGTAGTCGATGACCACGATGCCGTCGGGCTCCTGCCAGGTCGCCTTCACCGGGCAGACCTTGACGCACGCCGGGTTGCGGCACTGCTGGCAGGCCACTGGGACGTAAAACGCGTCCGGCTCCGGAACCTCGGCGGGTTCATAGTACGCATTCGACCCGGCGAGTTCGATGCCGTGCTCCTTTTCCATGCGCAGCACCCTGATCCACTGGATCTGCGGATCGCGCGATTGGTTGTTCTCGTTCACGCAGGCGTAGACGCAGCGCCGGCAGCCGACACAGCGCGCGATGTCGAGGCCGTAACCGAAAACAACACCTTCCATCGGCGCGGTGTCCGCCACCTCGACATCGCGCCCGAAGCGCCGGCTGTACTCGCGCTCCAGCTCATCGAGGATCTCAGCCTTTCTCTCCGGGCTGAGCTCTTCAAAACGGTCGCGCAGCAGTCGCTCCACGAAGCCCGAGGAGGAACCGGCCACGGTCGCGGCAACCGCCGCCATTGCAGTCAAACCACCACCGATCAGCAGCGAACGGCGATCCACTCGGTGCTCGCTGTTTTCTTCGGCCGAGTCGTACTCGCGATCCGGATCACTCATGGTCGCCCTCCATCTGCGGCATCCAGGAACTGCGGCCGCACCGGCGGCGGCAACGGCTTGAGGGGTCGAAATCTCGGTGAGTGCGGATTGTGGCAGTGGGCACACAGCAGATAGCTCTTGGCACCATTCCAGTAGCCGACCCGGCGCCCATGGATGCCCTCGCGCCAATCACGGTAGATCGTGCCGTGGCACTGACCGCACAGCCGATAGGACTCGTCGAAGCCGATCAAGGTATCGTTGACAAGCCGCAGACTGTCGCGGTCGTCCGGGTTGTGACAATCGAAGCACCAGCGGTCTGCAGGGCCGTGCTCGAGGTGGATGTCGTCGTGGAAATCCTCGAGCTCCCGGCGCTCGCGATTGACCTCCATGTCGGCGTGGCATTCGGAGCACGGGAAGATCCCTTCCTCGGAGAACGGTGGCGGTGGCACCCGGAAGATCCCGCCGGCCTCCTCCGAAGTCGCGACCTCGACCTCTTCACTCAGCGCGAGGTCAAATTCGATCTCAGGGAAATCGGCCGGTGCATAGGCTTTACGGCCCCCGGCGTCCGAGCCGACGTGGCCGACACCGCCACGCATGATCGAGAACAGAGTGAGCAACGACAGGGAAATGAAGACGATCAGCAATAGCGCCAGTGATGTCGACGCCGGCAGTAGTCGGTCGCCGTCCACCTCCTTTGGCGTCGGTCGATTGCCGTGGTCCTCGATGCCTTCCTCCTCGGTCCGTACCGACCGCGTCACACCATCTCGCTTACGTCACTTTCGGACATCCGTTTGATCCGCGACGCGATTCTACATACCCAGGATCGTCTTGCGACGAGAATACGACCTTGACCCAGGTCAAGGGGATGAGCGGGGCAGTCATCGAGAAGTGGGCGCGATCACGCGTCGGCAAGCTCCATGCCCAGCATGAGGACGAAGTCGGCGACCTGCTTGGTCCACATGATGCGGACCTTCCGGTCACCGGCACCGGCATCCCGGAGGATGTAGTCGCTCTTCGGGTTGAGCACCTCCTTGCCGATGTACATCCCGCCGACGCCCGTGCCGCTGGTGTCCCGGAGAGTGAGGGGATACGTCTTCTCGCAGCCGGACGCATCGGTAGTGACCAGCTCGACGTTGTGGAAGGTCGGATCGCGCACCTGATCTCGCTGCGTGTCGTTCATGGCTGCTCCCTCGCTAGAGTTGTCATATTCCCGGATCCTTGGTTTCATTTTATCCCGAACAAAAGACATACAGGAACACTAACCCGAGATTCTCACCAGATTTCGTCGCGAAGGCACCCTCTGCTGCGAATATGACCCCCGTCACGGGCGCGAGATACGAGGCGCACGACAATGGTCTGTGGGGGTATGACTCTGTGAGATCACGGATTCGTTGCTCGTGGTCGCTCATTGTGGTCCTGGCCGCAACGACGGTGACAGTTGCTGCCGGCCCACCCGTGTGCGCACCCGGAGCGAGCGGCGGACCGGTCCAGGCGCCGGTCTTCGTCGACAACCTCAACGGCCAGACGAGCTGGTTCGCCTCGCCGGTCATCGCCGATCTCGACGGTGACGGCTCCAACGAGCTCATCGCCGCCTACTACTACGTCTATGTTTTCGGCAGTGACCGCAGCCTCCTTGACACTGCGACCGACGGGAGCGGACGGGTCTACGCCCCGCACGTGGTTGCCGATCTCGACGGCGACGGCATCACCGAGGTGGTCTCGCACCGTGCCCTGACCCATAACCGCCGCGTCAAAAGGACTAGCCACACAGGACCGCGCGGCGCTACTATGGAGGGTGCGCCGGCATCTGGCGACGGGCGCAGAAGACATCGGAGTCACTGCAATTGTATCTTTCGGGACTCACTCACCGCGACCGGCTTTTCGATGTCGCCACCCGCTGGCTTGCCGATCGGCTCGAACCTGAGGACGGGCGCATCGTCACCGAGATCTTCGCCTTCGAGCGGGCAATCACCGCGCCCGTGGTGAGGCGCTTCGTCGCCGATCTGTGCCGCACCTGCCACCGCGGCGATCTCTACATGGAGCGAATCTCGAGCAAGGACGAGGTGCGGGAGGCGATCGTCGCCGCCGCCGCGCACCCCTCGACTCGAGTCGCCGAGCTCATCGACTGGTACCGCCAGCTCCCCGAAGAGTTCTTCCCCCGTACACCCGTTCGAATGAGCCTCGTCACCCTGCGCAACGGCCGTTTGGCGGCGATCGTGCGCCGCAAGCGGATCCGTCGCATCGCCGACAA
>Ga0164313_10002146_pt1 | contig 17701 bp, 19 predicted proteins | sample GuaBasSedimGuay4_FD_113735 | JGI IMG/M metagenome (GOLD analysis project Ga0164313, IMG submission 113735) | Subseafloor sediment microbial communities from Guaymas Basin, Gulf of California, Mexico - Guay4, Core 4569-4, 0-3 cm | ecosystem: Environmental > Aquatic > Marine > Hydrothermal vents...
GAAGAAATATCGATAGACCTTGATCATTTTGGTAGTTGCCTGACCTACATAGCCAACCCAGCGGTCGTCGATGAGACACTCAGTCCTACTGACTGGTACAAGGAGATGGTCCTGCTGGGGTGCCGATCACATAATTTTCCTAAGAGATACATTCGATCTATCGAAATTACCAGGTCTATTGAGGATCGTAATGTGCGTCGAAGTCGGGCTAACTGGCAAATAGTTGGAGACTTGCGCAATGACACTTAACAAATCGCTGCACCGGCCGACGGGCGACTCACCGCACGTTTACTGTCACGCTTCGTGCACTGTCAGGATTAATGTCTCGCACGAAGCACGCCAGTTACCTGGCGCCAGTGGGCTAAAACGTTAGGTATCGTTGATCTTGTCTATGAAACCGATACTAAACCCGCGAAACCGGGGAATAATCTATTCAGCAATTGCGCTCGGATTTATGGCTTGGGCAATAATATCGACTTTCTTTTCGTTCGACTTTGGATTCATAAACAGGTCATGGGAAGTGATTGTCAGACCGGAGGCTCCGACGCAATTCCGCGTGCTTGGGCTAATGACGATCGCCTTGTTTGTCGGCGTCATCATTCTGTGCGTTCATCGCGGATTGAAGATGTGGCGCGCCGATGAGTGGGAGACAGGTCATCGCACTGTATATGGTGCAGAACTGAAGATGGAAGCTGCAGTGGTATTCGGATTGGGAATTACCGTATTCTTTTTCATAGCTCAAGGTTTTCTTTGGTCGTGATTGTCTCAATAACGCGTGGCGAATCGCTGCGCCGGCGACGATGAATCGTGGCAATCTGCAAAAGCTTGCCCTGGTATTTGGCCTTGCCGGGCTGGTTGTGGCCATTACTCCGTTCATACTCTCTCTCGTTCCCGCTAAGAAACCCCAATTGGCTCACCCGCAAATTGATATCTCGGAACTGCGACCAGGCTCATTTATCGAAGAACGGCTGCAGTCGTCACGCGTTTTCATTTTGCTGGATTTTGACGGGCAAATTCATGCGTACGTTGTACCGTATCGCGATGGTGCGTATTGGCTCCCCGAGTTCGACTGGTCTCGACCGGCTATTCCTTGTGCCAGCTTCGGTCCTGACAATACTGACGGCGAGCTGGTCAAGGACGGAGCCTTCAGATGCTGGCTACCGGATTACGGCGAGTTTTTTCGCAGGGAACACTCATGGTCCTATGCGGGCAGGAATCTTGGCTATCGAACCGCCGATATGAGGAACACGAACATTGAAATCGATCAGAACATGGCGGTCTTGCTAGAATGGTAGTGGCAGCGGCTGAGTAACAGCCGCTCTTCGGAGTGAACATGGCAAGAGAAGTGGCAGAAGAAACACGAAAAAGCGACGGGGCGATAGGCTGGGTATTGGCCGCAATATGGCTAAGCGGGGTGGTATTCGTCAGAGCCACCCGCGAGGATATTCCTCTGACAATGCTGGTTATTGGTACCGCTTTTTTCATTATCCTTATCCCGGCAATGAAAGACGTTGCCCGCAGTCTGGATCGTTTTTTCGCGAGTCATTTTTCGGACAAGGCCAACTGAGGATCGATTTCCGTGAATTACGTGTACATGGCGATTGGTGTACTGGGCGCGTTCGTTGCGATCTGGATGATTTTTGTCATTCCGGCTGAGCGACGGCATCATGAGCGCAAGATGGAACTGGTCAGGAAGAAGATTGAGCGGCGCAAGGAGCAGCCTGCAAATGTTGATGGGGCGGAGTCTGCTGGTAACGATGGTGATTCGGGTTGAAGATTGGAAGTGGTTTGCCGTTTATAGAAGTTGTCGGAAAATTAGTCAATTGAGTTAGTTTTAGATCGTGGTATCGCCCGTGCCGATAGATCGATGGTCACAAGGATTGGCCGATTGTCTCTATCGCGCGGCGGGCTCCTACAATTCCCATTAGCAACTGTAGGAGCCCGCCCAGCGGGCGATACCACGATCTAAATTTGCAGGAGTAACAAATGAACATTCTGGTTCCTGGTTTGACATTGGTGGCGCTTACGTTATATGTCGTGTTTCGTATGGGTGTTTTGCGGCATCGGGCGATACGGCGTGGTGACATACACCCGGGATTCTTTAGTCTCTATCGGGGTTATGAAGAACCCGAAACGCTGGCCGCTTATTCACGCCACGTAACAAATCTTTACGAAGCACCAGTGCTTTTTTACGTGGTTTGCATAACGGCATTCGTAACGGGCCAGGACAGCAGTCTGTTACTCGCCCTTGCCTGGGCATATGTCGGATTGAGATTTGTCCACAGTTACGTACACCTGACCTCAAACGTCGTACTACTCAGGTTTCGCCTGTTCGCCACCAGCCTGCTGGTTCTTGGCGTCATGTGGGCCATCGTACTGACGCATATAATGCGGCAATAAAGGGCTGTCACTGGTCCGCGAATCTCTCAATTGTGGTATAAACCGACCACAATCACTATTCGATCACGTGTATGATCTCTATCTGCTATCAGTGCAGCACCTGCCGGGTACACCATGTCTTGTGAAGTGACATTTGAGCAGCACCCTACCTATATGCATGCGACCGTAACCGGCAGCAGCAGTCGCGCATCGGTGGAACAGTACATCAAAGAAGTGCTGGCCGAGTGCAAGAAACGACAATGTTCTCGTCTGTTGATCGAGGAGTGCCTCAAGGGGCCACGTTTGGAAGGCATGGATGTATTCGCGATGGCTTCCGAGGGCAGCATGGCCGCATTGGGTGTGTTTGATGCTGTCGCCTACGTTGATCCGAAAATGGGCAACTTGAAGGATTTTGCCGAGTCAGTGGCCGTCAATCGCGGCCTGCCAATTTCATTGTTTTTTTCAGTTGAAGAAGCCGTGCATTGGCTGCAGGAGCAACAATAAAGCAGTGACCGGCATCCGGATGCGGAGTGCCACATGCAGGTCAGGTCAAAAAGCTGACCCCATAATCCATTGGCGAAAGATCGAAGAATCCCGCAAGGCTCTGCCCGATGTCCGCAAACGTCTCGCGTTTGCCCAGTGACCCTGCGCTAACCCCTGCGCCATAAACCAGTACTGGAATGTGCTCGCGCGTATGATCCGTTCCCTGCCAGGTCGGATCACAGCCATGATCGGCGCAAATAATCATCACATCATCATCACTCATTAATTCGATGAGCTCTGGCAGGCGATTGTCGAAATACTCCAGCGCCGCTGCATAACCTTCAACGTCGCGTCGATGTCCGTACAACATGTCGAAATCGACGAAATTGGTGAAGACGATAGTACGGTCGGGTGCGCCTTTCAGTGCCTCCAGCGTCGCGTCAAATAGCGCCGCATTACCCGTAGCTTTTACCGTTTGTGTGATTCCCTGGTGCGCATATATATCGGAAATCTTGCCGACGCTGATAACTTCACCGCCACTTTCGGCCAGTTTGTCGAGCAGTGTCGGTGCGGGTGGCAGAACCGTCAGATCGCGCCGGTTACCCGTGCGAACAAAATCATTTTTGTTTGTACCTACGAATGGCCGGGCGATAACACGACCTATGTTGTAGTCGTCAACAAGTTCGCGTGCAATTGCGCTGAGGTCATAAAGATTCTGTAAACCGAACGACTCCTCGTGACATGCAATCTGGAAAACACTGTCTGCAGACGTGTAGACAATCGGCTTACCACTGGCCATGTGTTCTTCGCCAAGCTCCGCGATGATCGTAGTGCCGGACGAATGGCAGTTGCCCAAAACGCCGGGCAGGTCGGCCCGCTCTATCAGCTTCTCGAGAAGCTCGGGCGGAAACGTTTCAGTTTTCTTCGTGAAATAACCCCAGTCAAATAACACGGGCACACCGGCAATCTCCCAATGACCGCTCGGCGTATCTTTGCCACTACTGAGTTCACTCGCGTATCCATAGGCGCCAATAACATCGACATCCGTACTGCAGCCTTGCGGAACCTCACCAGCGCTTTCGGTTGCTGCATGCATCAGGCCCAGTCGCGAGAGGTTCGGCAATTTGAGCGGGCCGGATGCGCCCGACGCCCGTCGCTCCGCGATGCTGCCCAGCGTATTTGCGCCGACGTCGCCAAAGCGATCCGCATCGGCGGTGGCGCCGATGCCGAAAGAGTCCATTACCAGGATTATTGCTCTGCCCACGTTTATCTCCAGCCGCGCGCCGTTATTGCAGGGAAAAGAACAAACCGGCCAGCGACGCACTCATCAGATTGGCCAGTGTACCCCCTAATACAGCCCTCAGACCAAGCCTCGCGATGTCTGTGCGGCGGCTCGGCACGATACTGCCCAGGCCACCGAGGAGAATGGCTATGGAAGACAGGTTAGCGAAGCCGCAAAGCGCAAAGGTAATGATGACCTGCGTGTGCGGCGTCAATGTCTCCTTGATCTGGACGAAACTCGCATAAGCATAGAACTCGTTGATTATTATTTTCTGGCCGATCAGGCTGCCAGCGTCGATTGCTTCATTCCAGGGGACGCCCAGCAAAAATGCCAGGGGTGCGAGTACCTTGCCAAGTATCCACTGCAGGGTGAGATCGTCGAAACCGAACCAGCCACCGATTCCAGACAAGATGCCATTAAGTAACGCAATCATCGCAACAAAAGCCAGCAGCATTGCACCCACATTGAGCGCCAGTGTCAGGCCGGTCGCTGCACCATTACCGATCGCTTCAAATATGTTGACGGCCTTTGCTTCGTCACCGGTGTTTTCCGCATCAAACTTTACATCCTTATGCCCGGTCTCTGGCATGAGGATTTTTGCCATCAACAGGCCACCCGGTGCCGCCATGAAGCTGGCTGTGATCAGGAATTTCAGATCGACGCCCATCGCTGCATAGCCGGCCATCACGGCGCCGGCAATTGTTGCGCAGCCGCCGGTCATGACCGCGAACAGCTCGGACTGGCTCATGCCGGCCAAGTACGGTTTGACGACGAGTGGCGCCTCGGTATGGCCAACAAAGATATTGGATACGGCAGACATCGACTCTGTCTCACTGGTCTTGAGCAACTTGTGCAACCAGCCGCCGAATATGCCAACGACCCGTTGCATAACGCCTAGGTAGTAGAGAACAGACATCAGCGCTGAGAAGAAAACAATGATCGGCAAAACATTTAGCGCAATCGTGAAACCAAGATTTTCTTTCGCTTTGGCACCAAAAACAAACTCTATGCCGTCATTGCCGTAGTTGATGACATGTTGCACGCCTCTGACGATGACGTCGAGGAAACTGCTGCCCTGTGGCACGAACAGAATAAAAGCGGCGATACCGATCTGCAATGAGAATGCCGTTATAACGGTACGACGGTTAATCGCGCTACGATCTGTTGATAACAGGAACGCAATTAGCAACAGAGTAAAAATACCAACGATACTCATAAGTGACTGCATCAGGGTCGCCTTCTTAGACAAAAAAGGGGCCGCAATGGCCCCTTTTCCTGGATGGGGATTACACCCACCAAATTAGTGATGTACTGCTTCCGGAACAAATGTGCTCTCGCCAAAGAATTCGATGCGTGTCAGGAACGTGTAATCGCCCTCAATCGACATCAACGCAATGAATACCATGATCGCTATCGGCGGTAACAAAATTGCGAATTTCAGGGCAAGTCTTTCCCATTTCATGTGCATGAAGATGGCGACAATGAAACCCGCCTTAAGAAACATGAACAGCAGGATCAATCCCCAGCGTGTCATACCCTGGAAATTCAGGTAATCCACCATGTAGGAGAATCCGCTTAATACAAACAGCAGACCCCAGATCCAGAAATAGACGTTAAGTGGGTGTTGTTGTCCTTCCTGTGCCATACGAACAATCTCCTACAGAGGACTACCAGAGGTAGAAAAATGCAAAAATGAATACCCAGACCAGGTCGACGAAATGCCAGTACAGGCCGGTGATCTCGACAATCTCGTAGTTGCCACCACGCTTCTCATAGAAGCCATTCCTGACCCGCCTTGCGATGACGACCAAATAAATCACGCCGGCAGATACGTGCAAGCCATGGAAGCCGGTAATCATGAAAAAGGTGGAGCCGAACTGTGCAGCACCCATTGGGTTAGCCCAGGGCCGCACGCCCTCTTCGACGATCAGCTTGGTCCACTCAAATGCCTGCATGCCGACAAATGATGCGCCGAGTACTGCAGTAGCGATCATCAGCCAGAAAGTTGCCTTGCGGTTTTTTCGATAACCCATGTTAACCGCCAGCGCCATCGTGCCGCTGGAAGTAATAAGGATGAACGTCATGATTGCGATAAGGATTAGCGGGATCGGATCGCCACCAAAACTCAGTGCGAAAACTTCGCTGGGTACCGGCCACGGATCAACGGCGGAAATACGTACCGTCATATAGCCAATAAGAAAGCAGCTGAAGATAAATGTGTCACTCAGGAGGAAGATCCACATCATGGCCTTGCCCCAGGGCACATGAAATGACTGCATGTCGGAGGAGAAGTCTGCCGAGACTCCCTTCGTTCCGGTCGGTAAAATCTCTCCGGTGTTAGACACTACTGCTTCCGACATAGGTCGATTTCCTTCTTAAGTAGATAACAACACGCCGAACATCACGATCCACACCAGCAGGAGGAAATGCCAGTACACCGTGCAAAGTTCGATGCTTAGTCTGACGCTGTCTGCTTCAGCGCCGGTCCATACTTTTGTCGTCGAGCGTGCCCAGACCCACAGTCCACCGAGCAAATGGGCGCCGTGAACTGCCGTCAGCAGATAAAAGAATGCGTTGGCCGGGTTGGTGTATACGTAAAATCCGCTCGCGTTAAGTTGTTGCCATGCGAGCAGCTGCCCACCGAGAAAGGTGAACGTCAGCGCGCCTGAAATCAGCAGACCGGGTTTCAGCCTTGCCGTATTGCCATTGACAGCCGCGTTCCTGGTCCAGTGATAGGCAATACTGGCCAATATCAGTATCGCCGTGTTGAACCACAAAATTCCAGGATCTGCCAGTGGGCGCCAGTCAGGCTGCTGCATACGCAGCGTGTAAGCACTGAGAAACAGTGCAAAAATCGCGGTCGCAACCGCCAGAAATGTCGTCAGCCCGATGGCCTTGTTACTGGTGTCCAATGACGTCCCGGAGACCGCATCGGCCGCGGCGTCCGAGACCCATGGTTGCGTATTCAGCGTTTGCCGAAGCAACCAGGTGATCACAGTGATCATGATGGCACCGAGAAAGACCAGTGTAATCGTCACGGGTGCATTACCCCGGGATGGCGGGCTCGGTAAATGAAATTACCGATCACTAGTGATCCACTCCGTGATCACGCCCTACCGGTACTTCATCGGCCGGCACAGTTTGTGGCGTGAAATCCTGCTCCTGTCCCGGCACGCTGTAGTCGTAGGCCCACCGATGGACGACTGGCAAATCGTGGCCCCAGTTACCGTGTTTGGGTGGCGTATCCGGTGTCTGCCATTCGAGCGTGGTCGCACCCCAGGGATTCGGACCGGCTGGCTTACCGTTACGCAGGCTGGCGATCATGTTGTAAAGGAAAATCAGCTGAGTGAGCGCCACAATAATCACTGTAATCGTAATACTCGCATTCAGTGTCTGTGCGGAGTCCGGCATGAAGTCGGTGTCGCCCATCGCAAAGTAGCGCCGCGGTACGCCCAGGAATCCCAGGTAATGCATCGGCAGGTAAATGGAGTATGTGCCGATGAAGGTCAACCAGAAATGCCATCTGCCAAGCGTCTCGTTATACATGCGGCCGCTCACCTTCGGATACCAGTGATAGATCGCGCCGAAGACCACCAGGATCGGCGACACGCCCATCACCATATGAAAATGAGCCACCACAAAGTAGGTGTCTGACAACGGCAAATCAATCGTTACATTGCCGAGGAACAAACCGGTCAGGCCACCGTGAGTGAACGTAAATATGAAGCCAATAGCGAACAACATGGGCACGCGCAAATGAATATTGCCCTGCCACAACGTTAGCACCCAGTTATAGACTTTGAGGGCCGTCGGCACGGCGATGATCAGTGTCGTCGTCGCGAAGAAGAAACCAAAGTACGGGTTCATGCCACTGACATACATGTGATGAGCCCAGACAATGAAGCTCAGACCACCGATCGCCAGAAGTGCCCAGACCATCATCCGATAGCCGAAAATATTCTTGCGCGCGTGCGTAGCCAGCAAATCAGAAACGATGCCGAAGGCGGGCAACGCCACGATGTAAACCTCGGGATGGCCGAAGAACCAGAACAGGTGTTGGAACAACACCGGGCTGCCGCCTGCGTGGCTGGTCTGCTCGCCCGCAGAAATCATCGCTGGCATAAAGAAACTCGTCAACAGTGTCTTGTCCAGGATCATCATGATGGCGCTGACCAACAAAGCCGGGAACGCCAGCAAACCGAGGATGGTTGCGATGAAGATGCCCCAGATAGACAGTGGCATACGCATCAGCGTCATGCCACGGCAGCGTGCCTGCAGCACAGTTACAACGTAGTTCAGGCCACCCATCGTGAATGCGACAATAAACACGGCCAGCGAGCCGAGCATCATCAGGATGCCCCAGTCCGTGCCCGGCGTTCCCTGTGAAATGGCCTGCGGCGGGTACAAAGTCCAGCCCGCACCAGTTGCACCACCCGGCACAAAGAAGCTCGCCAGCAGAATGATGACAGACACCAGGTAAACCCAGTAACTGAGCATGTTCATGAACGGGAATACCATGTCCCGGGAACCACACATCAGGGGGATCAGGTAATTACCAAAACCGCCGAGGAACAGTGCCGTCAGCAAATAAATCACCATGATCATGCCGTGCATGGTGATGAACTGGTAATAGTTCTCCGGCGTTATCAAATCGAAGGAATCAGGAAAACCCAGCTGCAAACGCATCATCACTGACAGGCAGAGTGCAACGATGCCAACAACAATTGCTGTTCCGCCATATTGGATGGCGATGACCTTGTGGTCCTGGCTCCAGACGTATTTGGTAATGAATGTTTGCGGATCGTGGTGCTCTATTTCGTGATCACGATCTGCGATTGAGACATATGCCATCAAGATCCCCTTACTGATGTCTTGTCGGTTAAATTCTTCAACTTATTTATTGCCTGGCAATCAAAATTACAGTGTATTGATGTAGGCGATCAGGTCGATGATCGACTGATCGTTCTGCACTGTCCGGCCCATGAAACCCATCTGCATGCCATAAAAATCCTGCGGGTGCGCGCCACGAATACCGGCGCGGAAATTCTTCAGCTGAGTTGCCAGATACCAGTCCGTCATGCCCTGCATACGTGGTGCGTTGATCGCCTGAATGCCTTGTGCATCGCCACCGTGACAATACGCACAAACCGTGTAGAGACGAGCACCATTTGCGACATCGCCCTCAATCGACGGTGCGGCCGGATTATCCGGGAAAGTCTGGATGTGCGCGACGACATTGGCGATCGCGGCATCGTTTGCGAGCGTTGCCGCCATCGGTGCCATTTGTTTGCCGAAAACGTCATCCTCGTGCGTTCCGCGCAGGCCTGCTTTGTAGTTTTGCAGCTGGCGTTCCAGGTACCAAGCCTCCTGGCCTGCTAACTTCGGTGCATTAAGTGCCTGCAGTCCTTCGCCCTGCTGACCATGGCAGGCAGCACATACAGCGTACTGGGCAGCACCCACTGCTGCATCACCGGCAACTGTATTTTGTACGTCCGCATAAGTTGGTTGACTGGCGACCCATGCGTCAAAATCTTCCTGCTCATCCACCACTACTGAACCGCGCATTGTGTGGTGGGCGATGCCGCAAAGTTCTTCACACAGAACTTCGTAGGTACCAACTTTGGTTGGCGTCAACCAGAGATAAGTCTCCATTCCGGGCACGAGGTCCATCTTGACTCGAAACTGGGCAACCGCGAAATCGTGCAAGACATCCTTGGAGCGCAAATTGAATTTGATCGGCACATCCAGTGGGATATGTACCTCGGGGCTGAAGATCAGAACGTCGTCCTGTCCCGCCGGATCATCCGCAACCATACCGAACGGGTTATCGTCGGTTACTAATTCTGATTTGACGGTACCAAATTCGCCATCGTTGCCTGGATAACGATACGTCCAGTGCCATTGCTGGCCCACAGCCTCGACCTCGATAGCATCATCGGGCACGTTGACAAAATCACCCCAGACAAAAAGTCCTGGTGTGAGCATTGCTGCAACACCAACTGACGTCAGTATGGTCAGCCAGGTCTCGAGTTTTTTGTTTTCCGGGTCGTAGACAGCTTTATTACCCTTCCTTGCGCGGAACTTGATGATCGCATACGCCATGAACAGGTTGACTGCGACGAAGACGAAGCCGGTGACCCAAAAAGTGATATTTATGGTGTCGTCAATCTGGCTCCAGTTAGAGGCCAGCGGCGTGAACGTCCAGGGACTTAGAAAATGAAACAGCAATGTTCCAATTACTAACAGAATGAGCACAACTGCTATAGGCATACCTATTGCATCCTTATTCTTGAGTTTCGCGAATTAATCTGGCGTTCGCAGACAAACTGACTGTGTTGTCTGTGATCAGCACGCAATTTTTATATTGGTCTATCTAACTATGCAATTCCCCGCGGCAACCCCTTGCCGTAAATCATGAGCTGTCGCTTTGTTTTCAGGAGCGAACTGATACTCGTCCGGACGTCGAATTTGTTGCACTCGCTGCATCCGGCCAGCTAGCAGGATAGTGGATTCAGTTAGTAATTTCCACTAATGACAGGCGCGGTTTAGTGTGCTAGGACAATGCCCAACATATTGATTATCAATGCAATTAGAGTTACTTCAGCAACAAATAGCGTTGCTGGAGATATCACACACAACGTGATTTCCGGAGCCTGGATTTCAGAATGTGAAATCGATGTCGCGATTTACGTTTTCGCGAGCTTTCTCAAAATCAGCCTGCAGCTTCACAAGCTCATCCTCAAGACCATGCCTGAAGTCCGCAGTCTCGGCTCGCAGCGGTAATCTGCCCTGAATCTGCTGCAGATATTCACGGGCGTCGGGCACTACCTGAAACGCGGTTTGCTCGGGTAAAACAGGTTCCGGGTCTGGTCGATTCCAGTTGAGCAGTGCAATCACCGCAGCCGCGGCGGCGAGTCCTGTCAGGCTGCTGGCCCACCACAAGTTACTGGTTGCGCTACCTTTTTGCCGTAATGATTCAATGCGCTCGACGGATCGCAGAGAAGCCTCGATACGGGATGCAAGCTGCGGTGATATGTCGGCGTCAATGCCTTGTGCATCACGTTTCAGTCTTTTCTCGAATTCATCCATAGCTTTCACTCCGCGCCGCAGCGGTTGTGCTGTCTGCCAACTCAAGCTTCAGCCTGCGGCGCCCTCTTAATAATGTAACTTTCGCCCACGACACCGATTTATTCAGTGTCCTGGCAACTTCTTTGACCGACATATCCTCTACGTACCGCAACCACATAGCGCTGTATGCATCGTCTGACAGCACACGCTTCGCCGTGATCCAGACGTTTTCGTGATCAGAGGCGACCAGGCAAATTTGCAACGGGTCTGTACCATCGGCCAGCTCAACTTCTGCGTCCGGCAAATAGCGTTGCGGCTGACTCGCGATGTTGCGTAAGGCAATGCGGTACAGCCAGGTACTGAAACGCCAGCGCGGATTAAAGCTGTACAGATAGCGATGCGCACTGATGAAAGTATCCTGAATCGCATCCTCGGCATCTGCCCGGCTCGCTGACCGGGCGAGCAAGAACCGTAGCAGTCGCTCCTGGTAGCGTTCAACGATTTCATTGAACGCGGCAGCAGACCCCTGCAACGATGCTTCCACGAGTTGTTCATCAGTTACCACTACGTTCGAGTGTCCCCGTCTTTCCTGTCACTTTTATTAGTCGTCCAGCACACTGACGATAAGATCCGGATCGATCACGGTACTTACGGACAGTACGTTATCTTTCACCTTGACCCTTGTATTTTGAATCAGACTTTTCAAATTGGCATCGAGTTCCGAATTGAAAGCTTGCAGACTAATCAGTCCGCTAACGATACTGCCTATAGAGGCTGCCATTGCCGGATCTGTAGACACAATTTGTGCCTCGACAGCAATCTGGCCACCGCTGTCAGAAATCAACAACGCGGCCTGCTCAGTGTTGCGGATAATATTTGATTCCCAGTCACCATCATCGCCATCTGCCATTCCATCAGGCCTGAGACCAGCCTGCACGAAAGAGCGATCTGCGGTTAGTACAAACATGGAGCCTTCGTGACTTTGACTGCCGCTGACCTTGCCACCACTCTCTAACAACTCCTGCATGTGGTTTTCGTTAGACGTGATAATGGCTTTGTTTGCGATACTGAAACTGAAATAGGCTGAACCGTCAAAATCGTCAAGCGGGTCATTGCCACTGTGTCGCTCGTGATCTTCGTCGTCGTCATCGCTATCGTCATCGCCATCTTCAATGATGTGGTAATACTCCTTACCGCCAGACTCGAGACGATTGACCGTCGACTCCAGCATCGCCAGCGCCAGCAATTTATCCTGTGATTTCTTTGTGAGCGGCCCCTCGACAATGATGACGGTACCGTCAGATCGATCCGAAAAAGCGGTAACAGAATCAACTTCTGTACTCAGGTCGATGCCGATCTCATTGTTGATCTCGACGATTACTTCGTCGTCAAACCACTTGTAGAGCGGTCCGCCAGATTCAGTGGAACGCATTTGCACAAGATCGGCGTGCATGTACCAAACCAGGTTGCCGGGCAGGTCTGCCGATGAAACACCAGCCTGAGTGGTTAACGGGAAGCTGAAAATCAGCAATAGGGAGAAAAAGCGTCTTGCAGTCATGTCGAATCCTCAGGATTTCGTAGTGATTTACCTGCTTATAGGCGCGACCTGGGGAAAAGGTTACACAGAAGGTTCATTATCTCTGCTGCTGCAATCGCGGCGGGACGCCGCTCCCACGAGATTTGCGCTATTTTCGTGGGAGCGGCGTCCCGCCGCGATAAACCCCTGATTTGCGGCGCAGGTTCCCTACGCCTCGTAGGTCGTGCGCCCACCAAGCACCGTACGCACAATCTTGATATCAACAATGGAATCCGGATCTACATCGTGCGGATCGTTCTCCAAAATCACGAAATCAGCCAGCTTGCCAGCCTCCAGTGATCCCTTGATATTTTCCTCGAATGAAGCGTAGGCGCCATGCATTGTGCAAATACGCATGGCTTCGGTAACTGATATACGCTGGCTCGGCCCCCAGACCCGACCGCGCACATCCTTACGGGTCACCATGCTCTGGATTGCCATCATCGGCTCATAAGGACCGGGTGTGTAGTCGGACGCCGGTGCGACCGGAATGCCTGCATCGAGGAAACTGCGGTGCGCAAACATCGTTTCCATTTTTTCTTCACCGTAGTCGACCCACTTGTTGCCGTGAAAATACGCATAGGTATAAAAAGGCGCGGGCACTACGCCGGCAGCTTTTATGCGCTGGAGAATTCGCTCATTAACAAGTGAACAATGTTCAATACGGTGTCGCGGATTTGGCCCCGTGTGATTTTTGAGAACCCTTTCGTAGGCGTTCAGCACCATGTCAATTGCAACATCGCCGTTGGCATGAATGCCAACGCGGAAACCGTGCGCAACAGCGTCGTCTACCGCATCGTCAATCTGTTCCTGGTTCATAGTCAGGATGCCGTAATCATCCGGCTTGCCGGCATAGGGCGTGCTCATCGACATAGTTCGCTCTGACGCCGAGCCATCTGCTGCGTACTTGACCGCACCGATACGAATCATGTTATCGCCAAAACCGGAGCGGATTCCTGCAGTTTTTAGTCCTTCGTAGACCTTACTGTTACCGCCCGGCATGAACGAGATGCGAAAATACAGTTCATCTGCATCGCGTGCATCCTGGTAAGCGATCATGTCGTCCTTGCTGCCATAGGCTTCGGTTGTAGAGGTAAGACCGGCGGCGGCCATGTTCTTCGAAGCAATAGTGGCCGATTCCTGGCGTACGCTCCTATCCATTACCGGCCAGACACCGGACTCGAAAAACGGTGTGCGAGCATGCTCGGCGACCTTGCCCGTAAACTCTCCATTCTCGCGATAGAACTTACCGCCTTCGGGATCCGGCGTATCCATCGTAATGCCGGCAACTTCGAAAGCTTTCGAATTGACCACACCCGTATGACCGCCGCGATGACCAACATAAACCGGATGGTCACGCACGACTTCATCAATATCATTCCGGTTCAGCGGTCTTTCGTCTTCAAACTTGGTGTCGTCATACATGACGCCACGAACCCAATGGCCAGGTGGTGTTTGTGCTGCTTTACCGGCGAGCGCCGTCTTGACGTCATCAATGCGGCGCAGGTTGACGTTGACACCGATAGCTTCTTCAGCGAATAGCGGATGGCTGTGCGAATCTATGAAGCCCGGCGTTACGGTCATACCCGTGGCATCGATCCTGGTGGTGGAAGCATTCGCCAGCCTGACGATATCCTCGTTCGAACCAGCCGCGAGTATTCGATCACCCTGAATCGCGAGCGCTTCGACCGTCGGTTGCCACGGATCCATCGTCAGTACCTTGCCGCCGGTGACAATCATGTCGGCCATGTCGGTTGCCGGCCTGCCCTGCGCGGAAGCCGCCGCTGCAAGACCAAGTCCAAGCGGTACTGCCGCCGACGATCCAAGAAATTTTCTGCGTGTATATCGACCCATCTTCGTGCCCTCGTTTCGCGCGTCGTCCGGTTACAGTCCGGAGCCATCCTCGGAATAGATAACCCAGATCTTAGTATAGCCGTCGGTATCCCATATCCCGGTCCATTCTTTTGGAATCGTTACGCCTTCGCCGGCGTTGATAACCTGCACAGAGCCATCCGCTGACGTCAACGTCACGCCACCTTCGAGGAAATACATGAACTCATCAACACCATATGGCTCCTTGATCTCGGAGCGAGTTTTACCGGAACGATACATGCCAGAGGCAAATTTCTTGTCGCTGCTCAACAAGGACGTGACATCCAGCGTTACGTGACCATCGTCGTGTTTTGATTCCAGCATATCGGGCCGCTCGAAAATCGTACCTGATATATCTGACTTGCTGATCTTCGCAGGCACTACGGTGCCCTCATGATGCTCAGCGATTGCTGCAGCAGCCGCGAGAATGACGATACCAACTGTAATAAGAATTTTTTTCATCGATCTGACCCCTGTAAGAATAATAACTACCAGTAAGCGAGCGCTACGTAGCCCGCCAAAGAAATTGCAGCTGCAATGAGTGCGTATGGAAATTGTGTGAGCGCATGTTGCATAGGCGTGCAACCGGTCGCCTGTGCCGTCAGTACCGTCGCATCGGAATAGAAGCAGGCATGGCTGCCGAAGGTGCTGGCCGATAGCGTGGCGCCGATCACCAACGTCATGTCCGCCCCGAGACTGTTTGCCAGTGATGTGACTATAGGCAGAATGATGACGAACACACCCCAGTTCGAGCCGGTCATGAATGACACCGCACCCATGGTTGCGAAAATAATTGCTGGTAGCAGCTCCGGCGTCAGGAAGGGCTCCATTGTCGACACGACATAGGTCGCCAACCCCATTGAATCATTGACATCCTTCAGGATAAACGCAGCGACCAGCACACCGAGTGGTTCAATCATCGTTTTAAAGCCATCAATGATCGTGTCGAACGTGTCGTGCATATCAAGGATGCGGGCAAGCATCACATAAGCTGCCATACACCCCAGCGTTATGTAGATACCGATCAGAAAATCCTTGTCGAACCAGAGCGTGGCGGCAATCAGTATCACCATCGGTACAACAAACATCGGGATTTGTGGTTTGACGCCCTCTTTCGGTTGAATCGATTGATTCGCCTTGTCAATATGCTCGGCGCCGGGAGGGACGGTCTGGCCGGTCGTTTGCGCACGAATCTCCGCCTGCTTCATGCTGCCAAGCGCAGGAATCCATCCAGCGATAACAACCGGAACCAGGAGAACGGCAACCCAGGCATACAACATGTAGGGAATCGCACTTATATAGGTAGCGAGTCCCTCGCCCTCCGGCGCTATGTCATTGGCGACGATCAGGCCGGCGAAAAAGACGCCCCAGGTTGAGAACGGAATGATTACGCTGATCGGAGCGGCGGTGGAATCTACGACGTAAGCCAGCTTTTCCCTGGATATCCTGTATTTGTCCGTCAGGTTACGCATCGCTGCACCGACCGCCAGCGAATTCAGATAGTCGTCGACAAACATGAAGATGCCGAGCACCCAGGTCGCCATCAAAGCACTCTTTTGTGATTTGACGTAGCCAGACATTTTTTCCGTAAACGCACTGGTCGCACCGGTGCGAATCAGGAGACCGATCATGCTGCCCATGAATCCACAAACGAGAATTACCCACGCGACATCCGGATCGGTCATGACACGAATAGAAGACCCAGCGAAACCGCCGATGAACTGTGAGCCGTGAATAATGCCGAGACCAACCAGCGAGCCGCTGATTAGTGATTCGATAGGTCGGCGGGTGATGACCGCCAGGGCAAAAACGACCAAAGTCGGAACCAGCGATATGAAATCTGGATCATTCATAGAAATGAACCACTGCTCGGGCTTTTATCGCGGCAAGATGCCGCTCCCACGGAATCTGCGCAGATCTCGTGGGAGCGGCATCTTGCCGCGATTCCTTACTAGCCCACATCGATTTGTTCGTTAACGGCCCGGTCCGCTGCATCAATCGCGCCATTAACATACGCGTACGCAGACGCATCGGAGTTCGCGATCGATATGCGCCCCATTTGCGCAGAACCTGCCTGGTGCGGGCCGTTGTAGCGGTTCCATTCGGGCGGATCGAAGAGTTCGTTGTATTCGTAAGCGTAACCGTGTGGCCAGCGATTGACCGTAATCGCGGCGATATCCCTGCCTGCATCGAAACCACCACCTTCGAGTGCGCCGCTCATCTGCCGGACAATATCGCGCTCAAGATCTGCAAAGCTCAATTCGTACAGATGCCGGCGACCGGCCACATGTTGTTCGCGTTCTGTAAGGCCCTGACTCGGCACTGTCGGGCAATAGGTGCCATGAATAACTGTCGCTTCACTCGAATTCTGCGTGAAATCGTAACCACCCATGCTGACCGGGAAATCCATGCCGAAGGAATGCATCAAAATGCCCTGCGGAATATAGAAGCTCTGGTAGCCCAGGTTCTCGAACGCTTTCCAGTTGCGTACCGCGACACTTATATATACGAGCGGAATTTTTGTGACCGCAGCAATGGCTTCAGTCTGTGCGGCGGAAATTTCCGGGCAGATGTGCGGAACCAGGTTGTTATAACAGGCAAGAATTGCATGCTTGCCGCGAACCCGGTACGTCCTGCCCTCGCGCACGTAGGTAACGTCGACAAACCGGTCGCCGTCAACATGGCGGGCATCCACGCCGGTGCAGTTCAGGCGAATCCTCGTGTTGTTCGACTCGCGGTCAAGCAACGAATAATCAACCCTGGACAGGACCAGGTCTTCCATCGTTCTGCCGGGAACCGCATCGGGAATCAATTTACGTACAAGTGATCGGGCAACGCCGGCATTGCCGTCCGGAAAATGAAATATGTAGGGTTCGTCTCTGCCCGGATCCCCACCTTCCAGATCGCCGAGACCGAGATGATAGGTGCCGGGCATCCCCAGTCGGTATCCTTCCAGTGCTGACAGCGCGTCCCAGCCAAAACCCCAGAAACCCTTGATCGTGTCACGCAGCACCAGCGTAACTTCTTCGGGCACACCGGCA
>Ga0164313_10002147_pt1 | contig 17700 bp, 11 predicted proteins | sample GuaBasSedimGuay4_FD_113735 | JGI IMG/M metagenome (GOLD analysis project Ga0164313, IMG submission 113735) | Subseafloor sediment microbial communities from Guaymas Basin, Gulf of California, Mexico - Guay4, Core 4569-4, 0-3 cm | ecosystem: Environmental > Aquatic > Marine > Hydrothermal vents...
CGGCCATGAACCCTTCCCTTGAAGACTGAACGGTATCAAAGACCCTGCACTAACAGTGAGTCTGCATTCACAAGGAAAGTCTGGGGAGGATATCACATGCTTCGAGGAGTACTACCCCATGTCAAATATCATTGGTATTGATGTCAGTAAAGCAGGTCTGGATTGTGCCTATTTACGCGATCTGGACCAGGACAAGGCAAAGCGAAAAAACTGCCACAACAAGGTGCGTTGTTTTGCATCACTGGTTGCTTGGGCAGAGGCCAGGTCGGGTCTGCCCGTCCAAACGCTCGCCTTCATTATAGAACCCACTCATGTGTACCACGAGCAGCTGGTTCAGTTTCTTCACAATACAGGCGCTACGGTCTACCTGGTCAATCCGGGGAGGGTCAGGAAGTTTGCTGAAGGTATCGGCATTCTAAGTAAGAACGATCTGATTGATGCTGACTTGCTAACCCGTTATGGATTGCTTGCCAGGAACCTCATTGCCTACGCGCCGGTGGCACAGGAAGTCAATGACCTACGCAGCTTGCTGAACCGGCTTGACGTGCTGGAACGCAACCTGAGAAGTGAGCTCAATCGTCAGGAAAAGGTTGGTAAAACAATGGTTTTCCATCGTCTTGAGCAACAACCCATCGCACGGACCGTCAAGCGGCTAAAGACAGAAGTTATTACATTCAAACGTGCAATCCGAGAATGCGTGAAATCGACACCGTCGCTGCAACAGAATTTTGATCTGCTGCATACCATACCCGGTGTTGGTGCCAAAACAGCCTGGATCATGATGGTGATTCTTGGTAGCAGGGCTTTCCGGTCGGCACCTGAGGTCGCTTCTTTTCTGGGCTTGAATCCGATTGAGAAACGCTCGGGAAAATCACAGTATCGTCGACCAAGGCTGTCAAAATCAGGCAGTGGAAACTACCGCCAAAAACTCTACTTCCCGGCCATGGTAGCCACACGCAAGAACCCCGACATTCAGGCTCTTTATGAGCGCTTGCTGGCGGCAGACAAGACCAAAATGTGCGCCTTGGGAGCGGCGATGAGAAAGCTGGTCCATATATGCTACGGCGTGGTCAAAAACCAGACACCCTATCAAGCACAAACGATACCGTCGTAACAACAGTTGGCCGGGGGGGCTGAACAACACTCTCAACCTGTGACTGATGTGGTTGCTCTGGTTGCCACCTGACCGATCTGCTGTAGATAACACCTTACCCATAATTGTTGTTGGGGAGGCCACCTATCGTCATTAATGCAATAATCCTTGAAAACTTGCTTGTAATCGAAGACGGTATCTTGTATTCGTCCGTGACACTCAGCGGTACGCTGTCTTACCCGTTGTCACGCTTCCAACGAGCGGCTGTACAATTTCGCGGCGGACTCGTAGATAGCGCAATTTTTCTGCTTATCGCCAGTCCCTGCCTGTTAGCCCTCGGACACTTTGCAGGTTGGTATGTGGGTTATGAGATCCGCTTTGACTTTATGCCATTGTTTTTCCGCGTTCTGATGCTGACCCTGGTTTTGATGCCGATGGGCTATTGGGGGCGTGTGCAGCTCCAGGAGGCAACATGGCGCAAGAGCCAGGACATGCTGGTCGGACTCATAATTGGCGTCTGTGGATTCGTCATCATGGTCAGTTTCCTGACCCTTATTTTCACACAATTATTTACCTCTGCACTGGTTGAGTTGGGTGTGTTAACGATAGCCTTGTTGGTTTCCAGGATGCTTTATTGGCGCTCGCTGGTGAGCTTTTATGCAACTGCTGACCTGGCATGAGTATGAGTTGCGACATGGTAAGGGGTGTCTCGTTTGAAATGCGCCCCTAATTCTGGCCGAACTTTTCACCAACGAAGTCGCCCTCGTTCCAGGCAGGCGCGTCATCCTCCATCGCGAGGCGACGGGTGACACGTGCGCAAGCCCGTGCAAATCGCCTGGCGGAGTCCCAGTCGATCGGTCGTGACAGATCGTCCGACACTTGATGATAGTGCTCTTCGAGGAATGCGTTAAATAGCGCCATTCCGTCAAGACCGGGATCAGGTGAGCCGACCCCCTCTGCCATCCAGATAAACGGAATGCCCTGGACCGCGAAGGAATAATGATCGCTACGGCCAATCTCACCGTCCGCATCAGGGTACGGATCGGGAAGAGCTTCGAAGCCTTCCAGTGCAACCTCCGCTGCGGCCGGCTTTTCAAATGACGTTCGCTCCGCGCCAAAGGTGGTTATCGTGGTCATTGGAAACATCAGCTGCGGCATATCGACATTGACGTTGACGACCATGGATGTCTTGGGGATGGACGAGTTGTTGACAAAATAATCGGACCCCAGCAAGCCAGTTTCTTCACCGGTAACAGCAAGGAATACGATTGAGCGGCGTGGCGCAACCGTCAATTTAGCCAAGGCCCGGGCAGACTCCAGCATGATTGCCACGCCAACCGCGTTGTCGAAGAACCCGTTATAAATAGTATCTTCTTCAGACTCCCTGGTGCCAAGGTGATCCAGGTGTGCCGAAAACACGACGTACTCGTTAGTCAATTGCGGGTCACTGCCGCGCAGGACTCCAACCACGTTGGGGCTACTAAAACGCTCGTGCTTTACTTTTTGGTATAGCGTTACCTCGACGCCCAGAAGGGTCGACATGGGCCTGGACGCTTCGGCAGCATCCAGCGCATCTTCAAAACTAATCGGTGCATCTTCGAACAGCTTTTCGGCTGACGCCCTGCTGAGGTCCGCCAAACCAAGACGCTGCGGAAAATAGCCGGAGACCTCGCCCGACCCGTTTTCCCACGATAACAGTGGATTCTTAGGGTAACCGTCGTAGTGCTCGTCCCAGTTGTTGCTCTCCTCTTCGCGGCGATCCCATAGCAAAACCTGTCCAACGGCTCCCCGGCTGACCAACTCGGCGGCCTTGATATCGGCTGATGAGTAGTAAGTAAGCTCTAACGGTGGGAATGCTTCGGGTCCACCCCGAAAGGTCGCAACTATTTTTCCTTCAACGTCGATTCCATCAAAGTCCGAATATTCCAGTTCCGGAGCATGGATGCCGAAACCGACGAACACCACTTCGGCCCGTACCTGGCTTTCCTCACGGATGGCGTCGGGGAACACGACTACATCCTTAAGCCACTCAAGTTCAGCATCGCCCGCAGCTGTGTGCAGAATAACACCCGAGTTTTCAGCATCGATGACTGCGCTCACCACCGGCACATGTTGAAACCAGCCATCCTCTCCACCCGGTTGCAATCCGATCGCCTTGAATTGCCCGGCCACGTAGTTGGCGGCATCTTCATGTCCGGGGCTGCCAATGCGCCGGCCGTTGCGGGCATCGTCTGCCAGGTAACTCGTGGTGTTCTTGAGATTTTCCTGGGTGATCGCGTCGAGCGCATCGTCGATCCCGACTTTGGACTCAACCGTGCAGGCCACAAGTACAGTTGCGCAGGCAATTGTCGCGAATAGTCGCAGTATCATGGGAGAACCCCTCTCTATTTTGCGCTGCCCATCGATATGGAAACGGTGTTAATGCACCAGCGCCTCATTAGAACGCTAAGCCAATGGTTACTCGTATCCCAGCACCTTGCGCAGGCCAGGTACGGCAAAATCGATCAGATCCTTTTGACCGTCCGGCAATTCCCCGGGCAACACCATACGGATGTCAGTGAGGTTTTCCCGTGCGGTTCCGCTTTGCTTTTTGTCGGAGCCTACCCGCACACGCTCGCGCCAGTCATCCGGTATGTCGATACCGCAGGCGTCCAGCAGTTTACGGAAAAAGACTTCCGCCTCAAGTTCGTCGAGGTTCTTAACGCTGTGAATCAGGTCTTCAAATTTTAGAACAAGTGTATCAGTATGCATCCACGCAACACCGTTATGCATATATATTTCCTTCAGGTTCGGTACTTTCTGATGAATGCCGAATATCATCATATTGAGAAATTGTTCTGCAGTAACGTTGTAGTCTGAAATATGGCCTACCGCCCCCTTGAATTCTTCGGACATGAAAAACCGTGCACGCGCCAGGACCCAGTCATAGGGGTCACGCACCAACAGTATCTTGCGTGTGTCTTTCAACAAGATCACGGAATTATCCGAATACAGCAGATGACCCCAGCTCAAGGTCGGTCTGTCTTTGTCCCAGGCAACCTGGTCTTCTCGCATGGACGCCAGTTGGATAAACCCAGCTTTGAAATGCTGATTCACCGGCGCAAACATGCGCATGATATTGCGCAGCAAATGCGAGCCGGATTTGGGCACACTGTTGAGGAAAACCGGTTGTTTGAGCGGCGTTTGTGAGAATTCAGCATTCCGCTTATTCAAATTATCAGGTTTGAGCTTGATCCGTGGCATGAAAAGTATCCCTGTAGGCAGTTCTTAGTGTCGAATTCACACAATTGTATCGGTCATAAAACCCTTGTGCTATGAAATAAATGCGCCGACCAAGGGCCGGCGCACAAAGACTTCGAAAAGGATAGCTCCTAGAAAATTTTCTTGATATTGAGTCCCCAACGGCGACCTTTCCAGTCGTACTGGGAATGGAATGCGCCGTAACCCTGGATGTTGATCCCCGCTCCACGTGTTGCCCGCGGTGACGTCTGGTCCGTAATATTGGTCGCAGTCAACATAACTTGCCAGTCCCTGTTGTTGCCGAACCAATAGCTCAGCGACGCATTGTGATAGACACGGCTGTCAAGCGTGCGTGAGTAATAGAAGGTTTCTTCTTCTCCACTCAAGCCAATCCATGAACCGGACGTTGCAACGCCCTCGCGATTATTGTCGGTGTTGTCGATGTAATTGATCCGCCAACTCCCTGACCAGTAATTTTTGTCAAGGCGGAAAGTAAGGTTACCGACCCACTTCGGGTTCCCCGCCCAACCCACACGCGACGTTATGTCTCCATCGACACTTTCCGTTTCTTTCACCGTCGTAATGGTGTGCATCGTGTTAATGGTCAGCTCGTACTCACGCGGCAGGCTTACGTGGTAATTCGCCTCGATATCCCAGCCGGCCACCCGCTGTAAATCGAGATTGATATAACTCGACTGAACCGTTGTGACTCTAAATTGCTCGATCTGATTGGTCGAGGAATCACGCTCGAAAAGATCACAGAGCTGGTCATTCGGGTAGGTGTCGGATCCGTAACAGCCTTCGAGAATGCCGACAGCCGAAAAGGTGCCAATCTGATCTTTCACTTCAAGAGCCCAATAGTCGACCGACATTCTGAAATCGATGTTCTCAGCGGTATAGACAAAACCGATTGTATTGGAGACTGACGTTTCAGGCTCCAATACTGCAGCACCACCACCCGTGGTCACGTCCATGGGAATGAGCGAATGGATATTGTCAGGGATGCCCTCAGCTGCGCAATTGTCAGCCATACGTTGTGTAATTTGCTTATCTGCCAGCCCATCGGCCCACTCGTAACACGGGTCATTTGTCTGGCCGGGGTATGTATGAAAGTTCTTACGGTATAATTCAAACAGTGCCGGCGTCCGGAATGACGTGCCGGTGTTCGCTCTGAGGCGGAAATTATCGTTAATTCGCCAGTCCAGGCCGATTTTATAGGTGGTCCCGGTAAAGTCCCGAGCATCACTGTCCTCTGTTTCGTCAATAGCAACCTTTGTGTAACGCACAGAGGCATTGAGTTCCAGATAATCGATCGCTGTAATACCAGCGAGCAGCGGCACCCTGGTTTCAACATACGCCGCTGAAGTTGCTGTTTCACCATAAGTCCCGAAAATTTTTGCGGATCCTAAGCCCCAGGATCCATCCCAGTTGTTACCGGAACGTGATTCGATGCCGGGTGTGTCGGCAATTTCATCTGTCATGTATTGAAGACCGGCAGCGATACCAAAATCACCTGCGGGCATGGTAAACAACTCGTTATTCACAACACCGAAATCAAAAGACATGTTTGTATATTTCGTTGTACCAGTTTCAGTGCCATTCAGGAAGGCTGTCTCTTCATCGGTGAATTCACCGGCCAGAATACGCGGATCAAGAAAGTTGATGTCCATACAGGGGATATCGGCTTGACGGATCTCGCCATCCGGACCATAGCGGTCAAACGTTGTCCCTTCACACAGCCCTATGTGGTCCCCGGCCCAGTAAGGAAGCCTGTGTACCGAGGCGTACCGGGCATCATCAAACAAAACATTGTCTACATATTTACCATCCGATTTACTGTATTGATAAGAGGCGTCATAGGACCAGTCGCTAGAGCCAAAATCACCCAGGGCACCCAGGACAACCCGGGTATAGTCAACCCTGGTGGACGCCCCGCCCACAGGATAGGCGATGATCGGGTCCAGGAACTGTGCGCCGGTCCAACCGACCGACTCGGGATCGCCGGCGCCGACATCTACGTAGTAATATTCATAGCCCCATGAACCGTCACCGGGACCGACACCATAGTTCTCAGTATAGTTATAAGTCCACAATTGTGAGATGCCTTCGTGTTCGGTCTCGCGGCGGTTAAAGAGCCCCTCTGCATAAAGCGTCACACTATCGTTGATATTATATTCGCCGCTTGCCATCAAGGTCATGCGCTCACGTTCCGGAACCATAACCTCCTGGTCACGATAATCGCCAGCAGTTGGCCTTAATGATTCACCGAGCGCACCTTGTGGCAGAATATAGAATCCTTCCGGTACCCGCAGGTCAGCGGGGTCATTGGCGCCGTTATTGGGATCCGGCAAAAGACCGCTTTCCCTAATGAAGCCATCATAGTCGTAAACAACACGTGTAGAGGTTCGGGTTACGTTGCTCTCCTCACCCAGTCCATAATAATAATAGGTGTAGTCGTGATAATCATAGATCCAGACAGAGCCGGCATCGAAACCATAACACTTGTAATCACCGGTCCTGGGATCGATCACATCGGCACGGGTTTTCAGTTCCGGCTCATTGAAAATATACTCCTGGTAGCAATCGAAAATATCACGATCGCCCTTTAGGATCCGCTCTTGCTTGTTATAATCAGCCGTAACACGCCAGTAACCCTTGTCAGACTCTTTACCATATGAGGCGTTGATCTGATAAGTCTCTCCACCACCCTCTTCGGACAGCTGCGTATAAGCATTAACCTCGCCACCAGTACCCTTCCTGGTGATGTAATTGACCACGCCGCCAATCGCGTCGGACCCATATATCGATGAAGCGCCGTCCTTCAGAATTTCGACGCGCTCAAGTCCGGCAACGGGAATAACGTTAACGTCAAACGAGGTCACACCATCACGGATACCGGCCGGACCCGCACGACGACCGTTGAGAAGAGTCAATGTTCTGCCGGCACCAAGGCCACGCAGGTCAATCGTTTGCACACCCTGACCGCCATTGACGTTGGCGAGGATACCAGACAACACATCTGTCATTTGGTCAGATGCCTGCAGGGCTGGCGTGGAAATCAACATATCGCCAAGATCCGAGTAACCCAGGCTGGCCGCTTCTCGCACATTGACAACGTCCATGGGCGTCGAGCTGTCGAATCCGCTTCTCGACAGACGCGAACCAGTGACGATCACCTCTTCCAGTTCTTTTGCTTCATCGAGCAGAGAATCCGGGTCCTGATCCTGAGCGACAGCTTGTCCGCTTAACACCATACCGCCCGCAAGTGCCAGGCCAGCGCGGCCCAAATACAGACCTCTTCTGATTGCTAGTCTTAGCGTTTTGTTTTTCTTGACAAGACTGTCGTTGCTTCTATCTACCATCATCTCAAAACCCTCCCACCAGGTTTAGTCGGTCCCTTTGCCCTGAGAGCAGGGTCAGGGAAATTGAAACTACGTGAAATAACTTGCAAATAATCATAGTGCCTCAAGCGTATTCGGGCAAGATTTCGACTGCATTTGACAGTTTTGTGCTCATTAGTGACCTATTTTGGGTTTTTAAGATGGATTGGTTCGAAGAGTATCTTGACTCTGTAATGCGGATGAGTTTCTGAAAGGTACCTTTTTTGAAGTTTGCTAGATTCTTTGCCAGTCCGGCTTGTTGTCTGCGACTTCCCGGTAATAGTCCTTTTGATCGAGACTGGCTGAAGCCGCCTCGTCGAGCAACACGACGACGGACGGATGCATCTGTAGGATCGTTGCCGGACACATCGCGGATATTGGACCTTCCACGACCTGTTTCACTGATGTTGGCAGACAAGCCAATGGTTACTCGTACCCCAGCACCTTGCGCAGGCCGGGTATGGCGAAGTCGATCAACTGCTTCTGGCCCTCCGGCAATGTATCGGGCAACGCCATTCGGATGTCAGTGAGGTTTTCCCGTGCTGTTCCGCTTTGTTTCTTGTCAGAACCGACCAGCACCCGCTCGCGCCAGTCATCCGGCATGTCAATGCCACAGCCATCCAGGAGTTTGCGGAAAAAGACTTCCGCCTCAGGCTCGTCAAGATTCCTGACGGCGTGCAGCAGGTCTTCAAATTTCAACACGAGTGTATCGGTGTGCAGCCAGGCAACACCATTATGCGTATATATTTCCTTCATGTTCGGCACTTTCTGATAAATGCCGAATATCATCATGTTGATAAATTGCTCTGCGGTAACGTTGTGGTCTGAAATATGGCCTACCGATCCTGAAAATTCTTCGGACATGAAAAACCGTGCACGGGCCAGGACCCAGTCGTAAGGGTCACGCACCAACAACACCTTGCGTGTATCTTTCAGATTGATCGCGGAATTATCCGAATACAGCAGATGACCCCAGCTCAAGGTCGGTCTGTCCTTGTCCCAGGCAACCCGGTCTTCTGCCATGGACGCCAGCTGGATAAAGCCTGCCTTGAAATGCTGTTTTACCGGCACAAACATGCGCATGATATTGCGTAGCAAGTGCGAGCCGGATTTGGGCACACTGTTCAGAAAGACCGGTTGTTTAAGCGGTACTTGCGAAAATTCGGCGTTGCGTTGATTCAGATTGTCAGGTTTGAGCTTGAGATGTGGCATAAAAAATATCCCTGGAGGCAATTATTGATACCGAATTGTATCGGTCATCAGGCCCTGGTGCTATGAAAAAAAGCGCCGACCAGGGGCCGGCGCACATCACTTCCAACTATTATCAGATCCTAGAATACCTTCTTGATATTCAGTCCCCAACGACGCCCTTTCCAGTCATACTGGGAGTAGAACGCACCGTAACCCTGGATGCTGATCCCCGCTTCACTTGACGCCCGCGGCGGTTTCGAATCAGTGAGATTGGCTACATTCAGGGTGGCTTGCCAATCCCTGTTTTTGCCGAACCAGTAGCCCACCGATGCATTGTGATAAAGGCGACTGGCAAGCTTGCGGTCATACCAGTAGGTTTCCGTTTCCCCATCCAGGCCAGTCCGTGTCCCGGTCTTTGATAAGCCTTCGCGATTATCGTTGGTGCTGCCGACATAATTCATTCGCCAGCTCGCTGTCCAGGGACCTTTATCCAGGCGGAAGGTGAGGAATCCGACCAGATCCGGATTTCCCGCCCTGCCCAGGCGCGAGGTTACGTCACCTTCCACACTTTCGCTTTCTTTCACGGTCACGTAGGTCGCAGAGCCATTGATGGTCAAATTCCAGGCATTGGCAAAGGACGTCACGTAGTTGGCCTCAAAATCCCAGCCGGCCGTGCGTTGCACGTCGAGATTGATATAACTCGACTGAACGGTCAGGACCCTGAATGACTCGGTACCTTCGTTCGCCCCTTCGCGCGTGATAAGCTTGCAGAGGGCGTCGTTCGGGTATGTGTCGGAATCGTAACAACCATTGAGGATGCCTTTATGCGAGAAGATGCCGATCTGATCTTCCACTTCAAGCGCCCAATAATCGAGCGACATTCTGAAACCAACGTTATTAGCCGTATAGACCATGCCGACTGTGGTGGACGTTGCCGTCTCAGGGTCCAGCACTGCCGCGCCGCCGCCTGTGATAACGTCCATCGCAAGGAGCGAATTGATATCGTCAGGAATGCCCTCGGCAGAGCAATTGGAAGCCATCCTCTCGGTTATATCGCCATTTTCCAGCCCTTCGCCCCACATATGACAAGGGTCGTTGTTTCTCTGACCGGGCCATGTATGGAAATTCTTGCGATACAGTTCAAACAAGGCCGGTGTCCGGAAAGATGTACCGGTGTTCGCCCTGAAGCGGAAATTGTCATTGATCTTCCAGTTCAAGCCAACTTTATAGGTGGTATCATCGTAGTCCCGGGCATCGCTGTCTTCTGTATCGTCAATACTGACCTGGGTCCAACGCACCGAGGCATTGAGTTCCAGGTAATCGAAGCCTTTCTTACCGGCGAGCAGCGGTATTGCAGTTTCGGCATACGCCGCCATAGTCCCTGTTTCGCCAATCGTCGAGTAGCCACATAAACCTGAGATTCCATTCCAAACATTACATGAAAGTGTTTCGATACCAGGTGTGTCGTTGATCTCGTCCGACATGAACTGGGCGCCAACGGCGAGACCAATATCACCCGCGTACCAGGTAAACAGCTCATTGTTGGTAAAGCCGACATCTAAGGACATATTTGTGTAGTCCGTTGTGCCTGTTTCATCAGTAAAAAGGAAGTTACGTTGTGCGTCGGTGAAATTACCCTGTATGGTTTCCGGGTCCAGAAAGTTGACAGTCACACACTCGATATTGGCTTCACGGATTTCGCCATCCGGCCCATAGCGGTCAAACGTGGTCCCTTCACACGGTCCAATATGGTCCCCCCCCCACAGAGGCATCATGTTTGCCGAGGCGTACCATGAATCCTGCATAAGGACGCCATCAGAATATTTACCGGCGGAATTACTGTATTGGAAGGAGACGTCAAAATCCCAGTCGCTTTGGCCGATCTCACCCATGGCACCCAGCACAACACGGGTATAGTCGACCTTTGTCTTTACGCTGCCCTCCATGTAGGGGGCGGCCGGGGACAGACTATACGCACCGGTCCAGCCCTCTGACAGGGGATCGCCGTAGCCATTAGGTACGTAGTAGTACGAGTAGTAGTCATAGTCCCAGCAGTCCGACCAACTGCCGCAAGCCTCGGTATTCCCCTGGCTCCAGTCGCTCGTATAGTTATATCCCCAGGTTTGACCGAGATATTCGTGGTTGGTCTCGCGGCGATTGAAGAGCGCCTCGGCATACAGCGTAACCTCATCGGAGACATTTAATTCACCCGTCGCCATGATGGTCATGCGCTCCCGTTCGGGGACCATGGTTACCAGGTCGTCGTATTGACCGAACGTCCCCCTGAGCCGCTGACCTTCTACGCCGGACGGCAGGATATAGAAGCCTTCCGGTACACGAAGGTCGGCGGGGTCATTGGCGCCGTTATTGCGATCCGGCAATGCACCACTATCCCTAATGCCACCGTCCCAATCGTAAACGATCCGTTTCAATCCGGCATTGCTCGTCCAACCATCGTCATCATAAGCGTAATAGGTATATTCGCTGTAGTCATAGACGTAGAGCGTCCCGACAGTTCCACCCATACACTTGTATGAGTCGGTCCTGGGATCGATCATGTCCGCGCGGGTTCTCAGGCCCTCCTCCCAGAAAAAATACTGTTCACGGCAATCGAAAATCTCGCGATCGCCCTTCAGTAACACTTCCTGCTTGTTATAGTCAGCCGTGACGCGCCAGTATCCTCTTTCAGACTCTTTGCCGAATGAGGCGTTGATCGCATAGGTCTCTCCGCCACCTTCTTCGGCTGACTGCACATAGGCATTGACCTCACCACCATCACCTTTGCGAGTGATGTAATTGATCACGCCGCCAATTGCGTCGGAACCATATATCGATGACGCGCCGTCTTTCAGGACCTCGATTCGTTCGAGTCCGGAAATGGGGATCACATTAATATCAAACGAGGCTACACCGTCGCGGATACCCGCCGGGCCCGCACGGCGACCGTTGAGAAGCGACAATGTTCTGCCGGCACCAAGCCCGCGCAAGTCAGCCGTTTGTACACCCTCGCCACCATTAGCACCGTTGATACCTGATAACACGTCCGTTACCTGGTTGGAGCCCGCCAGGGCCGGGGTGGCAATCAACATCTCGTTGAGATCTGAGTAACCCAGGCTGATCGCCTCTTGCACGTTGACAACGTCCATGGGTGTACCACTGTCGAACCCGGATCGCGACAGGCGTGAACCGGTAACGATAACCTCTTCAAGCAATTGAGCTTCATCGACCAGGGAAGCCGAGTCCTGATCCTGTGCGACAGCTTGTCCGCTTACCGCCATACCGCCCGCAGTTGCCAGGCTAGCGGTTCCCAAATACAGACCTCTTCTGATTGCTTGACTTAGCGTTTTGTTTTTCTTGACAAGAATGTCGTTGCTTCTATCTACCATCATCTCAAAACCCTCCCACCAGGTTTAAGTCGATCCCTTTGCCCTGAGAACGGGGTCAGGGGATTTGAAACTTTTTGAAATATTTTGAAAATAACTGCAAACAATCATAGTACCTTAAGCATATTCGGGCAATGTTTTGACTACACATGATAGTTTTGTGCTTATTGTTGATTGTTTTTGAGTTTTTAAGAAGGGTTGGTCCGGCGGGTATCTTGACTCTGTAACGCGGATAGCTTTCTGAAAAGTACTGTTTTTACGGCTTTCTAGATTCTTTGCCAGTCTGGCTTGTTGTCTGCGACTTCCCGGTAATAGTCCTTTTGATCGAGACTGGCCGCAGCCGCGTCGTCGAGCAACACAACGACAGATGGATGCATCTGCAATATCGTTGCCGGCCACATTGCGGATATCGGACCTTCCACGACCTGCTTCACTGCCGTCGCCTTGCGTTCCCCGAAAGCCAACAGCACGATCTGCCGAGCCTCCATGATCGTGCCGATGCCCATCGTGATGCAATGTTGCGGCACCTCGTCAGCGGAATCGAAAAAACGGGCATTGTCTTCACGTGTTTCCCGTGTCAGCGTTTTGATGCGCGTTCGCGATGCAAGTGAGGAAGACGGCTCGTTGAACCCTATATGGCCATCACTGCCGAGCCCCAACACCTGGAGATCGATACCACCGGCGGCGCTGATGTTTTTCTCGTAATCCACACAGTTCGCGGGTATGTCATCGCTCTTGCCGTCCGGCAGATGGACCTTGCCCGGGTGGACATTAATGTGGTCAAACAGCGCCTGTTGCATGAAATACCTGTAGGACTGGGGATGGTCGCCATCCAGCCCGACATACTCGTCGAGGTTGAAACTCGTGATCCTGCTGAAATCCAGCCCCTCTTCCTCATGCTGCTGGCGCAACTCCGCATACAGGAGGCAAGGTGTCGAACCGGTCGCCAGGCCCAAAACGGCAGCCGGCTTTTTACGGATCAGCTTGGCAAACATCTTTGCGGCGTACCGACTGGCATTTACATCCTTGTTAAAAATCAGTACTTCCACATCCTATCTCCGCATCAGGCTGCCCAGTGTATTCATTACCGACTGTTCAAACCCCCGAACCTTCTCGACTACAAAGTCTTGCAAACTCAGCGCATCATTGTGTATTAACGCTGACAGGTCCATTGCATGTGTCACGTAGGTTTCCGGGGTATTGCCGTGGGAGTCGGAGTAGGTTGCGTTCGCGCGGCGGCGGCCCATGGTGGCCAGGTCGTAACGCTTGGCATGCGTTATCTGCGAGTCATGACACACAATCAGTGCCGCTGCCAGCTCCTCGCTTCCACTTACGTCTAAACAAACTTTGTCGTCATCGTTCAGCCAATCAAGATCGCGCCATACTTCGCAACCGTAGAGCTTGTCCGGTCTCTGCCCAACCGGCATCTTGCGGATGGCCTCAAGGGCTGCGATAACAACCCCCACGTGCGTATCGTGCTTGTCGGCAGGGTTATGCGTGTAGACGACCCTGGGTTGCACAGCGAGAAGCCATTCGTACAGATCGGCAATGACGTCGGAATTGTCCCTGTTTTTGACTTCCATACTGGAATAGTTGAGCTGGACCATTGCGCCGTAATGGCCGAGTTTGGCAGCTTTGTCCTGTTCCTCGTTGCGCAGCGCACCGACTTCTACGGGTGTCAGGTGTTCCAGGCCCTGCTTGCGCGGGCCACCACTACCGTCGGTGCAGGTTACACCGCAAAACCAGTTGTCAGGGTTGTCGAAACACTCCAGCACACCGTGAAAAGCCATGATCTCCAGGTCGTCCTGGTGCGCACCGATACCCATGTGAGTGCAGCGCCGCAGCGCGCCCTCTTTTTCGAGTCCGTCCGGCACATACAACAGGGTCTTTGGATGCGCGAATATCATCACCCGGTCTCCCTTTCTTCCGTTGCTGGCAGGCTGGCGGCCGCAATAGATTGCCCCACCCTGCGAAATTTCTCGTCGGGAAGGTGAATTTTGAGCCCAAGCTCCGGGAATTCCTCTGCCAGCACGGCGCGAGCCCTGTCCACGATGATATCACCGCCGTCTCCTGAGCTCACTCGTCCCAACAGGAGCAGTTCTGTGTAATCATAGAACTCCCGGTAGGTCGCCATCGAATAGCCGAGGTAAACACCGATGGTTGCATAAATCTGTCGTGCGATTTCGTCTCCTGATTCCATCAGTTCCTGCACGTGTACGAGACGTTCGGGCAATGCCGACACTTCACCAAAGCCCATCCCTGCCGCTAGCGCAAGACGGTTGACAGCCTGCTGTGAAAAATACATGGCGCCGACACCGACATCTTTCGACCACTCATCCTCAGCACCGTTTTCCTGTACATCGACAGGACAAAATGCCAATTCGTTGAGCCAGGTCTCGAGTCGGCCGCTCGTGTTGAAATAGCCTGCGGCTTCGCTGGATCCCATCGCCAGGCCGAGCACGCCGGTTTTACCCAGGTAATGAGCGCCCGCGAGCGCAGACACCTCGCCGTCGTTGATGGCAACCAGCGGCACATCGTATTCACTGGCCAGCGTCTTGAACAACGGCCGTATGATACGCTCGAAATCGTCGTTGGAGACACTGCGAAACAGGGACGCCACACGCGGTTCGTTGTCGATGTACACGCCAGCCGAACTCACACCGATCGCATCGATGCGTTCCATTTTCAAGGCGCAGATGTCGATGCCGTTGCGAATTGCATCGACGTGGTATTGCGGGTCGCTTTGCGGCTTCGGATCCCAGGGTATCTCGTCGCTGTAGATGACATCGCCGTTGACCACGGCCGAAATCTTGTAGTCACTGGCACCGAGGTCAATGCCGATACGGCAACCGTCAGGTTCACCGCCGATGCGAAATGGGACCTCGTTCGATCCCGGCACCTCTGCTAGCTCGACTACATCCACCTCGAAGGGACGCCGGTAAGCTGTCGACATCAATTTAACGTCAAACGCCCGGCACCCCGTGGAACAGTAGTCCTGTCTGATTCTCCGGCCGATTTCGATGGGTCCTGCGAACATGACTTTCCAGCCCCCGCGTGACCACAACAGAAACTTCAGCGTACGCTCTACGTACCTGTACGTTTCATTGATGTTACGTTCATTTGGCTCGAGCACCTGGAAATCGATCCTTGAGCGTAAATTGTCGTGGCGTTCGATGACCAGCGCACAGTGGGCCGCCTTGCCGCTCGCCTCGACCGCTTGTCTGTATTCTTGCCTGGCCAGCACAAACGGCGAGAACCCGGGATCGAGCGGTGCAATGACCCGGTGCTCCTTCACCCCGGAACCCTTCGCAAGTTGTGTACGAGGAACCCGATACCCACCGAACCGACCAGCAGAAGAGCCACGGCTGCAACATAGTTGCCGTAAACTGTATAGCCCACTCCAAATAACATCGCATACACGGACAAACAGCCAACGAACACGTTGAGCAGTGCTGCTGGAATATTATCGGAAATATTGTCGTCAGCTTCGCCTTCAAAGGATGCCGGCATGTGCTTTCTGACGGCCGACCAGCCCGGCCCCTGCGGCCGCAGCTCGCGACAGAATTTCTCAAGTACTTCCGTTTTGGTACGCGGGCCGAGATAGGCTGCCAGGACCCAGGCCACGGTCGTCACCGCAATACCGGAAATCAGTTTCAGGTACGGTGACCAGCCTGGCAGGTCGGCGAACTGGAAATAGAGTGCCGCGAAGAACGAGACAACCATCGCCACAATTTCACTGGCCGCATTGATCCGCCACCAGAACCAGCGCAACAGGAATAACAAGCCGGTGCCGGCACCCACCGACAACAGGATGTGAAATGCCTGGAGTGCACTTTCCAGGAACAGCGCAAACATTCCGGCCGCGATCATCAGCACGACCGTCGCCAGACGGCCTACCAGCACCAGGCGCTTTTCCCCGGCATCCGGGCTGATAAAGCGCTTGTACACGTCATTGACTACGTAGGAAGCACCCCAGTTGAGTTGCGAGGACATCGTCGACATGTAGGCTGCGATCAGCGAAGCAAACACGAAACCAAGAAGACCGCTGGGCAAAAAAGTCAGCATCGCCGGATAGGCCATATCATGGCCTACCACCTTTGAGTCGACATGCGGGAAGGCAACACGAATGGAGTCCAGGTCAGGAAATACCACGATCGATGCGAGCGCGACGAGTATCCATGGCCACGGCCGGATGGCATAGTGTGCGACCTGGAACAAGAGCACGGCGCCGACCGCGTCGCGCTCATTACGTGCCGCAAGCATCCTCTGCGCAACGTAACCACCGCCGCCCGGTTCCGCGCCCGGGTACCAGACACTCCACCACTGGACGGCAAGCGGGATAATAAAGACAGCCAGTGCCACCTCCATGTTCGAGAAATCCGGGATAAAGCTGAGTTTCGACGCGACGTCGGGGTGAGAGAGCAGGTTTTGCAAGCCATTCACCTCCGGCAAATTCAAGGCCACCGTTGCTGCCAGGATGGCGCCGGTCATCGAAATCACGAACAGGATGAGGTCGGTCAGCACGACACCGAGAAACCCGCCAAGGGTGCTGAATATGAGCGTGACGGTTCCCGCGATTAGGAGCGTCTGAATCGGTGAGAATCCGAGCATGACAGCGGCAATCTTGATGGCCGCGAGTGAAACCAGCGCCATGGTCATGATGTTGAAGAACACACCAAGGTACAGCGCCCGGAATACACGCAAAAATGTGGATGCCCCGCCGCTGTAACGCAACTCGTAGAATTCCAGGTCAGTCATCGCACCCGAGCGTCGCCACATCCGCGCATAAAGGAAACAGGTGAACATTCCAGTGATCAGAAATGCCCACCAGATCCAGTTTCCGGAAACCCCGTTGGTTCTGACGATCTCGGCGACGAGGTTTGGCGTGTCGGTGGAAAACGTCGTTGCAACCATGGATGTGCCGAGCAGCCACCAGGGCATGCTTCGTCCGGACAGGAAAAACGAGCTGCTGCTGGCGCCGGCACGCCGGCTGACCAGGACACCGATCGAAAGCGAGATGCCAAGAATCACCGCTACGATGATCCAGTCAAGTGTGTCTAGTCTTACCATGTGTCAAGCACTCCCAAATACATGTTGACCTCTTTCACACCCCTGCCCTTCTTTATCCGGGAGCATTTATTCCTTATCTTGACTCGTAACCCTCCGCGACTCGTCCAGCCCTCCACGAAGCGCCTCTGCCCAGGGCTTCATCATGCGCCTGGCAGCAGCCCTGTTTGACGTACTCGTTGACCATTGCATCATGCCGTTATCCCGATCACTGGTGGGATCGAGTGCTTTTGCCAGCAGATCACCGGTTTCGGAGTCATAAAGCTTCATGTATAGCGTCATTGACCCGGCAGTGGTGCTATATGAATTATTCCTGCTGGAACTCTGGATATCAGGTGCAGTGACA
>Ga0164313_10002148_pt1 | contig 17693 bp, 14 predicted proteins | sample GuaBasSedimGuay4_FD_113735 | JGI IMG/M metagenome (GOLD analysis project Ga0164313, IMG submission 113735) | Subseafloor sediment microbial communities from Guaymas Basin, Gulf of California, Mexico - Guay4, Core 4569-4, 0-3 cm | ecosystem: Environmental > Aquatic > Marine > Hydrothermal vents...
AGAGGGGAACATGATCCCCGGCAAGCAGTTACAAGTGATTATAAGCATGCACAATCGCTCGCTGGCTACTTCTGGGAACTACCGGAAGTTTTATGAAAAAGAAGGGGTGATGATTACCCACTCTATCGATCCGGCCACCGGATTTCCAAAGGCCTCGAATCTGCTTAGTGTAAGCATCCTTGCAGAGAAGTGTATGACAGCCGATGCATATGCAACAGCATGTATGGTAATGGGACTGGAAAAGGCAAAGAACTTCGTTGAAAATCAGAAGGGAGTGGATGCCTTTCTTATTTACGGTGACGAGTTTGGAAACTACCAGGTCTGGCATACAGACGGAATGAAGAAATATATCGAATCTCCCTGATGAACTATCTCCTGCCAAAATATCTTCTTCCTATACTCCTGTATTTACATGGGTCGTGTAATACGACACAACAGGGGTCTACTGATCCCCCGGCTCTCAATTTTAGCCCATCAGCCACTGAAGACGATATTAGCTGCAAGTACCAGATCGCCAGTGTAGAACCTGAATGGTCCCTGGAATTGGACGCGCAGATCAATGAGACTTCCGGCTTGATCCACTGGGATGGGGTGCTGTGGACCCACAATGATGATACGGATACCAGGTTATATCTTCTGGATCCAGCCACTGCAGAAAATGTCGGTAATTATGATCTTCCAGGTGTGATCAACCAGGATTGGGAAGAGATAGCCCAGGATGATGATTTCATTTATGTAGGTGATTTTGGTAATAACCGGGGGGACAGGGAGAACCTCCATATTCTGCGTGCTGATAAAACTTCTCTGAAGTCCGGACAGCCGTCCATTGATACAATCTGGTTTACCTACAGTGATCAGCAAAGCCTTGTTTCCACAGGCCCCTATCAAACAGAATTTGACTGCGAAGCTTTCATTGTCTCCTCTGATAGCATTTACTTGTTCAGCAAGCAGTGGCTTAGCGGCAACACCACCCTGTATGTGCTTCCCAAGCTTCCGGGGAGCCATATGGCCCGGAAGAGAGAGTCCTTCTTTGTCCAGGGCCAGGTTACCGGGGCTACCTGGCTTGAAGAGGAAAGATTGTTGGTCCTTTGCGGTCATACTGGCCTTATTCAGCCTTTTTTCTACCTTTTCTTTGATTATTTCGGGAATGATTTTTTTTCAGGGGACCATATGCGTGTAAATCTGAACCTGCCGTTCCACCAGGTGGAGGCGGTCCATACTTTGGATGGTTTGCAATACTATATCACCAATGAACACTTCATGTTGGATTCATACCTCGAGATTCCTCAGAAACTGCACAAAATTGATTTGATTGAACAGCTGGGAGCGTATCTAAATGGGAGGTAGGAATTTGATGAAGCGATCCATAATGTAGATGAACTTTTAGATGCATTAGATATAATAAATTAATACGAGGAACTTCTAATTCCAGGACCTAAGTGAAACATCAGGAGGGTTGGTCAAATTAAATTTTTTTTAGATATGAGTCGTTCACTATATCTTTATATTTGGCTAACATTTTTCGTTCCAGAGCGTATAATGTTAACTACTTTAATCTTACATATCGCCATCAGGTATCAAATGGCAGTTCTTCTTTGCCATCAGGGGAAAGACAATCACCTGAAGGTCAAGATTGCCCGACTTGGTTTCTGGGACCGAGGGGGCGAAGCTATATTCAATGGATAAGAAAACATTCCAACTACTACCTATGAAAATATTCAAAAAAAGTAAGAGATCAGTTTCAACGAACATCAGCATGCTTTCACTGGTTTTGCTGATTCTATTGGGTGCTTGCGTTACCACCAAGGAGGCGACATACCTTCAGGAATATGAAGATAGTACCTATACAGGGGAGTATGTCCCCCCCGAGGATTATTTAATCAAGCCTAATGACAATCTTTATATCCGGGTGACAAGTCTGGATCCTGCTCTGGCCATAATGTTTAATGCTATGGGAGACGGTGGGGCCATGAGGGGTGACGAAGCCTCTAACCAGTTAATGTCTTATCCTGTAGAACTGGATGGTACCGTTGATCTTCCTTATGTGGGTGCAGTGCCTGTAGCAGGGATGACACTTCTCGAGGCTAAAAGTGCTATTGCAACTGTGCTGGAAGATTACCTTCGAGACGCTTCACTTACTGTGAAGCTAGTCAACAACTACGTAAGTATCCTTGGAGAAGTAAGAGCCCCTGGCATGTTTATCATCTACAAGGAAAGACTGAATATTTTTGAAGCTCTAGCTATGGCAGGTGATTTGGCTGATTTTAGTGACCGTTACGTACTGGCTATTATACGGCAGACAAATGAAAGTACAATAGTGAAAGAGTTCGACATCACAGATAGGAACATCATAGATTCGGAGTATTTTTACGTAATGCCCAACGATGTTATTTATGTTAAACCTAAATCAGGTAGGTACTTTGCCGCTAATACAGCTCCTTTTCTATTTGCTTTTTCGGCTATAGCAGCCTTAGGCACATTAGTTTTATTAATTCAGAATACTCGACTCCTTAGCCAATAATAAAATAATTATGAATCCGGATACACCAAAAACACCAAGAACAGCTCATACAGGTCCATTGGGGACATTGAATCCCCAGAAAATATTGAAATTGATTTTAAGGAACTGGTATATATATCTTTTAGCCTTTATTATTTGCGGTACTGCAGCTGTGTTTTATTTAAAGTATATGATTCCTAGTTATCTTACCACTTCCACCATACTCATTGAAGAGGAAGAAACAATGCCCGGGGAAGACCTTCTTCAGGGATTTGCTGTCAGGCCAGGAATTCAAAACCTCGATAACCAGCTGGTCATTATTTCTTCGTATTCTGTGATCAGAAGGGTTGTGGAGGAGCTCCCTTTTGAAATCGACGTTTACAGGAAGGGCTTGTTCAGCAAGGCTTCCTATTATCCCCTGAGCCCTTTAAGAATAGAGACCGGGCCTGGCGGACTGCCATATGGCATCGAATTAGTATTCAATTATGTTGAAGGTGATAAGTTCCGGATATCCACCACTTCTAAGAATGTTCCTATTCTTGATACCCTGTTTACTTTTGGTCGGTCCCTGCAATACGGGGACAATTCTTTCACCATTCTCCCCCAGCCAGAACTGGCAAATATTTATCAGACGGGTAAGAACATTTACATCAGATTTTTGGATAAGGAAATGCTTACCGAAAACTATATGGGGAGGTTACAGGTGGCCCTGGCAGATATAGATGGAAGCATAATAGAGCTCAGCCTGGAGGGAACGAACAAAACCAAAGATATTGTTTTTTTGAACAAATTGACAGATGTATATATTGAGAACAATCTGAATAAAAAGAATGCTGAAGCGGATCGGATCATTGCTTTCATTGATGATCAGTTGGTCGGTGTAAAAGCAGATCTGAACATTACAGAAAGACAATTACAGGAGTTTAGATCCCGAAACCGAATCATGGATATTTCGGCCCAGGCCCAGCGAATTGTGGATCAGGCTGTCGTCCTTGAAAATGAAAAAGCGAGCCTCAATCTCATAAGGAACTACTACGTATATCTGGATGAGTATCTTGCAGAGGGAGACGATGACGATGTCCCCATTTCACCTTCTTCAATGGGTATTGTTGATCCGATGCTGACCACCCTTATGCAGGAGCTTGCGGGCCTGCAAGCTGAATATTTCAGTAATGCGGTAGGAGAGCGGAATCCATTACAAGGACAAACGGAGCTCAGGATAAGGAATACCAAGCAGAGTATCAAGGAGACTCTCTCAGGAATTAGGCAGGCCAATCAAATGGCCATTAATGAGAATCAGAAGCAATTAGACACTTTGAACAGGGATGCAGCAAGTCTTCCGGAAAAAGAGCGTCAACTGCTTGGTTTTGAGCGAAGTTTCAATCTGAATAATGTCCTGTATACTTTCCTTTTGGAAAGGAGAGCTGAGGCTCAGATTCAATCAGCATCCAATTCGCCTGATCATGAGCTGGTTGATTCGGCCAGATCTAGATTTGTAGGACCTGTTCCCTTGATAGTGTATGCATTTACCTTCTCCCTGGCTGTGGTGCTGGCAACTATTTTATTAATGTTGCTTAGTAGCTTACTCTTATTACGAATCACAAGTGAGGAGGATGTCCAGTACATAACAGACATTCCAATCATTGCACAATTTCCCCATAGCAGGTTAAGTTATTACAATATAGTCCTTACAGATCCCAGCTCCAATATTGCGGAAGCGTTTAGAAGTTTACGTACAAGAATGGAGTTTTTCACCAAAGACATTGAAAGCCCGTTAATTGTTATATCCTCTTCAATTCCAGGGGAAGGAAAAACCTTTGTTTCAATAAATCTGGCAACTGTATACAGCCTGATGGGGGTAAAGACATTGTTGGTTGGTTTTGACCTGCGGCGTCCAACGCTCTCGGAAAATTTTGAATTGCCTGACGATCATGGAGCTACAGATTTTCTGATTGGAAGAAAGAAGTTGGATGAGGTTATCTATGAATCAGGACATGAAAATCTTGATATTCTCCCTTCCGGTTCAATACCTCCAAATCCAGCTGAACTTTCAAGTTCTGAGAATGCCAAAAAGATATTTACCTCACTTAAGAAGAAATACGATTGCATAATTGTGGACAGTCCTCCCGTAGGGGTTGTGTCAGATATTTACTCGGTTGCAACCATTGCAGATGCAATGTTAATGGTTGTGAGGCATGGACACACCAAAAAGAATGCCCTGAGTGCGACACTGTCAGATCTGGAGAGTTATGATATTGATGGTATTGGGATACTGATCAATGATGTGAAATTAAGCTCCAGAAGCTATAAATACAACTACAAGTATAAATACGAATATAAGTCTGTAAAAAATAGCGAGGAGAAGAAGAGTGGCAGTTTCCTGAGTCATATTATGAAACTGGGAAAAGAAAAAAAGACAGATTGATCTACTTGCTTTAAGTGAAACTACCTTTTAATTTAGCTAAATTTAAGTCTTCGGCTACCAGTAGCAATTCCCAGCAGGCCCTATGGTTTGGAATTAGCTCATTTAGTCGATTCCTCATCGCTATTTTAAGCTCTGTTATACTATCCAGATATTTTAGCAAGGAGGAATATGGAACCTATAAGCAAATTGTATTTGTATATAGCACATTTATCACGCTCTTCGCTGCGGGCTTGCCAAGCGCATATGCATATTTTCTACCTAAACTTTCCAGAAGTGAAGGAAAAGGGATCGTTAACAGATTAACAAAGTTGTTCATTGGCCTTGGTATTGTATATGGACTGAGTCTGTTTTTTCTGTCAGGGATTATTGCGGATGCACTTAAGAACCCGGAATTGGAGCGAGGGCTGAAATTATTTGCGGTAATTCCCTTGCTGATGATGCCCACTTTAGGAGTATCCGGAGTGTATACAGCCATTCGGAAAACGTATGTCCTTGCGTTATATACAACTGTCACACGTTTGGGGATGTTAGCTATGATCACCCTGCCTGTGATCCTTCTGAAAGGAACCTATGAAACAGCGATCATCGGGTGGATTTTCTCCTCAGCCCTTACCTTACTTGCTGCCCTGTATATGAAATATAGGCCCTTCAGAGGAGTGCGTGCTGTGGTGAATACAGTGTCAGATAAAAACATTTTCAAATATTCACTTCCAATCATGGTGGCCGCTTTGTCGGGGGTGGTTCTGAAATTTGCGGACCAATTTTTTCTCAGTAGATATTTCGGAACGGAGGTTTTTGCCGATTATTCAAATGGATTTATACCCATGCCATTTATTACTATGATAACAGGGGCTACCCACGCTGTCTTCATCCCCCTGTTTTCAGGATTAATGGAGAAAGAAAATGGAAAAGCCGCCATTGCGAAGCATTGGAAAAGTGGTGTGAATAAAGTGATTATACTGATATTTCCATTGCTGGTGTTTTTTATGTTCTATGCAAAAGAGGTGATTTATATCCTTTACGGACCACTTTACGATAAATCATACATCTATTTTAGGCTAGCCATGATTATAAATCTCGGCTCTCCTTTTCTGTTTTATTCGATTCTGCTGGCCACCGGAAAAACCAGAATATATGCTATGATCCATATTGTGTATGCAATCGCCATTTGGGGGCTGGGCTTTGTGGTATGCAATATAGGCTCCACACCCTATCAATATTTGATCTTATCCGTCTGCCTGGCCATCATATCCCGTTTTGTCGGTCTAATCTTTGCAGCACGAACTATTGAGGCAGGACTAAAGCAACTCATTGATCTGACTAGTATATTTAAATTGCTTCTGGCGAGTATATTAATTGGATTATTGACCAAAGAGCTAATTGGTCTATTTACAGAACGAGCGTCCATAATTTTCCTGATGGGAGGAGCGCTCTATGCGGGATTGATGTATTTGATTGACAAACGATTCCGCCTCAGGATCTTAGATACAGCACTTTCATTTGTCAGGCGAAAATCCAGTTCAAACGGACAAGTAAAGCCTACTTTTTCATCAGAGTCATGAACATTATCAAACAAATATTAGTAAAGTGGTCTTTGCCATTAAGCAAATTTGTGCGTTCAGGGTGGGCAATGCTATTTCCTATTTGGTATGGCAGCTATGTTTATATGAAGGTTAATTACAAGAAGGTGAATCTAAAGGATCCAAAAGAATACAGTGAAAAGGTCCATTGGCTAAAGATTTATTCTGACACTACTCAATGGACCAGGCTCGCTGATAAATACAAAGTACGTGAGTACGTGACCCAATGCGGCCTTGAGCATATACTAGGTAGATTGCATGGTGTTTGGGAAAGAGCGGAAGACATCGATTTCAGCAAATTACCGGATAAGTTTGTCCTGAAAACAAATCAAGGTTATGGAAGGAATCTTCTGGTAATGGATAAGAGCCAGCTGGATATTGATCATACCAGAAGGCTGCTGAATAAATGGGTTAAGGAACGGGTAGGCTTACTGTCTTTCGAACCTCATTACTGGAATATCGAGAGACGGATCATAGCGGAAGAATTTCTTGAGGATCATAGCGATGGAGGTATCTCTTCATCATTGATAGATTATAAATTCTTCTGTTTTCATGGGGAACCCGAGATAGTAGTGATTATGTATGACAGGCAGAACAAAACCGTTGGACCCGAGGTGGAGAAGAAGGGCCCGAAGGTAAAGGATATGGCTTTCGATCTGGATTGGACCCCGCGCCAGGATATTTTTAGGAATATGGATCAGCGGGAGGATTTCGTTCTTATCCCAAAACCAAAGCACCTGGATGACATGATAAAGGTATGCAGGATCTTATCAAAATCTTTTCCACAAGTCCGGGTGGATTTATATGAAGTGAATCATAAAATTTACTTTGGTGAACTGACCTTTACATCGGGAGGCGGCGGGGAGATCTTTACCCCTGAATATTATTTGGATCTGGGAAATAAAATAGACTTATCTCGCGTGAAGCGAAGAATAAAAAGGTTGATATAATAGAATAGACCGGAAAACTGGTATGAATATAATCAGAAAAATATTCGGGAAGCGGTCTGTACCATTCAGCAAATTTATACATATATGTTGGGCATTACTTTTCCCTAAATGGTATGTGAAATATTTATATAAGAGGATTGTAAATAAGAAGTTGAGCCTGAAGGACCCAAAAGATTACAATGAGAAAATCCAGTGGTTGAAAATTTATTCCGATACTTCTCTTTGGACCCCCTTAGCAGACAAATATAAGGTTCGCGATTACGTGACGCAATGTGGTCTTGGGGATATATTGGTCAAATTGTATGGAGTGTGGGAAAGCGCAGATGAGATAGATTTCAGCGGCTTACCTGATAAGTTTGTACTGAAAACAAACCATGGATATGGCAGAGTTTTACTGGTGGAAGATAAAAACAAGTTAGATTTTGTGGAAACCAGGACACAACTAAACAATTGGGTCAATGAGCGCTATGGCATGATATCTTTCGAACCTCATTATTGGAACATACATAGACGGATCATTGCAGAGGAGTACCTGGAGGATAAGTACAATGCCGAAATATCATCCTCGCTGATAGATTATAAATTCTTTTGTTTCCATGGGGAACCTTATATTATCATAGCGATGTATGACAGGAAAAACCCTACTCTGGGATCCGCTGTTGATACCGATGGCCCGCGTGTCAAAAAAGAAGCATTTGACATTCATTGGAATTCACGGACTGACGTTTATGCGCATCGAACTGATAATTATCCACCCATAGTCCCAAAACCCAGCCGGCTTGATGAGATGTTGGAAATCTGCAGGACTTTATCAAAATCCTTCCCTCAAGTCAGGGTGGATTTATATGAAGTAAACAAAAAGGTGTACTTTGGAGAAATAACCTTTACTTCTGGAGGCGGAATGCAGTATTTTACACCGGAATCTTTCTTGGAAATGGGAAAAAAAATGGACTTGTCCAAGGTGAAGCAAAGAACAAAGAGGTGTATTGTATAATATGGGCCAGAAATCTAAAACGCATATAGTTAAAAGAATACTGGGAAACCAGTACGCACCAGTAAGCAGATATGTTCGAACAATTTATGTCTTGCTTTTTCCTATAAGCTATGGCAAATTTGTATTTAAGAAAATTGTAAACAGGAGGTTAAATCTAAGGGATCCAAAAGATTTCTTTGAGAAAATTCAGTGGTTGAAAATTTATTCCGACACCTCTCTTTGGACCCCCTTAGCAGACAAATATAAGGTGCGCGATTACGTGACGCATTGCGGCCTTGAGCATATACTAGTTAGATTGTATGGTGTTTGGGAAAGAGCGGAAGACATCGATTTCAGCGGATTACCTGATAAGTTTGTTCTTAAAACAAATCATGGATTTGGTAAGGTCATTCTGGTGGAAGATAAAAGCAAGCTGGATATCGGCAAAACCAGGTTCTATTTAAATCAATGGCTGGCTGAGAAGTATGGTTTGTTATCCTTTGAACCTCATTACTTGAACATTGAGAGGCGGATTATAGCAGAAGAAATATTGCAGGATAAATCCATTGCGGATATCTCCGTTTCAGTGGTAGATTATAAATTTCATTGCCTGAACGGGGAACCTGATATCATACTGGCCATGTATAACAGGCAAAATATGATCAATGGCTCAGATAGTGAAAAGGAAAAGTCGGAAATAAAGGCCTGTGCATTTGATACGGATTGGAATCCACGCCCTGATGTAATGACTGACCGGTTTTGTCATGATCAGCCTGAACGCATACCAAGACCAAGTCATTTGGATGAAATGAAAAGAATCTGCAGGATCTTATCAAAACCTTTTGCCATCGTACGGGTAGATTTATATGAGGTGAACGGAAAGGTCTATTTTGGAGAATTGACTTTTACTCCGGGCGGGGGAATGGGATTTTTTACTGCGGATCAATATTTGAGAATGGGAAATAAAGTAGATCTGTCTAAAATTAAGAAAAGAAGACACTTGTTTACCTGAGATTAGAGATAAGCATCATAATGACCATGCAAAAAAGAAAAATACTAATCCTCTCCGCAACCTTCTATCCGGCCAATTCTCCCCGGTCATTTCGTACCACTGAGCTTGCAAAGGAATTTGCCCGGCAGGGGCATGAAGTTGTGGTGTATATTCCTCACAATGGATTTGATTATTCCGCTTTTCTCCAGGAGCATCCCATTCAATTAAAACATCTCGGCAAGCTCAGCTACAAGCCTATAAAACTGAAGGGAAAAAAGATGGAGATGTTGTTGAGGCGTGGCGTCAAACGAGCTCTGGGACTGCTATTTGAATTTCCTAGTATTGAACTGATGTTTAAAGTCTCCAGGCATCTGAAAGAAGAAAGTGGATATGATATGCTTATCTCCATAGCAGTTCCATATCCAATTCACTGGGGAATTGCACGAATCCGCTCGGGAAGGAACAGAATCGCTAAAACCTGGGTGGCAGATTGTGGAGATCCATACATGGGTGAGGCGACAGATTCATTTCGAAAGTTGTTCTATTTCAAATATGTTGAGAAATGGTTCTTTCGGAAAACGGACTTCATTAGTGTTCCCTTTGAAGGGGCCAGATCGGCATATTACCCGGAGTTCCAGGAGAAAATCAGGATTATACCACAGGGATTCAGGCTTGATGAATTGGCCATTCCGGAATATAAGAAAAAGGAGGGCTGTCCCGTCTTTGCATATGCCGGCAGTTTTATCCCGGGAAGACGTGATCCGGGTCCATTGCTGGACTGTCTGTTGAAAAATAAGGCAGAATTTAGATTTATCGTTTATACGTCCCAGTCAGGTATGCTTGTACCTTTTAAGAAAAAACTGGGTGAGAAGCTAATTATCCGAGATTATGTTTCTCGTGACGACTTGCTGCTTGTTCTTGCCGGTATGGACTTTCTTATTAATTTCGATAACAATACGCATACACAACTTCCAAGTAAATTAATTGATTATGCAATTACGGGAAGACCCATTTTTAATATTTCGTCAGATACAGATTTATCAATCATAATGGAGTTTCTTAAGGGAGACTACTCCAGGAAAATGGATCTGCCACCTTCAAGTGATTATGATATTCGAACCGTGGTTAAGAAATTTGCTCAGCTTCAAAATTCAAATTGAATGGTAGAACAGGCTTCGTGGATTAAAACATACACAAACAAATTTGTCCAGAATGCATGGCTTTACAACTTAGTAGGTTTTCTGATCTGGCCTTTTGGTTTTACACTGGCTGCATTTAGATATTGGGACAATCCATGGTCAAAGAATGTGTTCTGGCTTTTTTGTGTTTTTTTTGGATATACCTTTATTATTTCGGATCTGGGTTGGGCAGATTCGGGCTATTATGCCTATTTATTTAATCAATATACGCATACAGATCCGAGTCTGAAAACGCTGTGGAGGTCATTCTATTCCGTAGGTTCCGGCTATGATGATATTGCTTCACCATTAATCACCTTTCTGATATCTCGTTTCACCAGCAACCCTTCAATACTTTTTGCTGTATTCGGATTGATCTTTGGATACTTTTATTCAAGGAATATCTGGTACGTTCTTGAAAGAACTACGGTCAAACCTGCCGGCTTTGTTATTCTGTATATGTTGACCTTCATATTTTTGAATTCCATATGGAACATCAATGGATTTCGATATTATGTTGCTGCTCAGATGTTTCTATTTGGGGTACTTCCATTCCTGGTTGAAGGAAAAAAAACGAGACTGGTCTGGGCTGTCGTTTCTTTTTTCTTCCATTTCTCATTTAGTATTGGATTAGGGATATTGCTACTGTTTCTTTTGATTGGGAACAGGCGAACACTATATCTGGGATTTTTCATTGTCTCTGCTTTCATTCGAGAAATCAATCTGGAGTTTCTGCAATCATATATCACATTTCTTCCTGAAATATTTTCTAATAAGGTAGTGAACTATACCAATCCGCAGGCTATTGAAGCATTGTCAATCGCCAGGCAAACAGCGAGCTGGTTTGTAACCTTTTCTATAACTGCTTTAAGATGGTCTGTTTACGCCGCTGTGTTATTCATATTTTTGGTCGAAAAAAATACACTCAATGAAAGAAAGGATCTGAGCTCTTTATTCTCATTTTCTCTGCTATTTTTTGGTTTTGCAAACGTAGTCAGCCTTATACCATCAGGGAGCAGGTTCATATTGGTTTCAGGCATGTTTATGTTTGCTTTTCTGATTTTCTTTTTTAGCGATCAGAGAGAAAAAAAGGGAATCAGACTGCTGAGATTATTTACAATACCTCTATTAACATTGTTTCTTTTAGTTAGCTTGAGAATGGGGATGGATTTTTTTGGCGTCATGACTTTGATAGGGAACCCTATCACAGTGCTTCTTTATTCAGATCATGTACCCTTAATCGAAGCAATTAAGAGTTTATTTTAGCCCTGTGTATCTGTTTTCTTTTTCCCAAACAACATTGTATATAAAAACACTGTTATACTTAAACGACTATATTACTGCACATGAGAGATTTGTTTAGACAATTAAAATACCTTCCTGGTTGGCGAACCAGTCGTAAACTTGTTGTTATTGAATCGGATGATTGGGGCAGCATCCGGATGCCCTCTCTGGATTCATTTAAGAAATTGAAGGAGCACGGTCTGGATATGACTTCCGGAGACATGAGCAGATACAATTCCAATGATACCCTTGCCAGTAAAGAAGATTTGTCGGCTCTTTTTGAGGTCTTAAACCAATACACGGATAAGAATGGCAATAGTGCTGTATTTACGGCTGTCAGTGTTGTTGCAAATCCTGATTTTGATAAGATACGTGCATCCGGATTTTCAGAATATTCCTATGAACCCTTCACCGATACCCTGGAGAAATATTATGGTGATAATTCGTCGTTTCTTCTCTGGCAGGAAGGGGGAAATCTCGGAATTTTCATGCCCCAATTTCATGGCAGGGAGCATCTAAATGTGCCCGTTTGGATGCGTAACTTACATGATAATGATGTTGAAACCCGACTTGCATTTGACCATGGATTCTGGGGTTTCAAAAAGCAGAACAGTACTCAGAAAATGCCAAAATACCAGGCGGCATTTGACTTTGGAAATAAACGCGAACTAGAGTTCCATGCCACAGTAATCACAGATGGATTAGAATTATTCCACAAGATTCATGGATTTCGGGCTGAATATTTTGTGCCGCCCAACGCACTTATCCATAATTCGCTTAATGAAGCCTCTTCGAAAGCTGGCATAAAATTCCGTTCTGCATCCATGATACAAAAGGAACCCAGGGGAAACGTAGAATACAGAAAAGTCCGTCATTATTTAGGTCAGAAAAATCGTTTTGGACAGAGATATATCATTAGGAATGCCTTATTTGAGCCAGGTTCAAAGGAGAAAAGTGATTGGGCCGATTCTTGTTTGCGTGATATTGGGCATGCCTTTTCCTGGAAGAAACCGGCAATTATTAGTTCCCATCGTGTAAACTATATTGGATCCCTTGATAAGTCAAACAGAGATCATGGATTGCAGCAGCTGGATACCCTGTTAAAAACAATAGTTAAAAAATGGCCTGAGGTGGAATTCATAAGCACTATGCAACTGGGAGCCTTAATGAATAATTGATATGTATTTCCAATGAAAGAGAGAATAACGTTTAGCAAATATGGCTGGTGCATTTATGTGTATAAAGTCTTAATTCTATCCTTTTTCTTATTTAGCCATTCAATTGTTTCTGCCAGAGTCTATTACGTAGCAACAAACGGCAGCGATACCTGGCCCGGGTCAAAGGAAAAACCATGGGCAACCTGGGACAGGGCATTTAATGCTGCATACCGGGCTGGTGACACTACTTATATAAGAGGGGGCATTTATTACACGACGATTACTTCCGGGAAGGGAGGGATTCAAGGAACAGCAGATAAACCGGTATGTTTCTTTGCATACCCGGGCGAAACTCCCATTTTAGATGGTAGCAACTGTACCACAACAGAAACTGGACTTATCTTTAAAAATGGGACACATATAAAACTGAAGGGATTAACTGTAAGACATTTTCATCAAATTGAATATTTAGATGAGCATTGTTATGGAATATACTTCTACCGATGCGGTCACATAACCGTTGAACAGTGCACAACCCATGATATCGGATACAGGGGATTCTATTTTTATACACCGGATTCTTTATTTGTATATAATTGCGATTCATACAATGTGGTGGATAGTTTATCGATTACACCTGGCAATGCCGGTGATGGATACATTATGACCGGTGGGGGAGATACCACTGATTATGCAATATTCAGAGGTTGTCGTGCCTGGCATGTTTCGGACGATGGATGGGATGTTCATACCAACGGATATGTGGAAATTGACAATTGCTGGGCCTTCAATTGTGGTGGTTATGAGGATTACGAATACGGGAATGGGATGAAATTGAATCTTGCAATTCCCTTGGAAAGGGATATGCTTTCGAGGCAGGTCACAAGATGTATTTCGGTATATAACAGAGGAAATGGAATAACCACCAATGATGCCCGTGGAGCAGCAATTCCAATGAATATCTTCAATAATACATCTGCATTTAATGGACTATTTGGAAATGAAGGCAAGGGTTTTTCTGTATATAATACTGTCGGTTCAGATGAAGAAGAGAGAACCAGGGTATTTAAAAACAATATATCCTATGGAAATGTTGGTCCTGCTATTTTTGTGGCAGGCCAAGCGGAATACTCCCATTCTAACAACACCTGGGATTCAAATGTAACAGTTGATCAATCTGATTTTGTGAGTCTTGATACATCCGCACTTCGTGCAGCAAGGAAGCCAGATGGTTCTTTGCCTGATCTCAATGGATTCATGGAACTCAAACAAAATTCAGATCTTGTTGATGCGGGAGAGGATCTAGGATTAGCGTTTAGCGGTAATGCTCCGGATATTGGGGCACTGGAATATAACGAGTCTCCATCGATTTCAATAACGGCCCCATCCGATGGAAGCATATTTGCGGAGCCTGCGTCTGTTTTAATCAGTACTTACGTAAGTGATACTGATGGCTATATCAGAAAAGTGGTAATTTACAATAACGACGAGCTATTGGTTGAACTGACATCTGAGCCCTGGTCCTTTGATTGGACTTATCCTCCCTTTGGCAATCATACACTCAGGGCAAGAGCCTATGACAATTTTTTTGGAATTTCAACCTCAGCAGAAATATTTGTGACAGTAAAATCGAGTTCAGTAAAACTCTATCCCAATCCAAATGATGGAGTATTCACCTTTGTGCTGGATGATCCATTGCAAAAGACAAGTGAGATTTCAACCATATCACTTGATGGGAAGTTGGTATATCAGGGAACGATGCTAGAGAAAGAAGTGTCAAAGCAAATGGACCTATCCTTCATCAGGCATGGATTCTATAACTTCATACTCTACAAAGAGGACGGCCATATCTGGAAAAAATTCATTAAGTACTAGTAAGCATCCTACTACCAAAATGGTCCAAATACTTGCGCCTGGAAGTGCCGGGCTGAGAAGAACTAAAATCAATTTTAATACTCCCTTGGGATGAAAATGAAAGACTTGTTTAAAAGAACAAAATACCTGGCTTACTATTTTAAAAAGATGGACTGGCCCAGATTCAGGAAGTTTCTTAAATATGCAAAGCAACAGACAGGGTGGTCCGGATTCCGGCTATTCATGGATAGTGTGAAATGCGTATACAGGTACAATATCGGATGGATCGATTACTTCATTTTCCGGTTTTTTGAAAAAGATGCTTCCGAAAGAGATAAATGGGTAGGGACCGGATACAAATATGAAAGTGATCTGCTAATGAATCCTAAGAGTACCAGGCATTTGCTGGAAAACAAAATCCATTTCTATGAAGCCTACGGACCTTTTGTACTGCATGAAACCTGCACCATTGATGATTTTCGACAGGACAATAGCAAGGCTCAGAAAGTACTCAGCAATACAACGGGAAAAATCGTCGTGAAGGACGCACTTGGTCAATGCGGTTGGGATGTGGAGATTCTGAACGCCCGGGACTATGACCGCGATTCGCTGATCCGGTATATGAAATCCAAAGGATTTAATCTTGCGGAGGAGTATATTATACAACATCCTGATATAGCCCGTCTCTCCAACTCGGGAGTAAATACCTTGAGGATTATCAGTCAGCTAAATAAAGACAATGATGTTGAAATTCTGGGAGCCCGTTTAAGGATCAGTGTAAACAACCATGTGGACAATCTGGCCTCGGGTAATATTGCTGCCCCGGTCGATCTGAAAACAGGCAAAGTTAACGGCTTGGGTATATACAGTGATATTACAAAGAGCAGTGTAACAGAACACCCTGTATCAGGTATTACCCTTGCAGGGTTTCAGGTACCCATGTGGGATGCGTGTTTGAATATGGTAAAAAAGGCAGCACTTCACAGGCCTGAAAACAGGTCCATTGGCTGGGATGTGGTTTTAACGGAGAAGGGCCCTGAATTGCTTGAGGGGAACCATAACTGGTGCAAGATACTATGGCAGCTGCCTATAAATCAGGGTTTGAAAAGTGTTCTGAAAAAACATGTGACAGAGCTTCCCGAGGCGAAAGCAAAAGTAGCTGTAAACTGAGTTTGCCATGAAGCGATTTTTTGACATTATAGTATCTTTTATTGCATTGATAGTTTTCATGCCATTCCTTGTTTTACTGTTTATACTGGTGTGGATCAAGCTGGGCTGGCCGGCTTTTTTTACACAGGAACGGCCAGGGAAGAATGCGGTCCCATTTCAGATGATTAAGTTCCGTACGATGACCAACGAGCGGGATCCCAACGGGAACCTTTTGCCCGATCAGCTGCGAATTACTGGTTTGGGAAGATTTATCAGAAAAGCAAGTCTGGACGAACTGCCTGAAATATTCAATGTGCTCAAGGGAGACATGTCCATTGTGGGACCGCGTCCGCTGCTTGTAAAGTATTTGCCATACTATAGTAAAAGGGAAAGCATGAGGCACCAGGTCAGGCCTGGAATTACCGGACTGGCCCAGGTGAATGGCAGGAACAACCTCTCCTGGGACAAGCGTTTGGAAATGGACGCACAGTATATTGAAAAAAGGTCCTTCTGGCTTGACCTGAAAATTATATTTATCACCGTTGGAAATGTGATCATGCAAAGGGATGTACTGGCCGTCTCCAGTGAGACTGTCCCTGATTTTGATGATTACAGAAAGGAACAAAGTGCAAAAGCTGATCATGAGAATTGAAAGGCTTAAGCTGGATGCTCTGGCCTTAAACAGGGATATTTTCATGGCCAGGGATGATTTGTATCCACTTTTTATGGGAGGAAACAAGGCACGGAAGATGGTTCATATTATTTCCGATATTCAAAAGAATCAATGCAATGCGGTGGTCACAACCGGAGGAATTCAATCAAATCACTGCAGGGTGGTAGCAATCGCCTGTGCAATGCATGGCTGGGAATGCAAACTGGTACTTCACGGATCCAGAGAGCAGTTCTTCAAAGAGAAAGGCAATGCGCTGATCATGAGGGCAACAAATGCTCAGATTGAATTCGTGCACAGCGAGGAAATCGGGCCATCCATGAAACGAGCCATGGAGGAATTTAAAATCCAGGGTCGAAATCCTTATTATCTTTACGGTGGGGGGCACAATGAAGCCGGGGTAAGAGCCTATGTGGAAGGAGTTCGAGAGTTGAAAGAAGCGCTTCCAGCTGGTACAAGCATCGATCACATATTCCTGGCCTCAGGTACCGGTTCAACACAGGCTGGAATCCTTGTGGGATGCAAAGAAATAGGCTGGGGTCATACCAGGGTACACGGAATCTCTGTCGCAAGGGGAAAAAGCAGAGGCATGGAGGCCATCAGGGAGTCCCTGGATTTTATTCATACCAACTCTTCCATGCTCTATAAAGAGATCCGTTTTTCCGATGAATATTTGTTTGGAGGTTATGGGAAGTCTGATCCCGACCTGGATGATTTTATTGGCAGGGTAGCAGATGAAACCGGGGTGATCCTTGACTCAACTTATTCAGGAAAAGCTTTCTACGGGATGATCGAGACATTGAAAAGAGGGGGTATTGATGGAAATACCCTCTTCTGGCATACGGGTGGAATACTAAATCTAATGGCTTAATTATGAATATATTATTTACCTGTGCGGGCAGGAGAAACTATCTTATCCAGTACTTTAAGGAAACACTTGGATCCGGTGGCAAGACAATCGCTGTTGATATGAATATAAGCG
>Ga0164313_10002149_pt1 | contig 17687 bp, 15 predicted proteins | sample GuaBasSedimGuay4_FD_113735 | JGI IMG/M metagenome (GOLD analysis project Ga0164313, IMG submission 113735) | Subseafloor sediment microbial communities from Guaymas Basin, Gulf of California, Mexico - Guay4, Core 4569-4, 0-3 cm | ecosystem: Environmental > Aquatic > Marine > Hydrothermal vents...
ACGCTGGGTGGGACGCTTGAAGCCCCCCTGCTGGAGGTGTATTCCGACCCTGCCATGGCGCAAACACAGGCTCTGTCCTACCTGGTTCGGGGCAGGGGACTTGATGTGGGTGCTGGCGCGGACGGCACAGCCTTTGCCCTTTCCATGGGTGCAAGTCTGGTAAATCAGACCGGTGTAATGGGCGCCTTCGATAGGGTGCCGGGAGTAAACAGTGTGGAGTTGAGCGCGGATGGCTCGGAGGATGACACCACGGCGACCATTAGCGGTTATATTGGCAACAGAATTTACCTGTCCTACGGCGTTGGTCTGTACGAGCCTATTAATGTCCTTACCGCCAGGTTATACCTGCAAACACGATTATGGGTTGAAGTAGTGAGTAGCCTGGAAAACTCCATTGACCTGTATTACTCATTTGATATCAAATAGGTCCATTCAGGGCTAAGATCAATGATAGCAATCGATCAATAAATCACCGGAGGACTGATCCAATGAGTGAATGCACAACAATTGATGGTGTTAACTACGGCCCGCTGGCCGTGCTAATCGGTGTTTGGAAGGGCGACAAGGGAGTAGATCGCGCGCCCGAGCCCAATGCAGAGGAACGCAACCCCTACTACGAAACGATCATCTTTGAGGCTGCCGGGGATGTTACCAATGCCGAGGAGCAGACGCTCTCTGTGGTGCGCTATCACCAGGTTGTCAGCCGAAAATCCAACGATGAAGTCTTTCATGACCAGGTCGGTTACTGGTTGTGGGACCCTGCAGACGATACTATTGTCGAGACCTTCACTATCCCAAGGGCAGTTGCTGTTGTTGCCGGAGGCAAGTTGGGCCAGCCGGCCAGCATAGATGAGGAACTGGTGTTTGAGGTGGCGGCGGAGACCGGTTCGCTGGAGTTCGGCATTGTGCAGGCGCCATTTATGTTTAACAAGGCGAAAACCACAGCGTTTAGCCATACCATCACGGTTAAAGGTGATGATATGCTTTATAGCGAAACCACCGTGCTGGATATTTATGAGAAAAAATCTTACGACCACACGGATGTGAATACGCTGAAGCGCCAGAGCTAGTCGAACATGGATCCACTGACACAGGGGGTTTTGGGTGCAACCCTTCCCCAGGCGACGGCGGCCCCAAAAGGGTCGGTTGCCGCTGCCGGTCTGCTGGGCTTTCTGGCGGGAATGTCGGCTGACCTGGATGTATTGATTCGCTCCAGCAGTGATCCACTGTTGTTTTTGGAATATCACCGTCAGTTCACCCATTCGCTTGTATTTATTCCGGTGGGGGGATTGTTATGTGCGCTGTTACTGCACTGGTTGATTGGCAAACGGCGTAGCCTGACTTTTCGCCAGAGCTTTCTCTACTGCACCCTGGGTTACGCCACGCATGCACTGCTTGATGCCTGTACGACCTACGGCACCATGCTTTTCTGGCCTTTTAGCGAAATGCGCATTGCCTGGAATACGATCTCGATAATTGACCCGCTGTTTACCCTGCCAATGTTGTTGCTGATTGTGCTTGCGGGCCTGAAGAAGCGCCCCGCATTTGCCCGGATAGCCCTTGTCTGGGGACTCGCCTATATGACCCTGGGCCTGTGGCAGCGTAATCAGGCTGTGGAGATGGGCTACGAAATAGCCAGTGGCAGAGGGCATGTGCCTTTGCGGCTCGAAGCCAAGCCCAGTTTTGCCAATCTTCTGGTGTGGAAAATTGTGTATGAAACCGAGCACAAGTTTTACGTGGATGCGGTGCGGGCGACCCTGTCCCCGGAAGTGTTTCCAGGCAGCTCTGTAGCAAAACTTGAGTTGGCACGGGATTTCCCCTGGCTTGATCAGCACTCTCAGCAGGCTCGCGATATCGAACGTTTTCGCTGGTTCAGCAACGGCTATATCGCCCGGGACCCTGTCTATTCGAATCGCGTTATCGATATTCGCTATTCGCTTATTCCCAATGAGGTTGCGCCCCTGTGGAGTATTGAATTGCAACCCGGTGCGGGTGCTCTCGATCACGTGGCTTATCTTGTCCATCGCGAGCCCCTGGGTGACAGGGCTGCGCTGATGAGATCGATGGTCATGGGTGGCAACTGATGGCTGAACTGGATTTTGTCGACTATCACCGGCAGACTCTTCCAGCGCTTCTGGCGGAGGGGAGGGAGAAGCTACTGGAACAGCAGCGCCTGCCGACCCTGGGCATTACTATCTCCGGCCAGGACGACTCCTTCAGCTATCGGCTGGATGAATCGGGTATAAAAATTATCGAGGGCTCCGGGCTGGCGGATTTGCGCGTTGAATTGTCCCTGGGGGACTGGCGTGGACTGGTGGCAGACCTCGAATCGGTACCCGGCATACTCTATGGTGGCCGAATTGTGAGCCATTCGGGAAACCTGATGAACCTCATCCGCTGGGAGCCTGCACTGCGCGCACTTTATACCGGACGGCCTATTTATGATCCAGCCAGGTTCAAGCTCTTTGACAAGGCGGGCCAGGCACTGGACCCGATCACCAGCTTTGGTACCGACAGCGACCCCGGGCAAATGCGCGAGTTCCTCGATGCAGCGGGTTACCTGCTGGTTAAAAATGTGTTTTCGCACTCCGAAATCGCGGATTTCAGGTCCGCTGCCCTGGAGCTCTCCGAGGCTGCCACCGAGGGAGACCAACTCTCCTGGTGGGGAAAGAACGAAGACGGCAAGAGTGTACTGTGCCGCTGCCTGAATGCAGGTGGTCATGCCGCCTTTGCACAGCTGTACGATGATAAGCGATTAAAACGCCTGGCAGATATTCTTCCGCCCGGGATGCTTCATCCCGGCTCAGGTGACAAGGACGGTATTACCGTGGTCTACAAGAATCCCGATGTCACCGAGGGGCTTTCAGATCTACCCTGGCACCGTGATTGCGGTATGGGTGGCCACGCCAATATGTGTCCCACCTACATAGTGAGTATTTATTTGTATGACGCCAGCCCTGAACAGGGCTGCCTGCAGTTCCTGCCCGGCTCACACCACTACACATTCGGATTTGCCGACGCCGACAAAACGCAATTTCCCAATGCGGTGACAGTCCCGGCCGAGGCCGGTGACATTACCCTGCACATTGGTGATGTTATGCACGCGGCGCCCTCGCCAAAGTCGCATACCGCTCCTTACAGGCAGAGCATACTGCTGGCCTTCCACCCGGATTTCACTCATCACCGGGGCGAGCGACACTACAACGATGTGTTACTTGGTGCCGAGGATGGCCAGGTCTCGCATTTGCGGGATATGGTGGACAACTAACTATCGCCGACTCCCCAGTCGGACACTGGCGAGATAAAATAGCCCCCCGGAAATAATAATTCCCGCAGACATCAAGGCCTCCACCGGCCGCTGTGCCACAGTATAAACAAGTGTCCAGCCTGTAATGCCGAGAAACAGGATGGGGGGGAGAGGGTAGAGCCAGGTTTTATAAGGGCGTTCAATTTCGGGTCTCGTCCAGCGCAACACAAAGACACCCAAAACAGCAAAAAACGTGTTCAGGGCCATGGTGGCCCCGGAAAAAATAAGAATGCTCTCGAAAGAAGAGGTCCATAAAAATAACAGGGTAACACCACACTGCAGCAAAATAGCCCGGGCGGGAATACCGTCTGCGTTAACAACACCCAGTTCCCTGAAGGCGGGAAAATCCTGGCCGATAGCGTGTAATACCCGTGGACAGGCAACAATCATAGCGCTCACGGTAGAAGTCAGCAGCAGGGCCAGTAGTACACCCATGACATTGGCGCCGGTTTCACCAAATGCGTAGCGGGCGGCGATGTAGCCCACTTCCACCTTGCCAGCCATGGCGTCCACGGGGGCGGTATAGAGGAATACATAGTTGAGCAGGATGTAGCACAAGGCGACCAGTACGGTACTTGTAATAAGTATAGCTGGCAAATGCTTCTTCGGCTGTTCCAGTTCGCTGCTGATGTATGTTGCTGCGTTCCAGCCGGAGTAGGCGTAGTTTACGAAGATCAGGGATACCGCAAAGCTCCCTCCCAGTAATAGGGCACCATCCCCTTTTATCGGGGTGAAAATTATCGGCTGGGGTGTTTTAACCATGGACAATGCAAGCACCGAGAAGCCTACTATCAGTAACAGTTTCAAGGCGGTAAGAAAACTTTGCAGCCCACCGCTGCTGGCGTGGCTGGTACAGTGAATTGCGGTGAGAAATACCAGCAGGCCAGTGGCCAGCCACAGTGGGGATAGCTGGGGGAAGGCTGAGCTGAAGTAGCTACCAAACGTGAGGGCGGCCAGGGCGGTGGGTGCTGCAAATCCAACTGTCGCTGACACCCATCCCGAGATGAAGCCAGCCATGGGGTGATAAATCTGGGTGAGAAAATTGTACTCGCCGCCAGAGCGGGGCAATGCCGCCCCCAGTTCTGCGTAGCATAAGGCACCGCAGAGCGCGGATACGCCACCAACGGCCCACAGCATCATCAGCACAAAACCAGACTGTATTTCCAGCAGTTGGAACCCCAGGCTGGTGAACACACCGGTACCGATCATATTTGCGATGACGATGGCAGCGGCGACCGAGGGCTTGAATTTACCTGAATGGCTTGCAGTGGACAATGTGAGAGTTTCCCCTGTTACATTACTGAAGTTCAATCGGAGCCTGATTATAGGGGAATAATGTATAAACCCCTATTTACGCATATGCGCATCCGGGACTAATCCTGTGCCATTCATATGCGATTATTCAGGTCGATCAGGTACTCTCGCAGCCAGCGATGGGCGGGGTCATTATCCATACTGCTATGCCAATTCATAAATGTAGGAAGCTCATTTACCACCGGCAAGGGCACAATTTTAAGCGGATGTATCTCGGCGAAGCGGCGGGCAAGCTGGACTGGCATACTACATACCATGTCGGTAGAACTGAGTATGCGAGGAGCATCGAAGTATGTGTGTACGCGCATTGTGTATTCTCGCTTTACGCCGTGGGTCCACAGTTCTCTGTCGACCAGGCTTGAGCCGCGATTGCCAGGAAGTTCGATAATGATATGTTTCAGCCCCGCATACTGCTCAACCGTAAGTTTGTCTTTGACCTGGGGGTGATCTTTGCGAACCAGACAGACCTCACTGACAGTCCCCATTTGTCGAGAGATAAAACCCTCCCCATCTACTGGTTCTATCCATGCATATAAATCTACATTGCCGTAGAGCATCTCCTTTTTAATATCCAGTCCCGCCGCCGCGAGCGTATTAATACGAATGGGAGAACTCAATTGATCCAATAATTCCATCAGGCGGGGTAGTAGTACCAGTTCACCGTAATCCGCAAGAACCAGGTTAAACGTCCTTTCGCTCTGGCTGAGGTCAAATTCGATGTTTTGCTCCAGCGCCTGGGAAACGAGATCCAGGGCGCGACGGACTGGAATTGCCAGTTGCAGTGCCCGCGGCGTTGGTTTAACACCGCGTCCGGTGCTTTCAAATAACTCATCTCTGGCGATGTGGCGAAAACGGGATATTGCGAGGCTCATTGCCGGCTGGCTCATGCCAATTTTATGTGCTGCGCGGCTGATATTACCCTCCGTAATTACCGCATCGAAAACGGTCAAAAGATTCAGATCCACTGCTCGAAGGTTCATTGTTATTTCCTATAGATATTTAATAAAAGTATATCAGCTATATAAACAATTAATTATATAAATAACATGAATACTGCTAACTTCCCTGTTGTTGAGTAAAAGGGTGCGCAAATCTTCGTGTTCTGACCCGCTACGGGCAGTTTTAGTAATCGCCACAGTTCAGGCACGACGCGGATTAACCTATAAAAAGTTCAGTTTTTTAATCTTAAAGTAAGCCCGGGGAGGGATTATGAATACCGCTAACAGGAACAAGATATTTACTGCCGTACTTTCTGCCATGACTGTCACAACAGGCGCTGAAGCACTTGCGCAAGGTCCGGTACTTGAAGAGGTGGTGGTTACCGCGACCAAGCGGGAGCAGGGAATGCAGGACGTGCCGATAGCGCTGGCAGTGATGTCCGGCGATAAAATTGACCAGGCGGGTCTGACCGAATTGGAAGACCTGGCCGTCTACCTGCCCGGTATTCATATAGGTGAATCAGGAGGTAATAACCAGATTTTTATTCGCGGCATTGGCTCTGGCAATAACTCGGGATTTGAACAATCGGTAGGCACCTTTATCGATGGCGTGTACTTTGGACGCGCCCGCAACTCCAGGGCGGCCTTCCTGGATATCGAGCGAGTAGAGGTCCTGAAAGGCCCACAGTCCACCCTGTTTGGCAAGAACACCGTCGCGGGTGCGATCAATATCACCACCCGCAGCGCGACCGATGAATTTGAAGCCTATGTCGAGGGCTCTTATGAAACTGAAATCGAGGCTTACAGTGTCTCCGGTGCAGTGTCGGGCCCTATAACAGATACGCTTCGCGGTCGCCTCGTTGGTAAATACTACGACAGCACAGGATGGATGGACAACCGGTCTCCCGGTGGCGTTGATGGGCCCCAGCAGGAGAGCAGTACTTTTCGGGGCGTCCTGGAATGGGATCCAACAGACAGGCTGGCCGTTAGCATTAAAGCAGAGCACGGAGAGTTCGATGTCGTCGGCAGAAACCAGAAACTCACAATCTCTACTCCCACGTCCACCGGGCTATTTCAATCTGGTAGCGATGATCCGAATTTTGCGGGCTCCCTGGGCTTTAATACCAGGAAATCTACAAGAAGTGTCTCCCCTTCGAGGTCCCTGGTCGATGAAAACACCTCGGATATTTTGCAGGCCACGATCGATTACAACTTTGATGCCCTGACCTTGCGATCTATTACTGCCTGGACCGAGTACGATTTCGAAAATTGTAATGATGTGGACTACTCATCGGCAAATTTTATCGATCAGTGCGCGGCGGAAGATCATCAGCAGTTTACCCAGGAATTTCTCCTGAGCTCGGAGTTGGGTGGTGTTTTTGACTTTATGGTCGGTCTCTATTATCAAGATGCCGACCTTGGCAATAGCAATAACGTGGGACTCTATCTCAGCGGCATACCGGAGATAGAGAAGACCGCCTATGGCATCGTCGGTATTCCGGCGGGGGCTCCCCCGGGCATTCTGGATTCCCAGACATGGCATACCTTCGAACAAAACACCGAAACCCTGTCGGCATTTGGTCAATTGACCTGGAATTTTACTGATCGTTTTCGAGCGACTGCGGGGGCTCGCTATTCAGAGGACGAAAAGAATGCAGCGGCAACGCAATATACCTCTGAAGCCGGTGGAACTGAGCCCAGCGGCCTCCATACCCTGGTTCTTGGTCCTGCTGGATTTAACTTCCGTGTTCCCTATGACTATGAACTCGATCGAAAGGAGGACCATGTAACAGGTGGCGTCAACCTTCAGTACGATATTGGCGATGACATTATGGTCTACGGCACAGTTAGCAATGGCTACAAGGCCGGTGGCTTTGACGCAGCTAACGGTCTGGACATTTCCCGGGAGTTTGAGGACGAGAAGGTGTTGCATTACGAGCTGGGGTCCAAAATGGAATTATGGGACAACCGGATCCGTTTGAATATGGCGGTCTTCGACACGAGTTTTGATGATTTGCAGGTAAGCACCTTTGAATCATCCACTTTCATTGTCAGTAACGCAGGGGAGGCCAGCGTACAGGGATTTGAGGCCGATGTGCTTGTCGCCTTGACCGACTACATCACCGTTAATGGCGCCTTATCATTGCTGGATGCCAACTATGATAAATATGAAGGAGCCGCCTGTACTGTTGATCAACAGGTTAGTGGTGAGTGTGCGGCCAATGGTGGCGTTCAGAATTTAAGCGGTACACCGTTGCAGTTTGCGCCAGATGCCTCCGGTAATATCGGTATCGTTTATGACGCACCTATAAGCGGTTCAACTGACATCGTGCTGTCTCTGGATGCCCTGTACACGGATGATATACTGATCGCCCCGGATGGGGACGAGAACATTATCCAGGACAGTTTTTGGAAGGTCAACGCACGCATCGCCTGGCAGGCTAACGACGGCAGCTGGATGCTGGCGCTGGTTGGAAAAAACCTGACCGATGAGACAACCTTCAATTGGGGTAATGACGCGTCCCTGTCAGGCACTGGCTTTGGCTTCGAGCACGCTTACTTTCACCACATTGAAAAACCGCGTACCTATGAGTTTCAGGTGCGCTATAACTTCTAGCCCGGCTGTAGTGGGGGAGGCACTCATGCCTGCCCTGCTATAATAACCGTTATATCCCTTATAGTAACGCGCCTCGCTTACTCGACCACGGATTTCAGGAGACTCGTGAAAATGGTTAAAGCAACGACAGGTTCTTTTTTGAAAAAAGTAGACCCCCGCTTTTGGTTGACTGGTAATCACACCTGCATAAAAGCATTTATGCCTGCACTTATTCTGTTGTCTATAACTGGAGTCGTTGCAGATGACAGTTATTATATTCCCAAACCCGGTGAAGTCTTCTCTTATAAAGACATCACGCCCAGGATCTGGGATGCGACTGAACAGAACAGGCAATTTGATCCGATGAATGAATTGCTTGAAGCGATGCGGGTCAATCGTGAAAAAGCACTCGCGGACCCCAGTGCTCCCCAGAGGTTCAGCGGGCAGGATTTAATTGGTATAGAGTTTTCCTCATCGACTCAGTCATGGCAGACTTTAGAGGACGTTTTTCCGCTGGATTGGGCTGCAGTAAAGGCAGAGTCTCCAGCAGAGCTAACTGAGCTGAGAAAAGTCCTGAAGGTAAAAACGGTCCTGAATCATCCTGATATTAAAATTATTGAGCTTGCACTTGGTGCCGGGGCACTGCTGCCCAGGCATGCAGATGCAGCGCCCGGCGCTTTTCATATAATAGAGGGTGACGCTGAAATAACTGTCGATGGAAAAACAATCAGGGCTTACACGGGCACTTCGGTTAAGCTTGAATCACTGGCCGAGCGCAGGATACATGTCACTTCAGCGACCCCATTGAAATTGCTCTGGTTTCGTTGGGCACCGGGTGGTCGGCAAGACTACCTTGATTACGGCTATTATCTGACAGGTAGTAACTTTCACGCGCAACCTCTTGAATCGGTAATGCCAGCCAACTATGAGCACTGGCAGGAATCTGCTCGCAATGCGTATAGGGAGCTGGCACCTGCTGTAATCGATAAACCCGTGGAAGATGGCTTCTACGCCAGCCAACAACATCAATTGCATGTCATGAAGCAAACGCAACAGTTCAGGAAAATGGCTGTGCTTTATCCTGATGCCCCACAATTTTCCAATGAGATGGATGTTGACTGGCTCGATTTTGAAAATATTCCTGCGGATGGTTTTTTCTGGGCAAAAGATGCAAGCAAGGCGGGCTATGCCCTGAAAGCCTGGAACAAAATGGTTCGTATGAAGGGTGTGTTTCAGGCCGGGGTCCCGGGAAGTCAGTACGACTTTAATATGTCCTATATCGCCGTGGGTCCAAAGGGAAAATATATTACTCACTCCCATGCGACTCCTGAGTTTTACTATATTCTGGGCGGTGAAACAGAGTGGATTGTCGATAAGAAACAATATGTCGCAACGGCCGGTAATATGTATGCCCATAGCCCGTACATGGATCACGAAATGCGTGGGCTACTTGAGGGTGCTCCGGAAGTCGTCATTACCGGCAGTTGGTCTCCATTCGGTGACAGGACCGTATTTGAGGCGTCAGGATTACTGACCGAACCGTTAACGCGACAAGCCCAGCAATCGTATCTTGCGGATGATTTCAATTTCCATGATTTTAAAATAAGGAAGGATTTGATCTTTCAAAAAAAATAATTGTGTCATTGGTTCGTAATTGAGGTAGCAGGCGATGTACAAGGTGATCAAATCAGTTTTTCTATTTTTTGCGGTGGTGACAGGGGGTTCGTACAGCCTTGCGGACGCTGGCATGGGAGAAAATAAACAGGCGCTGGCTACGTCGCCAGAGTCTTTACTCGAGATGCTTGAAGCAGCATCCTTTTTAAAGCCGGTGGATTACCGACAAAAAATTGCTGAACAAAGGGCTGCTCACGCTTTTCCTCTGGGGCTTGAACAATTGCCACAAAAACTCGATGAGCGGACAGATCCCCGGCGGGGCATTAATGCAGGGGAACTGGCGGCGTATGCCGATGTGTTGACAAATATTGCTCTGGAGTCCAAACGCGATGGCGAAGTGTTATGGGGGCGTATCCAGGGAACCCGGTATGAGCGCAAGACTCATCAATCGATTTACCAGCAGTTGCGTTCTTTTGGCCTAAAGGATGTGCACTACGACAAGTTCCCCTCCCAATACCCACAGTGGCGTCCAACGACCTGTGAGTTGATGGTCACCGGAGCACCGGGGTTTGCGGCTGGGCAGACCTTTGCCTTTGAGCAGGCAATTACCGCATTTGTATCGGCGACAACACCGGTCGCTGGAATCGAAGCTGCACTGGTATATGTGGGCGATGGGACGCCCTCGGAATTACGGGGGCGCGACCTGGGAGGCAAGATTGTTTTGCTACGGGGTCGCACCCAGCCCAGCGCGATATTGAATAGCGCGCGCACGGCCTATTCCCGAATAGCCGAGGGTAGCTACGGAATACCAGCAGGCGTGATTGTCTGGTGGGATGTGCCAGGCGCTGAGCAAGTGGCCGGGCGTGTGGGCGCTCCCGGTGGTGGAGACTCTATTGGCCAGGCGATACCATGGACAAGCATTGGCGATGACGATGGCTTATACCTGCGCAAGTTGCTGGATCGCGCTACTGAGGATAATCAGCTTACGGTCAGATTGAACGTCCAGGGCCATATGGAGTCTGGTGACCAGCGCATCAGCGGCAATGTTTATGCCATGCTGCCCGGGATCTCGGGACACTATATCGTGGTCCCGACCCATGTGGACGGATACTTCTACGGCATCCACGACAACGGCGCTGCAGTAGCTCTCAATCTTGCGCTAGCCAGGCACTACGCGCAGGTTCCTGCTGCCGAACGGCAGCACGGTATTATTTTCCTGTTCCAGGGCGATCATGAGGTACCGGGTGTTGGCGGTACCTTACCTTTTATTGATAAGCATCGAAAATTGATGGAGGAAAATCTTTTGCTGGTGTTGCGACCTGAGCATCTGGGCATGATCAGGCCACTGGATGAGGGCATATACGAGGGTTCGTCCAACATCACAGATCCACTAATGCTGCTGGTGACCAATCGCAGCCCGGTGCTGATCGATATTTTCAAGCGGGCGATCGATAGCTACAATATCCCCACTGGCGATCTCGTCTATGTTGACCCCGCTGCCGACGAGGCTGCATTTCATCCACCCTTCAATGATCTGGGCGCTATTTCCAGTGGCTGGATACAAACCGGCAAGTTTTATCACTCAACGGCGGATGTTGATCGCGCAGGAGTCAATTTCAAGCAGATAGAGAAGCTCGCCAGGGCTCACGCCTACGTCATTGACCAATTGTCAGCTGTGAGTAAAGCAGACTTGCACCGTGGGGGAACTCCGGTACCTGAGAAATCGATTTATCGATCGGATCTAATAAAAATTATGATGGGCAATAACTAATGCATTATAAGCCGCACTTTTCCGTGAGTATACTGAACCTGGTACTCCTGATAGCTATTTGCGCGCCGCTGGTCGTAAAAGGTGATGTTAGTGGTGATACGACTGCGTACCTTAACGGCGACATTGTCACCCTCAATAATGCTCAACCCAGTCCCGAGGCGGTGGCAGTGCGCGATGGCAAAATTCTGGCTATCGGTAACAGGGCCGACGTGGCAGCGGTGGCGGGAAAAGCTGCCAAAACTATAGATCTCGAGGGCAGGGCTCTTCTGCCAGGGTTTATTGATTCCCACGGTCATTTCAGCATGTCCGTGAAGTATATAGAATTTGAAAACCTTGCAGGCCCGCCCGTTGGGCCGGTGGCAAACATCGCTGATATCGAGAAAATTTTGCGACAGAGGAAAGCTTCGACACCAAAAGGTGAGTGGATTATGGGTAGGGGATACGATGAGGCCTACCTTGAGGAGGGGCGCCATCCCAACCGTTTCGACCTCGACAAGGTGTCAAAAGAAAACCCCATCGCCTTGATTCATGTGTCCGGGCACTTTATGAGTTGTAATACCAGGTGCCTTGAGATTGCCGGGATAGATACAAACACGGTTGCACCGGAAGGCGGCGTAATTCGTCGAGTAGATGACAGTGGTGAGCCCAACGGGGTATTGGAAGAGCAGGCTATGTACAAGCTGCTGCCTTATTTGCCCATCCATGATGTGGGGAAGTTTTTGGACTTGATCGCTCCCGCCCAGAATTACTATGCGAGTTTTGGGATTACGACCCTGCAAGATGGTTTTTCCACAAAGTCCGACCTCGAGCTTTTTGACCGGGCTTCGGAGCAGGGTCTTTTAAAGCTGGATTTAATTGCCTACCCATCGTACAAACTGTTGCCGTTACTGGAGGGTGAATATTCGCCGTCTATGGAATACAGTGGTCACTGGCGTGTGGGAGGAGTGAAACTAAGCCTGGACGGCTCTCCTCAGGGTAAGACCGCCTACCTTGGCAAACCCTATCATATTGTGCCCCAGGGGCAGGACGGAAATTATCGTGGTTACCCAATCCTGAGTCAGGACGAGGTTGACCGCTATATGGATAAGTTCTACAGAAATGGATGGCAAACCCTGGTCCACGCCAACGGCGATGCTGCAGCCCAACAAATGATTGATGCCGTGGCAAGGGCAACTGAAAAATATGGTACAGGCGATCGCCGAACAACCATGATTCATGCCCAGGCTGTTCGCCTGGACCAGCTCGATAAAATGAAGGAAATGGAGATAATTCCTTCCTTTTTTGTGTCACACACCTATTTCTGGGGGGATTGGCACCGGGACTCAGTACTCGGACTTGAGCGCGCTGCTCGTATCAGTCCGGTAAAATCTGCCCTCGATAGGAACATGATTTACACTCTCCACAATGACGCGCCGATTGTTCCCCCGGATATGTTACGGCTGGTATGGACTGCGGTGAACAGGGTAACCCGCAGTGGTAAGGTGCTGGGACCCGAGCAACGTATTTCGGTGCTGGATGCATTGAAAGGGGTTACGATTCACGCTGCTTACCAGAATTTTGAGGATGATATTAAAGGCACCATCGAACCGGGAAAGCTGGCTGACCTGGTGATTCTTTCGAAAAACCCTCTGGTTGTCGATCCGATGACAATCAAGGATATAAAAGTACTTGCGACGATCAAAGAGGGTGAGTGGATTTATCATGACGAGTAGATTTTTTCTGGCTATTTCCAGATTCATTATTGTCGCCCTGGTGGCGGCGTATTCTGCATCGGCATCTGCATCGGCATCACAAGCCGTTGTTTTAAAGGCAGCGAGTTACATCGATACCCAGCGAGGTATATTAGTCCAGCCAGCTGTCGTTGTTGTTAACAGGGGATTGATCATCGCAATTAACCCCCGGACACTGCCCGAGGGATCGACGGTGCTTGACCTGGGTGACGCGACCCTGTTGCCGGGGCTCATCGATGTTCACACCCATTTGATGATAAGCACGAACGACACCGATGAGTTGGTTCGTCAGGCTGGAAGCTACAGTGAAACAGATTTTGTCCTTGCAGCAATGGGCAATGGCTACAAAACCCTGATGGCGGGATTTACCACCGTGCGGGATCTGGACTCGTGGTATTTCGTAGATGTCACACTGAGCAAGATTAGCGAGAGGGAAGAGTTTTCGCTGCCGCGAATCGTGCCTGCCGGACACGGAATTAATCTCTCCAGCCCAGCGGACTATTCCCATATTTTTCCGCCGGTAGAATCACTTCCAAATGTGGGAATAGCGGACAATGAAGATGAGATAATCGCGGCAATAGACCATCAGGCTGCGATGGGTGCTGGCGTGATAAAACTATATAGTACTGCGGGTTTTACCATGTCGGCGCATTCTGACAAACCAGTTGGTCCGCAAACGTATTCTGATGAGGAAGTAGAGGCAGCGGTGATCCAGGCGAAAATACACGGACTGAAAGTAGCCTCTCACGCCCATGGTTCCGAGGGTATTATGGCGGCCGTAAAAGGCGGGGTGGCCTCCGTTGAGCACGGCTCATTGTTGACGGACGAAATTATTGCACAAATGAAACAAAGAGGAACTTATCTGGTACCCACTACACCCATCATGAATAAGGCTTCGCTGCAGGATCCTCATCTTCCACCCAAAGGCATTGCGGTAATCAGGCAGGGAATTCAGAGTCATAAGCGAGCGATAAAAGCCGGTGTGAAAATTGCCTACGGCACCGATGCAGGGCTTTATCCCCACGGCAAAAACGCCGATGGCTTTATGGATCTTGTTGAATACGGAATGAGTCCCGCGCAGGCGATACAAACAGCAACCAGCGAAGCAGCGTCACTACTGGGAGTTGATGACAGGGGTTCTCTGACGGTGGGCAAACTGGCGGATTTAATAGCGGTAGTGGGCAATCCGCTGGAAGATGTCTCACTGCTTCAAAATGTTAGCTTTGTAATGAAAAATGGCAGGATATACAAACTGGATGACAAGTTTCGCCTGTATGACAAGCAAGTAGAAAAGCAAGGCAAGTAGCCAAGAGAAAGAAGCTTAATGACCTGCCAATATCATCCAGAGTGCATTCGTTATATGCTAGCGCCCGGCTTGATCGAAAATCTAATACACAATAAGGATACTTACAGTGAAACTATATAATTCAGTAGGTCCAAACCCTAAAGCAGTCCGGATGTTTATTGCAGAGCTGGGCGATGAGATAGAGATGCAGGACGTCGATATTATGAAGGCGGAAAATCGCGGGGAGGATTATCTGAAGCTAAATCCTGCGGGCCAATGCCCGGCACTGGAGCTGGATAACGGCAGCATCATTTCCGAAATAACAGCGATCTGTGAATATCTTGACGATAAGAAAGGGTCCACTTCCCTGATAGGTACGACTGCAGAAGAACGGGCAGAAACGCGGATGTGGGTAAGGCGAATAGACCACAGCATTATGGAAAATCTAGCCAATGGTTTCAGGTTCTCCGAGGGCGCTGCTCTGTTTGAAGGCAGGATGCGCCTGATACCCCAGGCAGCAGATGACCTCAAGACCCTGGCACAGGAGAAAATCACCTGGATAGATGGGCAAATAGCGGGTAAGGATTATATCTGTGGTGACAGGTTTAGCCTGGCAGATGTCCTGTTATTTACCTTCCTGGAATTTTTCACCCAGGTGGGTCAGCCCCTTAATGAGGAAAACAGCAATATTATGGCCTGGTACGAGCGGGTCAAAGAAAGGCCAAGTGCCGCTGCCTAGGGTGTCTGCCTTGCTGTCCTGGGTACCTACAGATATAACGCTACAAGTTACCTGTTAGAAGACTTGCACAATATATCGTACAGCTTATACTTGTGCGATATATTGTACAAATGAGAGCAGTGCCATGAAAGTAGTTAATTTCTCGGACGCCCGAAATAGACTTAAAACTGTTCTGGACCAAGTTGTCAACGATAGGGACTATACGATTATTTCTCGCCGGGATGCGGATGATGCAGTTGTGATGTCGTTGGATCAATTCAATAGCCTGATGGAAACCGTGCACCTTCTGAAAAGTCCTGCGAATGCGACTCACTTGGCAAAATCCATCAAGCAATATCAATCCGGTAAGACTATAAGCCGCGAATTGATCGATGACTGATATTTTGTCCTGGACCAAAGAGGCTTGGTCGGACTACGTTTATTGGCAGGGGCAGGACCGGAAGACACTCCGCAGAATCAATAAGTTGATTACCGATACTCAACGCAGTCCCTTTGAGGGAATCGGAAAGCCGGAGCCCCTGAAGGAGAATCTTTCAGGTTTTTGGTCTCGAAGAATCGATGAGACCAATCGCCTGGTCTACGTCGCAGATGATGATCAGTTAACGATTATTTCTTGCCGTTATCACTATGAAAAATGACTTAACGAGTCCAGACAGCGCAATAGTAACCGGGGTCTCTGTGAACAAATTTCATTTGGGCCTGGGAGTATGATTGCGTGACTCCAGTACCCCCCAAAGTATCAACAACTGGGCTGTGTAGTATGTGATCATAATCGCATACCTTGCCGCCGGCAGCGTAGTGATAAACCGGTCAATGCCAATCATGCTGTCCGAGGCCACGAAAAACATCGCCCCGGCAAATAAAATAGCAGAGGGTTGACGATAAAGCGCGGCGCCGATTCCCATCAGGCAAATTGCCGTCATGTACACCGCTACAGGAATAAACAGGTCACCGGCATGGGTCACAACCGGGATGCTGACACAGAGCATGATTGCAATGACAAAAAACAATCGCCCATAGGGGCGACTACTTAAGTCCCGCTGGCTGAAAAAATACCAGGCATAGCAAAGCTGTGCCAATAGAAACGACCCAAGCCCAGGGGTAAACATATCCATTTCGAGGAAGCTGTCACCGCAGGCCGAAAGCAGCAACGCAGCTGCCATAAAAAGGCGCGCAGGGCCCCGGAGTGATACCCATGCCAGACCAGCCAGAATAAGTATTGGCAGAGCTTTCGTCAGTATTGAGCCGGGGTAGGGCGTATACGGAATCGTCAGCAGGAAAGCCAGACAGCACAGGCCATAGACAAGGAGTGTGAGCTTTTTCATGCCAGTACGACTTTTAATGCCTCCAGGCAGATGGAGACATTTTTTTCTGTGCTACTTTCACCCATCAGGCCAATTCGCCATGTTTTGCCTGCAAGAACGCCAAGGCCAGCGCCTATTTCCAGGTTGAACTCATTCAGTAGCCTTGTTCGTACTGCGGCGTCATCAACGCCCTCGGGAATATTGACCGCGTTGAGTTGGGGCAGGCGGTGCTCGGCTTTGACCGCCATGCTCAAACCCATGGCTTCCAGCCCGGCGACCAGCGCCTGGTGATTGCGCAAATGGCGCTGATGAGCGTTCTCAAGACCCTCTTCGCGCAGCATTAACAGTGATTCATGTAGCGCATACAGGTTATTTACCGGGGCGGTATGGTGATAGGCCCGTTTGCTGCTGCCGCCCCAATACGCCATGACCAGTTGCATATCCAGGAACCAGCTCTGTACTTTACCTTTGCGGTTCTGGATTCGCTCCACCGCGCGGGAACTGAATGTGATGGGGGAAATTCCCGGTACACAGGACAGGCATTTCTGGGTGCCGGAGTACACCGCATCAGCGCCCCATTCGTCTACATTCAGCGCTACACCACCCAGTGAGGTGACGGCATCGACGATAGACAGTGCTCCGCGACTCGCGGCGAGGGCACACAGGCCTTGAGCATCGCTCAATACCCCGGTGGAGGTCTCCGCGTGGACGAAGGCGAGAATACTGGCTTCGGGATGGCTGTCGAAGGCGGCTGTGACCTTGTCGATGCTGACAGGCTCTCCCCAGGCGTCCTCAACGAGTATGGCGGTTGCTCCGCAGCGCTCTATATTCTCTTTCATACGGCCGCCGAACACGCCGTTCTGACAGACGATAACGGTATCTCCCGGTGACACCAGGTTGACGAAGCACGCTTCCATACCCGCCGAGCCAGGAGCGGACACGGGCAGGGTTAATTCGTTTTCGGTTTGGAAGGCGTACTGCAGCAGGTCCTTGACTTAATCCATCAACATGACGAACTGTGGGTCCAGGTGGCCAATGGTAGGGCGGGAAAGTGCATCCAGCGCACGTTGCGATACGTCAGAGAGTCCC
>Ga0164313_10002150_pt1 | contig 17687 bp, 37 predicted proteins | sample GuaBasSedimGuay4_FD_113735 | JGI IMG/M metagenome (GOLD analysis project Ga0164313, IMG submission 113735) | Subseafloor sediment microbial communities from Guaymas Basin, Gulf of California, Mexico - Guay4, Core 4569-4, 0-3 cm | ecosystem: Environmental > Aquatic > Marine > Hydrothermal vents...
CAAAGAAAATCTTGCTAATGATATGGGAGTGTGGTATGAGCAACGAGAAACTATTCGTGATCGTGCGGCGTGATCTTTCTCAAGAACAACAAGCCGTACAAGCCGGACATGCTGTTGCTGAATATCTCATTTGTCATAAAAATATAGAATGGAATAATGGTATATTAGTATATCTAGGTGTAAAAAATGAAATTGATTTACAAAAATGGATGTTTAGATTAATTTTAGAAGAAGCACCGTGGATATGTTTTATGGAACCAGATATGGATAATGAAAAAACAGCAATAGCTTCTGTTTATGATGAGTCATTCTTTAAAAATCTACAAGTTTTATAAGAAAACCGGGGCGTTAGTTAATTGGCTTAACAATGGACTCTAAATCCTAGTAAATCGGTTCAATTCCGATACGCCTCACCAAAAAATTTATTAATATTATAATACGGAGGGATAACCATAACTGGTATTGGAGCGGGTTGCTAACCCGTTACGGGTAACACCGGTGGGAGTTCAAGTCTCCCTCTCTCCGCCACAATAAAATGTTAAAAAGGAAGTATAATATGTCTAGTATAAATCCAAAAATATATGTTTGTAGTGATCCAACCTTTAAACCCACATCTGATAAAATCATAGAACATCTGAACGATAAAATCAAAAATTATACAACAGCAGATATAAGTTCAAGAGGAGATTTTTCTGTTACTGTACCTATGCTTGGTGAAATTATATCTGAATATGATTATAATCTAGGAATTGTAATATGTGGATATGGTACATATCCACCAATGATATTAAATAGAAATAAAGATATAAGAGCCACATCATGTGTAAATAAAGAAATGACAGAAATGGCTGTAGATTTTTATAACATAAATATTCTTTGCTTACCAACATTGTTAACACTTATATCAAAAACAGATAATATAGAAATAATAGATACATTTGTTAATATAAAAAGAAACCCAACATATACGTCTAGAAACTTTCTACTAGAACGATTATAAATTATGTTTACTTATATGTAAATTTAATGTATAATAAGTAATAAAAAATAAAAAAGGAATATGTAAATGGAAGAAATTCTTAGAAAATTGTTTTATAAATGGTTTGTGTATGAAGTTGGTAATTATGAAGGAAGAGAAGAAATGAGATCTTTTATGAATCAACAAGAAAAGGTTGATTATTCTAAAGAGATAGAAACAGAAATAGATAAACATATAACAGAAACAATAAATCAAATAAAAGACTCATTAGATGATGCGTCCGCTGATATTGAATTTAATTTTAATATAAAATTAGATCAATTAAAAGAGGATAATGATGATTATTTAAGTACAAATTCTGATCCACAAAACGTTGGTGATGGTATTGGTGATGATATTGAAGATGATGTTGAAGATGGATGGGAAGTCGATATAGAAGAAAATGAAAAATTTGTTATTTGTTCATCCAATTTTATATGTAGACAAAAAGAATGTAAGCATATAGTTCCTCATATTTATAATGAAGTAGATTGTAAATCATATTGTGGTTTTAGATCTGCTGTCGATTATTGTATCGAATGTGAGAAACCAGATGAAAAATTAACATTTAAACAAGATGAGAGATTTGGAAAAGTTGTAATATGTACCGAATCTAAAGATTGTAATTTTAAAGATTGCATGCATATAAAACCACATATATTTAATGAGGGATGCATAGGTGAATGTGCTAATAAAACAGAACATAAAGATATAGAATGTGAATAAGGTGAATATTATATGAAAGATATATGGAGCTTTTCTCATGAACCAAAATCAATTGATGATATGGTTCTCAATGAAGATATAAGAAAACGATTTAAGAAATTTGCTAGTGAGTTACCAAATATAATGTTGTATGGAAATCCTGGTGTGGGTAAAGGAACATTTGCTCATATTCTTTTAGAACAAACAGGATTGCCAAAACTTTGGATAAACGCATCAGATGAAACAGGTATTGATGCAATGAGAGATAAAGTTAGAGGATTTGCAACAGCTATGGCTTCTCATGGTGATATGAAGATAGTTGTTTTGAATGAAGGTGATTCTCTAACTTCTGGTATGCAAGGTTCACAGAAAATGTTAAGACAATTGATGGAAGATGTCCAAAAAATTACAAGATTTATACTCTTATGTAATTATGATAGATATATTATTCCAGAATTAAGATCAAGATTTACAGCATTGAAAATAGAAAACCCACCAAAGTCTGGTATTGCAAAATTTTGTTTGAAGATTTTAAAGAGTGAGAAAATAAAACTCACAAAAGAAAGTGTATCTCATATAAAACATATTGTTGAGAAATGTTATCCAGATATAAGAAAAACAGTAAATGTACTTCAAGAGAATTGTATTGAAGGAAATCTCATAGGAAGTAGATTATCAGCATCGGAAGGTATATGGGATAAAATACTAAAAGGTATTGTTTCAAAAGATATTGAAAATGTTAGACAAATTCTCAAATCAAACTATATTGATTATAATGAACTTTATAGTTATCTGTTTGAAAATGCTGGAGACTTCAAAGAACCTGGTGGTGCTATATTATTGATAGGTGAACATTTACATAGAAATGCAATATCGGATATCAAAGAAATCAATTTTATGCATATGGTAGTGGATATGATTTATGGTAATATTGTATAATGGTTAAAAAACCAAATACTGGACCAAATTTATTTACTTTTCTAAATCAAATATATTCAAAAATAGAAAAATACTCATATGAGAAAAAGTTAGCGCCAGCATATATGTTATCAATGTGGTTAAGTCATGATATACAATTGATTGATTATGTAGAGAAAATAAATCATTTGCAATTTAAGATTCCAGATAAACAAATATATGAGTATTATATGAGTGTTGTACCGAAAAGAAAAAGATATATAAAGTGGGTGAAAAAAACACCAGAAGAAAAACAATTTATGAAAGATGTATTAAAAATTGTAGAAGAAACAGATTTGTCAAAAAGAGAAGCAAAGATGTTAGTAACATTCAAAAAGGAGTTAGGAATAAATGATAAAAACAAACGTAAACAACCTAAAAGAATTATTAAAGAAAGCCACAATCAATTTTTCAATTAATAGTGTACAGGTTAAATTCAAAGACGGTAAAATAAAATCAAGAATGATATCCAATGATGAAGTAAGTATATCTATTCTAAATATTGATAATGATGTTGTCGATACAGATGATGAAATTGAATTTAATTTTTCAGATCCATCAATTAATATTGTTCCTTTTTTGAATTTGTTTGATTCTGAAGAAGTAGAAACAGAAATTTATGAAAATAGAATTGTATTGAAAGATGGTAGGCAAAAGAGTACACTTAATTTTTGCTCACCAACTATTGTAAATATATTTGGAGCACCATCAATAAGGGATGATGTAGACTGGTTTCATGAGCAAGAAATTGATGAGAGTTTTATGGAATCATTTAGGAAAATCAAAAAGATAGGTACAAGATTTCAAAAGATATATTTTGAAGTAAAAAACAATGAACTTTTTATAGAAACATCTGATAAACTAAATGAGTTTTCAAATGGTTTGAGATTTAGTTTTGGTGAATTAAAATATGATGATCTAGTACTTGCATTTGATTATAAAGATGTGGTAAATGTAATGGCTGTAATTGATGAAAACTTTGAAAATTTTTCTATAAAATTCGCATATAAGGAAGAACAAGATTTGGGGATAATGTTTATTAAATCAGCAGATGATGCTGAACAATATTGTTTATTCTCAAGAGAAATATAATAAGTTTACTTTATTATATAAATTTGTTATAGTTAATATAACAAGAGGTAAAAATAAAAAAGGAGGCACAAAAATGAGTGAAGAGTATTGGGATCAAGGACAGGAAGAAACAGAAGTTAGATCATACAGAGATAGTGGAACATGTATCATAGTAAATGGTTCTCACATCGCTGTTGATCCTGGATCATCTTTTGTAGAAACTGTTAAAACATATGCAAAAGATGCGGGTCTTGGTAAGTTTAGAGTTTTCTTTAATGGTGATGAGGTAAAGCCTTCCATGGCGCCTGATCTTATTTCAGAAAATGATAATGTTGAACTAAGACCGTATGATGTAGCTGGAGGTTGACTTTCCAGCGACAAAACAATTAATTACCCATTTGTATCTAATATGAATGGGTAATTAAAATAATACCAAAGGAATATTTGAAATGGGAATAGAATCAAAAATGAAACAATTTAAATCTGTTCTTGATGATTTGGATGAAGTGGATATTGATAAAATAAAAACAGAAGGAATGTCTTTGCGTGTTGGTAATAAACTAGTTGTTTTTAAATCTGTTGAAGAAAATCCTATAACAGTTGAGGACGAAATCCGTAATGAATTAAGAGAAAAAATAAATTCACAACAAAAAATTATTAGAGACAAAATAAATGCAAAAATCTCAGAAATGATAGAGTATTTCAATCAAGTAAAAAAAGAATATAGACGCAAAGAACAAAAATTAGAACAAACACTTGCTAACTCTATTTCAATGCCAGAGGTAACATTTGATCATGCACGAAGAGGACTTTCAGTTTTAAAAGGTAATAAGGGAGAAATAATTTGGTTAGTACAAGGAATATATTGGCCAAAAACAATAGATGGAAAACATATTGAAAAGAAATTCTCAAAGAAAATGATATCTAATATTATTTTTATGGTAAAAACAAAAGGTAATAATGTAATAGGCGTATCTACAAGACAACCAATTGGTCTTGATTATTTTGAACACTATCACCAATCTCACCCAGATTGTTGGGGTTATTGGAAATATCCTAAAACATTTGAATCATCGGATGATATAATAAAAATAGCAAAAGATGCAGAAGCTGTTTTAGAAAATATCAATACTGGGTCCATTGCTATATCAACACCAAGAGGATTGCCAAGAAAATCAACAATCTTAAAACATATTATTTCTAAAAGCGATGATGATCCGATAGGTATATTAAACCAACAAGTTAGAAGAAGCGGTATATTATCAGACACAAGATCAAATGATATGGATGTATGGAGTCTATAAAAAGAAAGGAATGAGTAATGGATAAATATTTATTAAATGTGAATGGTCAGGGTGATACCAATTTTTGTGTGGTAGATAAAAATGTTTGGGATTGGGTTCATAATAATGATACAACATTTCCAGATTTTCTTAAAGATGAATTTAGAAAAAATTATGGAAATCATTATTCTAGCAAACATGATATAGAAAATGAAATTCTTGATGTAGAAGAATCCATTAATGGAGATGAAAATGACAAAGCACTTACTGTTATGTGTTGTTTTAATTATGCTTGGTCTGTTATGGATTTAAATAAGTATTGTAGAAAACATAATATAAACATTGTTGGTGAATATACCGGATTAATATATTAAAAGAGAAAGGAATGAGTAAATGAGTTTTTATGATAGACAAGAAAGTTTAAAATTAAATCAAAATCAATCTATTTCAGTTGTGGGTGTTGGTGGAATTGGATTTTGGGTATCGAAGTTTGCTGTTTTATCAGGTATTGAAAATATATCTGTATGGGATGATGATATTTTTGAAGCACATAATCTCAACAGAATTGATATTCCTTTAAAATTCTTAGGAAAAAACAAAACAGATGTTGTGAGAATGATGATTGAATCAATAAGACCAGACTGTAATATACATAGTTTTCCATTTAGATATTCTGAAACAACAGCAGAAAAATGTAATTGGGTTATTGATTGTACTGATAACATTTCTTCACAAACAGAAAATCAAAAAATTGCTGATAAAATTGGTGCACGATATTTAAAATCTGGTTATAATGGAGAACATATATCAATCAATAATAGAGTTGCTGAATGGGGTGAAGCAGAAGATGGATACACAATAACACCATCTTGGGTTGTGCCAGCAAGTATTATAGCGGCACTAACAGTTGGTAAAATAATGAAATATATTAATAAAGAAATAAGTACTAATCTAGTAGATTTATATGTATGAAAGGATTTAATATGTCAAAAAAGAGTAGAAGAAATAAAAGAAAAAAAAGGATTCAAAAAATGTATAATAAAAATCAAAATGTGATTAATAACACTCCTGTTGATCCAGAACCAACTGGCCCGGATTATTGGGAATCGGATGTAGAATGTATTACAGAATGTGGTAAAGCACCAGATGATATGTGTATATGGATTCATCCAATAGCGAAAGAAAAGATTGAGATTCTTATGGAAGAGTATACAAGTATTGAATGGTTAGCTTATCTAATTGGTAAAATTGGTGAAAAAATTGAAGTAACTGATATTTTTATTCCTAACCAAGAAATTACAGCCGCATCTGTAGATAATGTGGTATGTGAGGAGTATAATGATCTAGATGCTATCGGTGTAATACATTCACATCATAATATGGGTAATAGTTTTTCTCATACAGATGATAAGTATATAAACCAAAATCATGATATCTCACTTTGTATTTCAAATAGTGGAATAAAAGGTCATGTAAGATGGGAGACTCCTTGTGGTGCATATAAAATTATTGATTGTACTGTAAAAGTAAAAACAGAATCTCTTTTGGATAAAGATGATTTTTTAAAAGGTATCAAAGAAAAAATCAAAAGAAAAGTATATACAACTGTTCATTATGGTGGTTATCCTGGTTATAATTATGATGGTTACAACAAACATACTTATAATAAACCTGGTGGGTATATAAACAAACATATTCCAGCAAATGTCAATAAACCAATTATCAGAAATAATTTGAGTAATATTCTTACAGATGTTGAAGTAGATGAACTTGATAATCAAATTGAAGAACTGGATTTTGATAAAGAACAAACCGTAGAAGAAGAAATGGCTCTAATGAAAGAAATGGATCAATTAGGTTCAGATTTTATGGTATAGTTGGGTTATATGAAGCAGAGAGCATATGACACTCCTTTGTAAAAAAGGGAAACATTTAAATGTTTCCCTTTTTTATGCCTCAACTTATATAAATAATAAAGAGAAATATAATAAGTAGGAGGAATATTACAATGGGTGAATTAACCGTATTTCAAATTTTTAAACTTTTTCTGGAAAAGACTTTTGAAAATCTAGCATCTGTAAAGGTCTGGTTTTTTATTTTACCATTTATAGGATCGTCATATATATTTTGGTATATTTGTACTTCACAATTTGCATTTATAACATCTGCGTTAGCTGCAATATCAACACATCCAGAACTTATTGTAAGTATATTGGGTCAAATGAAAATCATTACAGACACATTTCTTGCATGGTGTACATTTAATGCCACTTTAATAGGTTCAATAATTGTTGTTCGTGAAGTCTATAAAGTTCGTAAATTAAGATCTATAAACGAAGCTGATACCAAAGAGAAAGTTGAAGAAATTAAAAAAGTGAATACATAAGGAGTGTATAAAAATGGAAGCAATGAGTATCACGACAATAGCTTTGGGTGGTGCTGGTGCAATAGGTATTATAACTTGGTTATTGGCAAAAATTGTAGGTAGAAATTCTGGAACAAAAATTCTAGATATTTTTAAAAAGAAAGTAACAGAAGAACGAGAACAGAAAGTAATACATAAAATAACAAAAGAACAAGAAGTAATAACAAAACAAATAGAAATTGCTGAGACATCTTCTGAAATAACAAAACAAAAAGTAAAAGTAAAAATACAAGAAGTGTGTGAAGAAATACAAATAATTTTAAAAGAAGATAAAATAGCAGAAATAGATAAACAAATAGAAGAAGAATGGAAAGATATATGAGAGTCAAAATAGTATTATGTATAATTCTGTTCTTTTTATTTATTTCTTGTTCACCAAAAACATTTACACCATATAAACCACCGGATCTAAAATTAAATCCTACACCATCATACAATATAAAAAATGATTTGGATAACATACCAAAACCAAGTAAACTAGTACCAATGTATGTTAAGAAAACAAGTGAATCAAATTATGAAATTGTTGAGTTTTCAAGTGAAGCAACACATATTTTATTAACACCACATGAATATGCTAAAGTTGGTGTTGTTGTTAAGTTAGCTAAAACATATAAAGAAATAGTATTGATAAATGAATCAGTAGTGAATACATATATTAGTGAAATAAATGCTCTAAAAGAATTGAGCGCTTTGGAAAGAGAGAAAACGATATCATACAGGGAACTTTGGGTTAATTCAGAAAATATGTATCGTCAAGAAAAATATGAACATAAAACAGATAATATGATAAATCGTATAGGAATATATATGATATCCATAGGAAGTATTTTAATGTTCCTATTAGTTCTTTAATCTATAAATAAGATTAGGTTATTATGAAGATATGTTGGGACAATTTAAAAAATATACAATTAACTAAACACGGTAATTTTAGAGATGTTATTAAAAATATAAATTATCATTAAAAATATCCAAAGGGTTTTAAGCTAAATACATCTAGAGAAGTTCAACCAGAATTAAGACAAATGGTTTTAGAACGGGACAATTATAAATGTATTAAATGTAGTTCAACCAAATTATTACATTGTCACCACCTAGAAGGTATACGATGGGAACCAATAGAAAGTGCAGATATTGATATATGTATTACACTTTGTAAGAGTTATCACATTGAAGTACATAAATTACCAGATTGTGGAAATCACGATATGCAATGTGCAGCATAAAATAAAAAGGGGAAATAAATGAGACTAAATAGATTTTTAACAGAAGAAGGTGCTGTTCAATCCGCTCTTGATATTGAAGAACCAGAAGTTGATGGGAAATATTCTGAAAGAGTGATTAATGACAATATAGATAAAATAGAAAAAGCCATTTCTAAGTTAGGTAAACCAAAAGATGATGCAGAAGAAGCAATATTATCCGATTTAGAAGATAAACTTGATAAATGGAATAACGTTGATAAAGAAACTAAACCCGCTGGACCAGGCAAACCACCAGAAGGAGAACAACCTGCTGGAGAGGAACCACCTAAAGAAGAACCACCAGCCGAAGAAAAACCTGAAGAAGAACTACCGCCTGAAGAAGAGGAAGAGGAAGAGGAAGAAGAACCTGATAAAAAGGAGAAAGAGAAAAAATGAAGTTCTTTGAGAAAATACTAATAGAAGAATATTTAGAAGAAGCACCACTTGCCTCTAAGGGTTGGACAGATAAATCCGTAGCTAAATTTGGTAAAACTATTGGTAAAGATCCAACAGAAAAGGGATTTATGAAAGCATGTATATCAAGAATGGAAAATAAAGAAGGTTTTGATAAAAAGAAAGCAGCGGGGTTCTGCGCGAGTATCAAAGATAAATCATATAACAGCACATATTGGAGAGGTTCTGGGAAGACTAAAAAAGAAGTAGAATCAGATGTTAAATCAAAACAAATAAAAGAGAAATAATGAAGATATGTTGGAATAATTTAGAAGAATTAAAATATAATAATAAAACCGATAGATGGTATAGAAAAACAATAAAAAAATCTTACATCTATAAAGAAATATATTACTATGTTGAAAAATACAACGAATGTGGTGAATCTTTTTTATCAAAAATTGGAAATAAAGGTGAATATTGTTCCATGAGCTGTTCTAAAAAGAATAAATCACTTTCAATAACACATAAGAAAAGGAAAAGGATAAATTTAAAAAATGAAATTCAATCAATATATAAATGAAGCAGCCAGAGTAACTCTAAAGGCTCCAATAAAAAAGAAAATAAATAGAGAACTTATAAATCTCACTACTCCTAAAAATAGGACTCAATATTTTAAAGCAATTCCATTACAGGATATTTTTGATATACTAGAGAAATATGGTGTTATTGCTCTACAAGAAGATAATACACCTTGGGATGGATTTCTTACAGGTAGACAAGCTCAAACATATTTTGATATAGCTTCAAAAGATTCCGAAACAGAAAATAATAGATACAAAGTATATGTACCTTATACAAATGCAAAACTAGCTCTGTCTTGGTATAAGATGGGTTCAGGAAATTATGAGATAACAACATATATAACATAAGGATAATAAAATGAAATTCAAAGAATATATAACAGAAGAAGAAGTTATAGTGGTTGACTTTCAAAAGCAACCAGAAAATGTTCTTAATAAAGTCATAAAAAAATATAAAGCAAAAGTAACTGACTGGGTAGAAAAAGATTATGGTCTTAAAGTAATTATTGATGTACCAAGTAATAAGGTAAAACAATTTAAATCAGATGTATCAAAATTAAAGGATTATGACATTGAGACTTGAAGATTATTTATTTGAAAAATTGAATATTAAAAAGAAAGTATGGACTGTTGTTAATTTAAGTGATATTGACAAAGAAACTAGACATAAACTATGGGATATGTATGTCGATACTTATCAAACAATTGGCCTCCATGTTGAAAGTATTGATAAATTAGTCAGTAAATATAAAGTATCATGGATGATTGATACAGATAAAGATCCAGAACCAGATGCATTCGTTATATATAAAGAAACACAGTATGGTAATAAAATTGCTCTTATGGGAACAGATGGTAATAGATTAAATAAAAGATTATTGATATATAAAGTTTCTAAATTACTTAAAACTAAAGGATGGTATGCAGAAGCATCTCATAAGATCGCTGAAATTTTTCTTAATAAAGGTATCAAAACTTTTACCGATATTGATTTAATCAAAAAAATTCTCGGTAAATCAGATATCATATCTACCGATGAAAAAGATGTATATAAAAGAAAAATAGGAACATTAGGTGTTATTAAGAAAAGACTATTTGGGAGTATCAAATGAGACTTGAAGATTATATAACAGAAGGAGTTAATGATAAAGGAATTTTTAAGGCTTGCTTTATGTGTGGTTCGGCAGGATCTGGGAAATCCTATACCTTATCAAAAGTTAAATCTGGATCTATTGAACCTCGTATAGTCAACACAGATAAAGTATTTCCAATGTTCAAAAAATGGTGGAACACAGACTGGGGAAAAATAAGTGCAAAGGTCAAAACAATAAATAAAAATCAACTTGCAAATTATATAAACTCTATGTTACCATTGGCTGTAGATGGAACGGCTGGTAAAACTTCTGTGGTATTAAAAAGAGTTGGAATACTTGAACACTTTGGATATGATGTTGGTATGATATTTATTAATACATCATTAGAAACAGCAATTGAAAGAGCATCAAAAAGAGAAAGACAAGTTGATAAAGATTTCATTGTTAAAGTTCATAAAGAAGTTCAGGCAGCAAAAAACTTTTATAGAGGAAAGTTCTCTACATGGATGGAAATTGATAATAATGAAGGCATGTTGACTGATAAAGTAATAGTCAACGCATTTAAGTTTATGGGTAAATTCTATGACGCATCAATTCAAAATCCTGTAGGAATTGAATACAAAAAAACACTTATAGAAAATGGTGAAAAATATTTATCACCTACAATTTTATCAATTGATGAAATCAAAAGTGGAATAAATGCTTGGTATGTATTTTAAGGATAAAAATGAGATTTAAAGAATATATAAATGAAAGTATTATAGATATAGATAAAAGAGATATAGATTTAATTTATAAACCTTTAAATAAATTTATGAGAAAAATAAGTGCAAATGTTAAAAGTAAAAACATCAATGCTCTTAAAAAAGTATTATCTGATATAAGAAAAATAAAAGTCAAAACACCTCAAGGTGAAAATGAAATGTGGATTTTAAAATCAATAAAATCCACAGCATTAAAATCAATTAATGCTAGAGAAGCAAATAAAATAAAACCAATACATATATTTGTTGGATTTTTAACAAATCAACCATTCTATTCACCACATAAAGAAGTAATACTCGTTGGGCCTATATTATCAACTCTTGATTTTTTTACACAACCAGGTATGTTAAAAGATATTGAAGATAAAAATGTATTTGATTATTTTGAAAATATGGCTACAGAATTAAACATAAAAACAATTATAAGACATGAATTAACACATTGGATTGATGATGTTTTACATAATTTGTTTTTAACAAAATCTGATAATCTTACTGGTGGTGGTGAAAATATAATCAAATCATATGAAATACAAGCTATAATTCATCAAGTAGATGAGATAAGAAAACAACTTGGATATGAGAAATATAATGAATTAACTTGGGATGAGTTTATGAAAAAAGTTCCTGATATAAGAAGATATATAAGACATATGGATGGTTTTTTTCAAAAATTTATTAAAAGAATGATGAGAGAAAAGTTTTTAACTGATAAGATGTATAGAACAATGGGTAGATTATCAAAACAAATCAAAGGTATCAAATAATGAAAAAATTTATCTTGATAATTCTTTTGATACTACCTCTATGTAGCACTGGAGAATACGAAAAAGTAAAACTCCCAAAGTTGTTTCCAAATGCCCAAATGGAAATGGGAGCATGTTATCATGATGTAAATAAAGACGGATATATGGATATTGTTTTAATATATGCAGGTGGGGAAATTATAAAGGCGCTGATGCCTCATGAGTTTATTGATGCAATGGAACATGAGGATGATAAATGAAACTTAACTCATATATAAAAGAAAGTAATAGATCAGATGAAGAAAAATATAATAATTCTATTGCTACTATAAGATCACAATGTAAGCCATGGCTTAGAGCTATAAAGAATTGTAAATCAAAAGAATTACATAGAGGATATATACCAAAAGATGTAGTTGAGATTAAAAATACCAGAGAAAATAGAGAACCCAAAGACACACCAAGAGATATTCACACTACAATTGATGTTGAATTTTTTAAACAATTTGGATGGAAAGTAAGAACTGAAGGATTATTTACATATGGTCATAAAGTTACTGGTGGATATGGAACAACAGATGGATTAGTATTTCCAATGGGCAAATTTGATTTTGTATGGTCACCAGGAATCAGAGACTTTTTCTTTTGGTATAAAGCTAATTATAAACCACCAGGAACAAAAGAATCACAAGAAGAATTTGAATATAGAAAAGATTGGGCAAAAAGAACAGTTGACTTATATACTAATAAACATTTATGTGATGCATTAGATTCATTAATGGAAATTGTTATATATTGTAAGAAATATATAATAATAGATAGAAAATTTATATTTAGAATGTATAAACCAAAACCAAAGCCAGGATATGATAAATACAATCAGTTTATAGAGGAAATATTATTAAAATGAAATTAAAACAATACTTGAACGAAGCAGAAGATCTAAGAAAAGACTATGATGAAAAGGTTGTAATAAAAGCCAAATCAGATAAAAGTACTGGAACACTTTACAGAAAAGGAAATATTGTTCAGATGTGGTGGAAAACCGATTCGTTAGGAAGAAAATCAAATAAACCAGAGACATTCACTATGCCTGATGAAAAACAAGCAAAAAAAAGTTTTAAAAATAATAAAGAAGACTGGAATGAATGAGACTAACACAATATATAAAAGAAGAAAAACAAAAAGAAATTATATTACTAGTAGGTCTTCCAGCCTCCGGCAAATCAACATATATTTCTAAAATGAATGGAAAATTTGCAATTGTTTCTAATGATTTATATGTAGAAAAGATAGCTAAAAAATTAAACTTGATATATACAGAAGCATTTGATAAGATAAATAGAGATGATGTACTAAGTAATACAAGAAAAGAATTTGATAAAGCAATTGGTAAAAATAAAAGTGTTATAGTTGATAATACTAATATGAATACAAAAGAAAGAAGTTATTTTGTGAAGAGTACAGCCGAAGAATATAAAAGAATAGCTATTATATTCAAAATTAGTGATGCTGAATTAAGAAAGAGATTAAATAAACGTGGTGAGAAAACAGGTAAAGTAATACCATATGAAGTAATTGAAAAAATGAAAGCAAGATATGAACCACCAACAACAAAAGAGGGATTCGATGAAATTAAAACAATATCTTAAAGAAGAAAATGATAGGAGAATATATTACGCACATCCACAAATGTATTATAACACAAAGTGGGAGACAAAATGCGTACAGATGATAATGAAAAAATGGCCAGATCATGTAATTGTCAATCCTAATCAACACGACAGACATACAAGAATTATTAAAAAGTCTGGATTCCAGATTTTTTATCAAATGGTAAAACTATGTGAATTTGGAGTATTCATGCCTTTAGAAAATGGTAAGTGGAGTGGTGGTGTATTCAAAGAAGCTTTAATGACAAAGAAAGAAGGTAAAAAAATATGGGAAATCAATCCGTGGAAGAATTATATAAAACCTATGAAAACATCTGGGGTCAAACCTATTCCAAAAGACGATCCATATTATAACCAATTTTCTTGGGATGAAGATGAAAAATGAAAATAAATATATATGTTATCTTCTTAATATTATTTATAGGAATTAATATATCATATGCACAAGTGACTAACAATCCAGGTGATGAATTTTTATTTGTATGGACACCAAATACAGAACCAGATTTAGCAGGATATCGTTGTTATATTTCAATGACAAGTGGTGAATATACATATGGTGAGGAAAATGCATATTCACTATATGGTTTAGTATCTGAATCACCACCTCATTCTATCAGTACACCAGGAACATATTTCTTTGTTCTAACAGCATATGATACAGAAGGATTTGAATCTAATCCATCAAATGAGCTATATCTTATTGTAGAACAATCAACAATCACATCACCTATAAATTTAAGATTTGTAGGAATAACAGATGATTTAGAATCGGTTGTATATAAAGATACAATTTATGCAGAATTTAAAAATCAAGAAAATATAGAATATGATCCAAAAGAGACATATAATGAATAAGATAAAAGTTTTAATAATAAGTATAATATTTTTAATAATTTCTACAATATCCTATGCTGAACAAAAACCACCTATAAAAGATGTATGTTTATATCCAGTATATACTAGTCAAGTTTTTGATATGGCATGGGATCATAATGAAATAGGAAATTGGGTATATGATGTTACTGCTGTTCATCATATAACAGATGAAGTAATAATACTTCTATCAACAACCAATAAAACAGCATCAATACAAATAGATAAAAATGGATTATGGGAGATAAGAGTAGAGGCCAACAACAGTACAATACCACCGTATGCATCAACATTGAATACTGAAACTTGTATTGTAGATAGCCTTCCTCAAAAGTGGGTGGTTTACACATCACCCGCGCCGCCTGGTGATCCAATATTTGATTAAAAAGGAGAAATTAAAATGGCAAAAATAGTATCGAAAAATTTAAAACTACCTGTGAGTAGTTCAGTAGATGTGGTAAATTATAAAATGTATGTTGAAGAATCACCAGAATCTTTAACATATAATTCACCCAGTGTTGAATTAGGAAATAACCCTGTTAGTGGATATATTGAAGCTGATCTATCCACATTTAATGTAATGTTTCCAAATGATGCTAATTATAATTTAGGATTCACTTCAGTTGATGATATTGGAAATGAATCTGATATTGTAGAAGCGTTAAATGTCCCTTTCGACTTCGTAGCCCCAAGCCCCCCAGGGACTCCGATAATAGTATAACGGGATTTTTTAGGCGAATATTAGAATGGCTTAAATCATTGTTCTGATGATTTGATAATGGAGGAGTGTTTGTAATGAGACTAACAGAATACTTAACAGAAAAATATAATGATGATGATTGGGTTGTAGTCCAAGATCGTAAAGTAATAAAATATATAAAAAATCCAAAAAACAATAAAGCACCTAGTGGTAAAAGCTTTACTAGTTCTAAACAAGATCTGATTAGAATTAGTAAAGCAAAACAAATGGGGATAAAAATAGAATGAGACTAACACAATATCTATATGAAGGAATAAAAATATATCTTGATGATGAGAGAAAAACACCTACTGGATGGGTAGGTGTTAAAACTCCAAAACAAGCTATAAATTTGCTCAAAAAAAGTGATGTTGATGAAATAAGTCTAGACCATGATCTAGGTGATGATAAAAAAATTGGAACTGGAAATGATGTTTTGTTGTGGATAGAAGAACAAGTATTCACTAATGATAAATTCAAATGTCCCAAAATAAAAATCCATACTGCAAATCCATCGGCTAGAAAGAAAATGGAGTTAGGTTTGAGATCTATAAAGAGGAAACTAAAATGAAGTTAAAACAATATTTAGAATCTGGAGATGCTGATAAAAAGAAATTTACTGAAAAAGACGCAGATCCTAAAGAACTTAAATTAGGTATTAAAATAGAATTAGAGCATACAAATAAAAAAGAAATAGCTAAAGAAATAGCATTAGATCATTTATCTGAAATACCTGATTATTATACAAGATTAGTTAAAATGGAAAAAGAAGCTGGTGTGGATCATTGAGACTAACACAATACATAAAAGAATCAACAGAGTATAAAATCTATTTAGATATGGATGGTGTTATAGTAGATTTTATCTCAGCAATCCATAAACTATTCAAATTAACTGACTTCAGAGAATGGGAAAAAATGGGAAAAGAGAAGTATGTTGATATAAACAAAACCGGTGAAAAATGGTGGAGTGAAATGAATTGGTTAAGTGATGGTAAAAAACTTTGGAATTATTTAAAAGATTATGATGTGACAATTTTATCAGCGGGGCCAAAAGATAAAATATCACATCCAATATCAGTAGAAGGAAAAAGAAATTGGTTAAATAAAAACATTGGTTCATCTTATGGTAGTAATGCTATTATAACCACCGCAGTTGAAAAACAAAAACATGCTGATAAAAATCATATACTTATAGATGATTCACCCAGAAATATCAAACAATGGATAAGTAAGGGCGGAATTGGAATCCTACATAAAAACACCAGTGATACAATAAAACAATTGAAAAAGTTGGGAATATGAGACTAACACAATACATAAATGAAGATATTGATAAAATTTTTATTCGACTAGGCTCAATGTCTGGACAAAAACAAAAACATAGAGGTGGGAAACGAGCACCTGCTAGAAAAGGTATATGGTTGTTACCTGTTCAAGCTGGTAAAAGTGATCTAGCATTTTTAGGTGGATATATTCAAAAAAATGATAGACTACATGTAAAAGATTTTGAAAAAGAATATGGTATTAGTCAAAAAGAATATGATGATTTATCATATCTAGAAATGAATAAATTAGATAACAAGGTTGCTAATAAGAAAATTAAAAAACATTACAAAACTTTGAAACTAAAACCAACAGATATAATATGGACCCATATGAAAAAAGGAAAACCTGATATTGATTTTGGTACAGGATGGCCTTGGTATAAAGTATCTGTCAGAGAGTATTGGAAATTATTTAAAAAAACATTTGGTAGTGAAATCAAACAGGGATTTTCTTTTGATGGTGAATGGGCTGAAATATTTTGGGAAACAACATAAATGAGATTTACACAATACATAAATGAAGCTAAAATAAAAAAGATAGGAATAATTGGGTATTCAGCTCAAAAATTTGATATTGATAAAGCTAAACAAAAAATAAAAGAAGGGCTAGAATATTTTGATGCAAATATAAATGATGAATTAGTATCTGGATATACAGATATAGGTATACCATCTATATCATACAGAATTGCAAAGAAAATGAAAATGAAAACAATTGGGATCGCCTGTTCTAAAGCTAAAGAATATAAATTATTTCCAGTTGATAAAGAAATAATTGTAGGTGA
>Ga0164313_10002151_pt1 | contig 17682 bp, 36 predicted proteins | sample GuaBasSedimGuay4_FD_113735 | JGI IMG/M metagenome (GOLD analysis project Ga0164313, IMG submission 113735) | Subseafloor sediment microbial communities from Guaymas Basin, Gulf of California, Mexico - Guay4, Core 4569-4, 0-3 cm | ecosystem: Environmental > Aquatic > Marine > Hydrothermal vents...
ATACTTAGCGTTTTCTATTTCTTCAACAGTGAAGAAATGGTCACGGGTGTCTGTGTCTGCATCCAACTGTATGTCTTCAGGTTCTTCGCAGTCTTCCATTTCTAAATTGAAGTAGCGAACGAATTCGTCGTCAATTGAAATTGCGCCTGCCTTGTGTAATAAGTCAAGTAATGTTTTCATTATGACCCCGTTATTTTATTTGGTTTAGCGCGTATACTGTTAAGTTTACAGTATCTTCCCAGTCACCCAAGTCAGCCATTAGACCCCAACTGCCATCTTTTAACTGGACAGCTTCTTCAATACTTTCCATACTGATGACATAGTTTACTACTTCATCTTCAACATTGATGTTAACATCTATTGCCATTTCTGGTTCAGATTCATCCAGATTGAAAGTTCTAATGAATGTACCATCTATGTCAATGCCACTTGCTATTCGTAATGATTTAAGTAAAGACATATTTCTTCCTGTGTTTGTTGACGTTGTGTGTATTATATACTATACTTCTTTAACTGTCAAGTTATATTTTTTACCGAAGGCGACAGCCGTCATTTTGCTGTTTCTAATGTCGGCCAGCAATATGTCATTGTCATAAAGTTCTTTCAATTCTTTAAAATGCTGATTCCAACATAGGCGGATTGCCTTTTCGCCTTTGCCGTCAATCTTTTGTAAACGTGGTGTGCGTGGTGCGCGTGGTGTACGGTGACCAGTTTCGGTATGTGTTTGTTCAGGTATATAATTATCCTTCGCATACTGCGCCAAGGCAAACCCACCGCTAATTTGAATAATATCTGTGTGATAGATGACAAGCGACCGATTAGATTTAAGGTTTCGTAAGTTACTTTCAAACCGTATAGAACCATCTGCTAGTGTTACGTAATCATCTTCGGTTAAAGGTAGTGTAGCTTCAATTAACTGATACAGGTCATCCCAATATGCGATGCCATGCTTGCGGATATATTCTACTACGATTGGTGTAAAGTCTTCTTGTAAGTGCATATTATTATTATCCTTTATTGACTATGGGGATATAGTACACTATACTATATCCCCTGTCAAGTTATTTACCGTATGATGCTGTAACGTAATTCCCACCACCGCCTTCGTTATGGTCGTCGCGGTTGTATTCGTTGTTGCCAACGATGTTACCACCACTACCACGGGTAAAGTTTACCTTGTTCAGCAAACCAAACAATAGACGTGCTTCTTTGGTGTCGCGTGCGGTGTCGCAAGCGTGGTTGTTTTCCCACACTGCCCATGATACAGTTTTGTTTGTTTGATTAAAACCTACGCTTGCGTCACCTTCGCCAACGTCAAAGCTGTTGTCTTTGCCATTGACAAAGTTAAACATTTTCTTTGTTGGCATTTTTGGCTTGCGGTTTTCGTCGAACAATTGTTCCACCATGCGTTCGTCCGCATAGTTACTTGCCATACATAACATACGGTCTTTAAAGTCGTAGTTGCGTCTGCCCTTGCCGTCACGTAATGCGGTTGCACGCCATGACTTCAGCTTAGTTAATTTGTCTTGTTGGATTTCGTTGTAACCGTCGATAAAACTTCTACGGAAACGTGCAAATACTTTTGTAGGTACTTTGATTGTACCGCTTTCCCATTCATAACATGACATATTGTTTTCCTCTGGTTGTTGACGTTGGGGTAATTATACCCCAAGCTTTAGGAACTGTCAAGAACTATTTTGCTTCTTTCCATTTAGTATTAGCGACACGCCACATTGGTTCTGTTATACTAACCAACTTAGATAGCGTATCCATGCCTATTGTTTCAATGTCATCCCCGTGCATTGCGTATATCTTTTTGCGCGAGACTTCAATTTCATTCAATAGACTTTGTGGTACTAAAACCATTTTAACTGACATGTTCTTTCCTGTGTTTGTTGACGTTAGGGATATAGTACACTATACTATATCCCCTGTCAAGTATTAATTCACCATTAAGAATATTGGGGCTTGCTTCGTGCCACCTACGTATGTTACTGTTTCAAACCGCTGCCGCAACATTTCAAACATCTGATGCGCGTGCATGTCCATCTTGCGCGGCTGTAGTGGGAAGTTTGCAATGAACACTGCGTTAGGATTCATTACTGATTTGACTTCGTCCAACATTTCATCTAACATGTACAATGACTGCTGAACGTTTAATACGTTGGATGCGTACACCACGTCATATTTATTTTGCATTGCTAATTCACAATGATAGCGTGGGTCGATGTTGTCGCCGAATTCATGTGCTAAACAAAGGTAGCCATCTTCGACTAATGCCTGCGCATGATTCGCGGTTTTGCCTGCACCATAGTCCAGCACCGACATGGTTGCCTTTCCGCTAAATCCGTCGATGTATTTGCGTACAAATTTAGGCGTAATTGCTTTATGTCCAATAGCCGCGCTGTTACGTGATGTCTTGTTTGCTACTATTATCTGTTCGGCTGTTGCCATGATGCTTTCCTGTTCGTTGACGTTGGGGATATTATAGTATATCCCCAAGTTGTTGTCAAGTATATTACGACATTAAAAAATATGATTTGAAACCTATCTGTGGTATAGTGAATTCTGATATTGTTGAAACCATTGTCAGACAGCTACTTTCGTAAAGTTCAAAGTAAATGTCATTAACTGTGGTATTGTGCATTTTGTCAGTTTTAAGTTCTAATAACTTAACGGGGGCGAACTTACCCATTTGTTTATCTTCTTTGGCAATTTCAGCCCAAGCGCCTAATGAACTTTTGGTTTTGTTGTCTAATGTGTTTATAGTCACAGACCAAAAACTTCTGTACGCGCGGATGCGGATGTAGCCGTGGGATATAACTTCGCGCATAATAACTTCGCGGGCTTTGCCCTCGAAACCAACTGGTTCACCAGCTTCCGCAAACTTCTGGTTGATGTATTCCTGCGTCAAGCCAAACTTTTCTGGTTCTTTGGTGACTTCAGTTATATGTTTGGATGCTTTCATTTCCAAGATTTCCCCATAGGGGTTAATCCAATATGCTGTTGATAATGCCATTATGATTTTCCTTTCCTTGCAGAATTCGCAACATGCCACAAATAGCCCTTGCCGTTTCTTTCGTTTTCAAATATAAAAGTGTTTGACTTTTTATTATTCCTTAGTTTAGAATATACGCTACCAAGTACACCAGCACTTAAATTATTTAAAACTTCATGTCCGCCTGTGGTTAGCCAATGTACCAGTATTTCGTCGTTGGCTTTAATGACTACGGCTTCTTGGTCATACTGTTTACCTAAGTTTTTAATTAGTGCGGAAAACTTCTGATGGTTTTTTGGATTGCCGATAGCAAAAACAGAATCCTCAGAAACTTCTACTTCTTCTGCTGTGCCTTCATTTTCTATCCAGTGTCCGTCAAGGTAGAAATAGCCATAACCTGCGCGTTTAATTTGTGCAGCCAATGATATATTTCGCTGTTGGTTTTCTTCGGCGGTATATTCATCCCTAAAGGCGGTTAGGATAGCAAATGGTCTATCTGATTCGACGTGTTGCCAAACCCGACTTAAAGATGCTTCGCTGATGATAGTATTCAATTTTTTCATAATAGTATTTATCTGTTGACGATGTAAGTATTATAAGATACTATGATGTTGTTGTCAACATATATTTAAGGCAATAAAAAACCCGCTGAAGGAAAGGGGTATCAGCGGGTTGGTGGGAACAATGCCCACAAATAAAATTCGTTTGTTAACCAGCCCCCTACACAATACGCCGTTAACCGAGGAACCTATCTAGTCCCCCTTACCCCGATAACAGATATGCTTATCTGTCGTCGAAAATACCTCCTACTTCAAAAGTTTCACCCATGTCAATGAATTCTTCATTGCCGTATGTGGTATAGGGTGTAGTATACTCTTCTTCGCTGTAATTGTCAAGCATTAATTCACTTTCTGATGGGACATGTGTATCTTCTTCCACATCTTCAGTGATTTTAATGTATGTGTGTTGATTTTTCATTCTGTTACCTTTTGTGTTTGTAGACAACGGGAATATTAAAGTATCCCCGTCTACATGTCAAGAGTTAATTTGTAAAACTGCGTCCATTTTTTGCTTCAGTACATACACGTAGTCGTCAACCGCATCTTCCATAGATAGAAAGTCATCTTTCTTTGGTTTGAATACGATATGAGTTGACAAGTAAGGTAAAATTGTTTTACCATTGTCCACGTCCAATACACGATACGTTGTAGTGTACAAGCCAGCATCTATGCCCATCTGTCGATGCGTTGCGTAAATCGTTTCGGCATAACGTTTACCAAGTTTAAATTTGGTTGTTATTTTTGCCATCGCTGTTTTGCGTTTGAATGTGCGCATACCATCAAGCATTTTAAATGCTCGCTGTCGCACTGAGTTTAAGTCGGGGGTACGTGCCATGTTTTATTCCTCATGTGGGTTAATAGAATGATTAGATTGATATTCTTTTGTACATATTGCGTTTTCGATGCGGGTCATTATTTCGTTTTTAATGAACCAGCTAACTGTATGGAGACAGACATCCACAACACCTTCTGTAGTATAGTCGGGCTTGTTGTCGTCGAAGTCAATTACCCACGCGTCTTCCAGACCGACACTGTCGTCGCCCTTGTCGTAGTATGGATAATATATTTTATATGCTGTTCGGTCAAACACGTGCATACCCGCAAGTGTTGGCATGGGCTTTTTAATTGTGATAGTTTCAATGACAATTGCGTACTCGCTTTCGGGAGACTCAGCTACAACCGTCCAGTCTCCTTCCAGTTCACCTTCACCTTTAAAGAATGAAGCGTCGAATATCTGGAACGGAATTTTAGATGCGGCTATTGCTGCTTCCAGCGCCACGATAAAATTGTCGGTACGTTCTGTTTGATTGATTGACATATTGTTCTCGTTTGTTGACTATGCGTATAGTATAGCGTACAATTAAATAGAATGCAACATCTTTTTAACTATTTCATTAACTTTATTTGGTGTTAAGTCACCAACGGGGATGGTTACTTCAAAGCAGTCTATTAAACCCTTGTCACGACCATAGTCGTAGTCAGTGTTGACACCTGAATAGAAATAGATTTCATCCTTACCCGTTTCATTGCGGCTGTTGTCTGCACTAAAGAACATGGCACGGTGCTGAATGAAAAATGTTTCACTGTTGCATTCGGATTCGGATTCGGATAGCTCCTCAGCAAGGTCGCCGTGGTCAAGCTCATATAAGGAATGATAATTAACGTTGTCGCTGTTTTCGTCAAGTTCCTTTTTAGTAAAGATTTGGTTTAATGCTTCGCGGTTGTTTTCAATTAGCTGCTGGCGTGCTAAGGTATAACCATAAGTGGTAGCACGCTCAAGCTCGTCCGCTACTTCCTTATTGTTTGGAATGTTGCCAGTACCAGCGGCGTAGTCTAAACCTATGGGTGCTGTGAATTCAACACCGCCATTAGTAAAGGGGATAAACCCGTCATAAGACTTATGACAGATTTCAGTAATGTTGCCCTCTACTTCAAAGTCAGACTCTACGCTTTCGGTAATTTCACCAAAGGCGTTGCCAAGTGATTCATCTAACCAGTTCGGTATGTGCATTGATTCCATTGTTGTTTCCTGTGTTTGTTGACTATGCGACCTATTATACATGTTCTATATCAGTTGTCAAGTATTAAATAAAATAAAATAACTGCAGAAAGTACTTGACATTGTAACCTAATTCGGATATAATATATGTATAGGTTGAGGACGGGGGCACGCAACCGCTCCCTAAAGGAAACCGTTGGTCAATTAGGTTACAAAATACTTGACAGCACATTATATATGTGCAACAATGGGCACATCATTAATAGTGTGAGAACGAATATGAAATTTTATAAACTTGAAGACGGCAGCGGCAGATACTTAGGCATGGATAGTAGCATACCAGAGCATATCATCGAACAGATACCAGAACTAATTGAAAATGGTTTAATCGACATATCAGACAAAAAGACATATAGTCAAGAGGAATTTGAACTCGCTACAAATCCTCCGCCGCCTACGTGGCACAATACGCTAACAAATCACTCGGCACGCACCAGCAGTCAGGAACTAATGCGAATCGCTAACGAGCTGAATTATACATACTTTGCTTGGAACGGTCGTATATATAAAATCACTAACTATCACCAGAGCTTAAACTATGAGATGGTTCTGGACATCTACGAAATAGATATTAAATAATACTTGACAGCAGCAAACGGACTTGCTATAATCCACTTCAACGTCAACAAACAGAAAGGTAAATATTATGTCAGCATTCTTATGTTCGGATAAACTTATTTTTGAACTTGCGAAGTACTTCGTTGAAAAGTGTCAACAATACGAATCAAACAAGTTAAGTTTTACAGCAGTCGCGCAAATACTTTACGACGAAAACTGTGAAAGTTTAGCGGCTCGTTATGGCGACGACTACACACCCATTTCTATACCTGTTAACTATGTGCCAACTATCAGCAACATTTTCGAACTGGCAAAGCAAGTTGACTGTTACTCTTATCAGTCATGTGAACACGACGGTTGGGAAGCTTCGCGTGCTAACAAAATGTGTGAAGCAATCAAGTATGCGTTGTTAAGCAATCATCCCGACTATAACGCGGCGCGTTGGGGTATAGACTAACGTATCACATTAACGCGTCACACTATCATCACACTATCATCACATTCATTATAAGGTAACCAACATGCGAACAGAATTTGTAGTAGTAATATGTACAGCCAGCAACGGTACCCCCACAGCGCCAGTATACAAAGTTGAAGTAACTGACGAAGAATATGACTTGGGTATTCATTACGACAAGGCTGAAGACATGGCAAGCGAAGAAAGATATGAGAAACCTTTCACGTGCTTCGACAATTCAGAACACGACCAGCTGGAATGGACGGTGCAATATTTAAAAGAAAAACGCGAAGCTAAATTAATTACCTAGGTGTACAGCCGCCAGCACATTGCATTCTCTCACACTAGTGCAGCTGGCGGTTTTTATTTTAAATAAAGGTTGACATTTGTAACCTAATTCGATATACTTATTCCGTAAGTTAATCAAACAGTGTGAGAACTATTATGGATTTAATTAAAACCCTATCCCAATTTGGTTTGTGTGAACGTGGCAACACTTCCCTTATCGAAGCTGACTGTGAAGGCGGTTGCGTATTCTTTGCTGAAATAGAATATGGTCAATGGCTGAAAATAGTTATGCAGCCTGAAAACAGACCAGCGTGGAACATCACCATTCAGTACAAAACCCTTGCTCAAATTCGCACCGACGTTGAAGAAAACTTTGGAAACCATTACTTCCAAAGAAATAACATCGGTGCAAATGCTGAAGGTAATATGCCAGTAGACTTGGATTATGTTATGTCACGCGTGCGCGACCATTTATATGTTTACCGCGACAACATAGACTACGAAATAAAAGACACTGTGACAACTATCCATGACTTCCTTGAAAGTAATGACTGGTCACTAGACATCGCAGACATCGAAACACTTAGACAAGAATCAGACGAGGCATAAGACATGGCAAACTTTTACGGTACAGCACGCACAAACTATTTTGAAGTGAAAGACCTTGAAGCATTTGAAACGGCAATGGGTAGACTTCCTGACCTTGAAATAATATACAACAATGGGTTAGTTGGACTCATGGTTGACGACGGGGATAGTGGTTGCTTTCCTTCATATACCTACGACGAAGAAAACGAAGAGTTTAGCGAACAGGAAATTGACATTGCGGAATATGTTGCGGCGCATTTAGCAGACGGCGCGGTGGCTATCTTTATTCAAGCAGGTGCAGAAAAGCTACGTTATGTATCTGGCTATGCTGAAGCTATTAACAGTAAGTATCAACGCAAGTTTGTTTCGCTAGACGACATCTATGACTTAGCGGCAGGCTTAACTACTAGCGCGAAAGCAATTACACGCGCTGAATATTAATTTGAAATAATACTTGACAGCAGCAAAAGGACTTGCTATAATTACTTCAACGTCAATCAAACAAGAGGATAAAGTTATGGCTTCAATTCAAGTTAGTCCAAATTCATCGCGACTTAAAGCATTAAAATTCGCATTGGAAATGAACATCGACATGCTCAATGACATGGCGACTGACCCTATGTGGTATAATCCAACTGACCTACGTATGTTGGCTGGAAAGTCGGACGAAGAAATTCGTACAACCATGCACAAAAACTGCAACGAAGTCTATGAAAATATAGACAGGCTTATTGCACTACAATTTCTTCACGCTGAGTTGAATGAAATAAAATAGTTCTTGACAGCAGCAAAAGGACTTGCTACAATACCCACAGTCAACAACAACAGGAACAAACATGAAACATAATCTTGAAGAATTAAAAGCTTTGCACGTAGAAGTAGGTTACGACGAAACTACAACTTTCGGTAACTATACTATTACAGTGGCAAATGACAGCGACGTAGAATCACCGCGCGAGTGGGATAACTTAGGTACTATGGTTTACTGGCATCGTGGCTACACTTTAGGTGACGTGGACGGACTGAAAGAATATTCTGACCCTGACATGTTTTGGTATGACCTTGCTGGCATAGAAGACACCGACAGCGACCTTGACAAAGCTATCGAGCTGGCAAACAAACGTAATGTTATCTTGCCGTTGTATCTGTATGACCATTCAGGTATCACCATGCGCACTAGCAGCTTTTCGTGTCAGTGGGATTCAGGTCAAGTAGGCTGGATATATGTATCGTACGAGCGCCTACGCAAAGAATACGACCGCAAACGTATATCAGCAAAGCAACGTGCGCTTGCAGAAAAATACCTTACTGGCGAAGTCGAAACCTTTGACCAGTTTATTACTAACGACGTGTATGGCTTCAACGTTGAACGCAATGACGAAGACGGTGACGAAGTACACATCGACTCATGTTGGGGCTTCTATGGTTATGACGACCCGTACATGGTTAGTGTTATCAAAGACGCAATCCAGTATGACATTGAACATACACCACAACAACTGGCGCTATTGTAATGTCAAAGCAAACGTTTGACGCGGTAATGGCTGGCGCGGAAGCACCATACAGAAACGCAGTAATACACCAGACGTGGGGACACTTGTTCCCCACGGGGTTATACTATGAAGGTTACGTGCGTATTGCTAATTCAATCTACAACACAGGCAATGGTGTTCCCATTGACGAGAACATAGAAGGTATCAATAGTTCCCCGTGGTGGTTTGAAGCAATACAAAATTTCACGTTTGACGTGGTTGAAGATATGGAGACTGGCGAAGTCGCAGACTTCAAAATTTCTGTGTCGGTTGTGTCGGTGTATGACTATCCAGATTATTGGGATGAGATGGACGAAGAAGAACGCAAAGAATATCCACCAGATGTATACAAGGAACTTAGCATCGCTACAAAGCAAAAAATAATTGTTGCAAAAGGATATTAATACTTGACAGTAGCAAAAGGACTTGCTATAATTACCACAGTCAATAACAAACACAGGAAAAATATTATGGGTACACGAAATCTCACATGCGTCATTAAAGATGGCGACTTCAAAGTAGCACAATATGGTCAATGGGATGGCTACCCGTCTGGTAGTGGTGTAAATATTCTTGCGTGGCTGTCTGACCCTAAAGCAAGTTTTGAACGTCTTGCCGAAGTGGTAGATAACGTTATCCGTATGCGCGGTAACGAAGAAAACCAAACATGGGTAGAAATCGACAAAGAAGACGGCTTGGTAATACCTGTCGCTGACTTTGACAAGTACCCGTCTTTTACACGAAATATGGGTAGCGAAGTTTTAGAATATCTTGTCAGTACAGAAAACCCTATCGTTGTACTGGATGAAAAATTTGCACAAGACAGCTTAATGTGCGAATGGGTATATGTCATCGACCTTGACTCAATGAACTTTGACATTTATGAAGGTTTTAACAATACCCCGTTAGCTGAGTGTGAATTGTTTTACACAGACGGCAACGAAGAACGCGAAGGCTATTACCCTGTACGCTTAGTTAAGTCTTACCCCTTAAACTTTCTACCAGACGAGGACGAGTTCTTAGCTGACCTTGAACCCGAAGAAGAATAAACTTGACAATAGCAAAAGGACTTGCTATAATTACCCCAACGTCAACAACCAGAGGTAATACATCATGGCATCAGTAAGCAGCAACGACAACTTTATCGACTCCCGCGACGTGGAGATTGAAGCTGACCAATATCAGTCGGACATCGACGACAAGGAAGAAGAAATTAACGACACTACAGAAGAACTGGACGAAGCTCGCGAAATCGACGACGACGAAGCTATCGCGGACTTGGACGGCAAACTAGCAAACTTACAGGACGAGTTAACTGACCTTAAAGAAGAAAGCGAAAGTATCTTGGAACTGCACGAAGAATGCGAAAACTACGCACGCGGTGGCAGCCTTATAAACGAATCGTACTTTACCGAATACTGCGAAGAGTTTGCGTATGACTGTGGTGAAATTAGCCGCGACAGTTCAATGTCACAATATGTAGATTGGGACAGATACGCAGAAGATAGTAAAATGGACTACACTACCATTACCTTTGAAGGTACAGACTTTTACGTGCAAGGATAAATTAATACTTGACAACAGCAAAAGGACTTGCTACAATACACACTTAGTCAACAAACACAGGAAAACATCATGGGTTACGAAGTTCAAATGTTAGTAGGTAAAGTCCACAGAGGTTTTGGTGTCGGTGACGACATTGACAGAGATTGGTTTCAACTTTATGCTACAGTAGACTTATGCAAGCCGGGTGAATCTGCTTTGGATGACTTGTCGAATGCTTCTAAAGAAAAAGAAATTTATACTTATGCTGTCATGGGCGACGGCGACACCTCAGTAATAGATGACCGTTACGGCAAAACGCTCAGACCTATACCTATTCAAGATGCACTGGAAGCATTGCACAGTGACCAACGTAGAGATTACTACCGCCGTTTTGGTTGGGCAATAGCTTTACTGGAAAGTATGGTGCAAGAAGAAGGCGGCAATCTTTCAGTAGTTTTGTGGGGATATTAACTTGACAAGTGGTTGGGGATGTACTATAATATCCCCAACGTCAACAAACAGGAAAACATCATGGCAGACACAACATTTATACTGGTAGCAGTCGCAGACAATGAACCCGCACGCGCGTTAGTAGAAAATCTAATGGAAGGGATGGGTGGTAAAGTTGTGGACATGGTATCAGCCGAATCAGACGTAGTTGAAATACAGGGCTACCCTGCAATAAAATGGGATGAGGATTATCTTAATGACTGACACAACATTTATACTGGTAGCGGTAACAGGTGTAGAAAGCGAAGCCGCAGCAGTGGCAGCTATCGAAAACCTAGACAACGCTGAACAGCGCTTTGAAGTTTTGGAAACTGTAATAGATGACGGTGGAACACCCGACGACCCTGTTATATATTTCCCTTGACAATTAGGTTACAAACTGGTACACTAGCTTTACTTAATTAATTGTGAGAGATTAAACATGAAAACAAACAGACACGTAGAATATTCATTCTTAGCAAGCGGATATGTTAACAGCACTATTGTGTTAACAGACGACAGCATAACCCCCGACAAGCTCATGGTACTACTAAACACTGGCGACGCTACCACTTCGGTTGTAGAAGGTCAAGACGTTATTCTGTGGGCGGACATTGCGAAGCCTAAAGTTATCGGTGTAGTCAATTCAACTGAACCTGAAATGGACTACGAAGAGTTTGACATCATTCAGGTGACAGACTTCCCCGTGGAAACACCACTACCACCATTTGACCTTACCCGCATCTCCCTTGCTGGTGCAATAGCCGAGTTCATTTTTGAACCTGAAAAATCCACAACAGAAATTATGCAAATACTTACCGTGGCTGGTGGACATGAACCTGAGCTGGTGGTTGAAGAACAATATTCTGGTCTGTCTGGTAAGCAGCTATTAAAAGAAATCGACCTTATGGAACGTGGGCTTAAAAGCCTTATGTCAATGGCTTACGACGCTGGTAAACTTGGGCAGGAGCTGGTATAATGCACGTACCCTTCCCAACTAAAAAAGAATACCTTGAATTCTTTAATGGCTTCCTGACATCGCGCACGCAGGACATGACAGACTATGTCAACCGCTGCATGAACGACGACGGGGACACCGAAGAAACCTCACAACGCATTTGTATTATCAATGCTATCAATAATCTGGAAGCTGCAATTGCTGGTACAGAAATTGAAGACCTTATAATTTCGGAGAAAAAATAATGGGACATCAAGTACGCACTGAACCGCTAACCATCGCGGAAATAAAAGCCAAGTCAGCTGACAACTTTGTAAATGAAGTTATTCAAATATCGCTTGGTGAAATAATCGAAAGCAGCCTTGAAGGTTTTCTGGATATCTTAGAAGACAGGGTAATTGGTGACGCAGGCGCTCTAACTGACCTCGAATACGACATTGTGGGTAATGGTATGTACAACGACCTGCACATGCGTGTTACTGGTTTTGTGACATTAACGGAGGACATGTAATGGCTACAATTAAATTCAGACCAAACGACCCTGCCCCTTCAGACGCAGAACGCACGCAATACAACGTATTCATAAGTGGCAAGTTTACTGGCTACATAGCAAGAGACTGGATGGACTACTGGACATATTACGTAAATGGCGTTAACTTCTTTGACCATAGTCACTCAGACCGTTGTGACGTGTTTAATGACATCGTAGAACACCACGGTTGACAAATAGGTTACAACCTGCTATACTGGTAGTAATTATCGGAGAACTGAATGAAAATTAAAACAAGGTTAGGACTATCCCGCGTAGGCATGGGTAAGGATACTGTTATGCGCTTTGAGATTGAAGACAGCACATCAGGCACGCGTATCGCTGACATCAGCATCGACATGGAACAGTTCGCCTTCTTAGTATCTGGCTTACATGGCATTGAGGCGGACTGTGAACTATACAGTCTGGAGAATGTTGGGAAAGTATACGAACACAAAGTAGTCAACATCGACGCCCCCACAGACATGCCACGAAAGGTAGACGACGACGTGGAATCAATCGAAGACCTTCTATCCCCATATGAAGTAGATGGCTGGAAAGCTAACGTCAGTGACCTGTTCAACCACCACAAGCGTGACACCCGTGGTGAAGGGGACCTTCGCCAACATTTCTACAAAGTAGGCTTCGGGCGCTTCGTGGATGCAGATAAATGAATCTCCACAAATGGTTTGCCAACGGGGTGTATACGTCGCTCTTATTAATTCACTTAGTGCTTATACACGTAGTAATGGCATTTGCATTTGATGAAGATAGCAGCATCTGGTGGGGAATACCGTTTGCGTTAGGCTATGCGTTTTTCATAGGGTTAACCATGGGGCTAGTGTACCACTACATCCTCCCGAAAAAAAGTAAAAAATATTGGGAAGATTAGCTTGACTCCTGTAACCTAATTCGATATAATAGACCCAAGCAGACAAGGAATGCAAGAAGGTCTTTTTATTTAAAGGTCTACATAAAACTGGCAACAGCGGCCGATATAGAATCAGCGTGCCGAATCGTGAATCCGCTACTTTAATTATACCATGAAATTAAATGCTTGTCAAGGTTGACACGACTAAAAAAATATGCTATAATGGACTGACGGCCGCGAAAAGGTAAAATTGAAATACACCACGTAGCCCCTGACCCACCCCGGAATTTTAGCACATATAGGTTACAATGTCAACCCCCTGTTACCCGACGAACGGTACTTGACAAATGGGCGCGCCTTTGCTATACTTAAACTGGGAAGGCCCCAAGCGACCCCGAAGAAAAAGTTATCCACAGGTTATCCCCAAAGTTATCCACAGGATACTAACAGCTTATCCACAGCTTAGTCCACAGTTTTTCCACAGTTTTAACTGGCACCTACAGTTACCAATAGTTAAGTAATTGGCTATTATAGTGACCAATGGCATTTAGTAGATAAGTTCTTATGGGTTATATATGCACCATTAGACCGTCTAATGGTTGTTATATGCACCATTTCAAAACTGCTTGACACTGTGGGGGAACTGTGTTACACTGTGTGCTGCTGCTATGGTTGTACGATTCACCGAAAGGCGTTTGTGTAGCTACCGTGCGTGATTCCTATGCGGCGCTACGATGTCGCACCCATCTGGCCGGGTGTCGCATCAACCTGCGAGGGGGATGACAGGCCAAACACAGTCATCCCCTGTTGACCAGCATCATACAATCATCACACTTTCATCACATTCTTATATCATCATACAATCATCACACTTTCATCACATTTTTATATCGTCCTACTATCATCACACTTTCATCACACTTGACATTTAGGTTACAATGTGCTATACTACGCCTATGATTAAATATATTACTTTGATAGCACTCCTCCTGCCCTTCCCTGCCCTTTCACATGAGTGGGGACAGGACCAATGGCTCCTTCGCCTATTGGGAAACCATATAAACGTTGCTGACTGTTGGAAAACGCTGAACGACGGCGACACCATAACGTTCAGGGATAAGTGCTCCCCTGCGATTATGGGGCACGTTGAAAACAAAGAGGTGGCTGAGTACTATGCGGCGCGCCGCAGGCACCCTGCTCTATCTAACATCGAATTCTTAACCCTACACTTCCCTGACGTTGAAGAAGTGACCATCCTTGGCATTTGGGAAAACATAGAGGTTGTTGACCGGGTGCATGCACTTATCGTAGGCATGCATATTGCGGAGGGATTAACACGCGGTGATAAATAACAGCATGTACATATTCTCATTCTTTATTATCGTTGCGGTCTGCCTTTTGATAGGCAATCTTATCCGTCTATCGTATTGCACGCGCGTCAGCTGGGCGTTAACTTCAGACCCGACAAAACGCGCTAAAGCCGTCATGCTATTTGTTTTATACCTCATCATCACTGGTGTGTTCGTCTGGTGTGCATGTGCCAGCCTTTGCGACATATACTGTCCACTTATTGATATAGTTAGATAGTAGCATCACACAATCATCACTTGACTTTGTAACCTAATTATGGTAGACTATCATTATGGATACTAATCTTTTTACAAGTACTGAATTTTACATTGCCATGTGGATGGTAGGCATATTCATTGTATTGGATATCTTTCTCCCACAAAGCTTAACTAAGTGGCTCCGTCCCTTCGCGGTCGTAGTAATAGCAGCTGCTTTCGCACGCTCTGCTGGGTGGGTATAATGTATTATATCATAACCTTAACCACAGTGGTAGTCTTATTTGACATTGCCTGCATCTGGATGGCTTGGTGTAGTCTTCAGTATAAACCATACAGTGAACTACGTCAAGAGTTAATGGCAGCTGTCTTCATCGTTATCGGCGTCGAATTTACCTTCGCCATGGCTGAATCCATATTATCGGGAAGCGGACTATGAACATCGTTGACTGGCTGGCACTGGGTATTGCCTTCTTCTTCTTTGCATCAGCAACCTCTGGGATGTTCTTAGCACTAAAAATGTATCGGGTGTTTGGTAAGAAATGGAATAACCTTCTCCTTGTTGGCTCATTGTCATTTATGTCAACCACAAGTTTACTAATTGCAGCATCCTTCACTGGGTTACAGGTAATAGCACTATGACATTACCGTCACTAATATTATTATGGGTTACCATTGCCGCCGCATCTGGTATGGTTGCTGCCATCATAATAGATATCTACAACCGAATAGTGCCACTATATATGACATTGCCATTCCTTCTTATGTTTCTAATAGTTGATGTGTTTCTTATTTGGGTGCTAACCATCCCATAATCGTCCTACTATCGTCACATCATCATAAATACTTCCATGATGACATTTAAAGAATACCTTTTCGAACAGGTAAAGAAAAAGAAAGAAGAACGCGTGCCGCCAATGCTTAGACGCCAGTCAGGTGACGGACAACCAGCACCGAAAAGCAAACACAAACCAGCATTCCTTCACAGTAAGGTCGATGCTTTCACAGGCGAATAAAATGCTGACATTCAAAGAATACCTTATCGAAAGTTCCATCATGAGCCAAGACGCTCACAAGCAAGCCATGTCCGATTATGACCAACGCCGTGTTGGCAAGACCGACGGTTCCAAACCAAAGAACAAACGCCTTGACCAAATGGACAAGCGCCGCAAGCGTAAGGCAGGTCGTTCAGAGGAAGAAGAAGTAATGGAAGCAAATCCCAAGTACGCGATGATGGATGACCGTTTAAAGCGAGCTAATAAACAAGATGTAGATGACGATAAAAAGCCATCAAAGAAACGTTCAGGTCAAAAGGCAGGACGATATCTACGTGGTGTTGGCTTCTTAGGCAAAAGAAAGAACGCAGCTGAATACTCTTTTTCATAACCCGCTACTTTAAGTGTATCACACTATCGTCCCATTGTCAAATCCCAAAAGGGATATGCATAAGAACATTCTATACCTAGTATCATCATAATCTTATTTAGATATAGTCCTACAATCATACTAACATCATGATAGTCCTATAATTATCCCATTCGTCGGGAAACCTATTTAACATAATACCACCTATGCGTAATTAGTTTATTCTATTGGACATACCATCCCACAAATGTTATACTATTATAAGCTAATGATAAATACTTCAAACACTTAAAGGAACAGACATGAAATTCATAGAACACTTATTAGCAGAAGCACGACCATCACGACCTACAACGATGTCTCATCAAGAAAAGACACAGCTGATGCAGTTGCTATCTAAAGCGTTTGTAGTTTCACAATCACTTGAGCCATCTGAAGACAGCAGCAGCCTTCTTTCAAGTAACGACAACTTCTATCAAATGGTTGAAAAAATATCAGCAGTGCTTGAACAGTTACCAGAAGAAGATGATGGTGGTGGTTTCGATGAAGAAGAAGAAGAACCATTAACTCCCGGGCAGCAAGCTGACAAAGACGACCGAAGGGCTGAAGTAAAAAGAATGCACAAACAAATATTCCAACAAGGTCCCAATGCTGCTAATCCATGGGCTGAAGAAAAACGCGCAAAACCTGAAAAGAGGGTATGGGCAGAAAGGCGTAAGCGTTTAAAATAAATCGATAAATACTTCAAACACTTAAAGGAACAAGACAATGTTATTAAAAGATTTAATGGAAGCATACTTAGAACGACCAAACATAAACGGCGAAATAGATGCCTTCCTTGAAGCCGCACGGAACGACGCACGTATGGGAACAACGGAACAACTATCTGATGTTCTGAATCAGATTGAAAGGGAACTGAGTGGCAATGACCCGATAGATGAGAATGAAGACTATCTACAGCATCTGGTTTACTTCATAGAAGAATTGATTAATAACGGAAAGTTACAAACAGGTAGTCTTTATGGTGGTGGTGATAAGGTCACCTTAGCTTCTTTTGACCGTCCCAACGTAGAGCAAATGCGTGAGGAAGTATATAAGTGGATTGAACATACTATTGGCAGTACCGAATACGAAAGAGCAAATGATATATAAGTATCATGCAAACTTAAACTTTCAATGAAAGTGAATAGATTGACTTATCTAGGTTTGTACACTTCCAACACACTACTTAATTCATAATACAAATTATTCAAATCCGAGAACAGCCAGCTGTTCTCGTTTTGTTTGGTACCCATGGCATCAAACATTTCAAAAATATAT
>Ga0164313_10002152_pt1 | contig 17677 bp, 13 predicted proteins | sample GuaBasSedimGuay4_FD_113735 | JGI IMG/M metagenome (GOLD analysis project Ga0164313, IMG submission 113735) | Subseafloor sediment microbial communities from Guaymas Basin, Gulf of California, Mexico - Guay4, Core 4569-4, 0-3 cm | ecosystem: Environmental > Aquatic > Marine > Hydrothermal vents...
ATTTGATCAAGGGCATACAGTCTGTTCGATAGATTTCCGCTTGCCAGCGCCCTGTCAAGAACACCCTCCATTATTGAAATAAGGCTTCTTATGGTGTAACCCGGACGCTCATTCATTTCAAAAACTATCGTGTTCAGTACTTCCATTACCGCCGGCTGGTCATTCATGCCTTCTGCAAGCAGCAGAGCCCGGTGCAGCATGGTCATGGCTTCCTTCCTTCTTCCGGACGCTATGTAGACCTTTGCTCTGCACCATTCAAGCATCTGCTGGGTTCCGACCGTAACCACTGGTATCAGGGCCATTGCAGAAAGTATCGCGTTCTGTGCAGCCGTGTTCATCTTGAATCCTGAAAGAACGACTGCCGCAGTGGCAAGTATCCGCACCTTGACGTCATCATCGTGTATCCGGGGCAGCCACTCTATTACCCTCTCTATCTCAGCTGCCATTTCCCTTATACCCTCGAAATCTCTCGGGATCTCTGCCATGCTGCTGAGTATTGCCGGGATATACTCGCCGGCACACTTCTCCATGCTCAGAGCCAGAGCTTCCTTAAGATGTTCCTCCGACTGAGGAAGCCTGTTCTCCTGCAGTTCAAGCTCTCCGAGCCGTGTCAGCGCTATTACCTTTCCGCAGGGGGGGGCGAACGAGGGAAGATGCTGTTCTATGAAGTCAATTGCGACAGCGGTATCAATGTACCTGAGTTTACGGGGCGCAAAGAGCGCAAGAACTTCTCCCGCTTCCTCTGCCGTCAGATCTGTTCCCCCGGGTCGCATGATCTCGCTTATCAGGTATGAGAGCAGTCTGAATTCACCGTTCTCCCGGGCCTGCCGCATCCCCCCTAAAAGGAGGAATGCCCTCTCGCGCGGAGACAGGTGCCCGCTTTCGAGTTCCGAACGTATCTCAGGGAGAGATCGGAACAGATTCCGGAACTCTTCCGATGACGGTGCATTCAATGTTCTCCTCTCCTCTCCTTCTCCTGCACAATGCATCTGGTATTTCTGATACGATATGCATAAATCGATGTCCGGGAAAAGATGCAGGTTAGACACTTGTTCGGCAACCCCTTCAGGATTATCTTTCCTGCTCTCTGCAATATGCTGGATAATGTTCTCAGAGTGAAAGGAAGCGCAAGTGACCTTGACCAAGCGTTACGATCCAAAAGAATCGGAACCCCGCTGGCAGAAATTCTGGAATGAACGGGGTATTTTCAGATACAGGAGTGATTCGGGTAAGCCGGTCTACTCCATCGACACGCCTCCGCCAACCGTCTCTGGAAAAATACACATGGGACATGTTTTCAGTTATGTCCAGGCTGAGGTTATCGCAAGGTATCACAGAATGAAGGGCATGGAAGTTTTCTACCCCTTCTGCTTCGACGATAACGGCCTTCCCAGCGAACGCTTCACAGAAGCGGAGAGAAATGTAAAAGCTCAGGATATGCCGAGAAGCAAGTTCGTTGAACTCTGTCTTGAAGTCACCGAGGAGGCCGAGAAGAAGTTCAGAGACCTCTGGACAAGGTTCGGCTTCTCATGCGACTGGGACCTTCTATATACCACTATCGATCCCCCGGTTCAGAGAATCAGTCAGAGATCTTTCCTTGACCTTCACGACAAAGGTCTGATCTACCGCAGAGAATCCCCTACCCTCTGGTGCCCTGAATGCGGTACTGCAGTTGCTCAGGCTGAAACGGAAGACAAAGACTTCCCCTCCGAATTTCATGATATCGAATTCAGTCTTTGCGATGGAAGCGGAACGATAACCATCGCCACCACAAGGCCCGAGCTTCTGCCTGCATGTGTAGCCGTTTTTGTGAACCCCTCCGATTCCAGATGGAGCAGCCTCGTAGGGAAGAAGGCGGTAATCCCCATCTTCGGCCATGAGGTTGAGATAATGGGGGACTCAAAGGTTGACATCGAGAAGGGCAGCGGAATCGTCATGTGCTGTACTTTTGGTGATACCACCGATATAGAGTGGTGGGGGGAGTACAACCTCGACCTGCGGATAGTACTGGATAGAAGAGGACACATGAACGACCTCGCCGGCTTCCTCGAGGGAATGTACTGGAAGAAGGCGCGCAGGGTTCTGGTGGAGAGGCTTATTGAAGAAGGTTTCAGAAAAGAGAGTAAGAACATAGAGCATTCCGTAAATGTTCATGAGCGGTGCGGTACCCCTCTTGAATATCTTGTCAGTATGCAGTGGTTCATTCGCATCCTGGACATGAAGGATGAACTTATAGAGCGCGGCGATCAGGTCAACTGGTATCCATCCTACTTCAAAGTACGCTTCGATCACTGGGTTGCAAACCTCAAGTGGGACTGGTGTATAAGCAGACAGCGTTTCTACGGTGTTCCATTCCCGGTTTGGTTCTGCGAACTGTGCGGTGAACCATTCTTTGCAAAAGATGAGGATCTTCCCGTAGACCCCCTTGAAGACAGTCCGGGGCAGCCCTGCGGGAGCTGCGGCGGAACCTCCTTCAGACCTGAGGCGGATGTGATGGATACATGGGCAACCAGCTCCCTTACACCCCAGATAAATGCCAGATGGGGAGAGAAGGATGAGCGGGAAGGCCTCCTTCCCATGAGTTTAAGGCCGCAGGCGCACGACATCATCCGCACATGGGCATTCTACACCATTACAAAAGCTCACCTTCATTCTGATGATATCCCCTGGCGGGATATAATGATAAGCGGGCTTGCTCTCAATCCGGACGGCATGAAGATGTCGAAAAGCAAAGGCAACGTTGCCGGTGATCCTCTGCTCGCGCTGAAGCAGTATTCCGCCGATGAACTGCGGTACTGGTCATGCAGCTCAAAGCTGGGAGCCGATGTTCTTTTCAGCGAAGAGGTTCTGGGTGATGGAAGACGCCTCGTAACGAAGCTCTTCAACGCCGTTAAATTCGCGGTCTCCCATCTGGAGGACTACGATCCGGAGCTTACGCCGGAGCTCAAACCCTACGACAGATGGATACTCTCCCGTTTTACCATCGCTGCTGCGAGAACAACCGAAGGAATGGAACAGTACGAGTACTCCGTGGCCATGAAGAAAGCGGAATACTTCTTCTGGAAGATTCTGTGTGATAATTACCTGGAGATCGTCAAGAAACGTCTCTACTCAGATGAAGATGAAGACGGAAAACGCTCTGCACAGTATGCCCTCTACCGTGTTATCTACGGTTCACTGAGGCTTTTCGCTCCGGTACTGGTGCATGTAACGGAAGAACTGTACCAGGCGCTCTTCAGGGAGTCCGAAGGTCACGAGAGCCTTCATGTGGCCGATTGGCCGGATCCGGACTTCATGGACGGCGAAGCGCTGAAGTATGGCGACATGAGCCTGCAGATCATCGAGAAAGCAAGGAAATTCAAGAGTGAGCAGAACCTCAGTATGGCAGCCCCCCTTAAGGCTCTCGAGATAATTGCCCCGCCCGAAGATCACAGCGGGCTCCAAATGCTTCAGGACGATATTATGAATGTGACAAGGGCGGAGAGCATCCTCTGGACAGAGGGTTCGGACCTGGCTGTAATTGCCGTTCGGGAAGAGGAGTAGAACACGAGACCCGGTCCGATTCTCCCCGCTGTCTCTCCTAGCATAAACTCTCCGGATGCTTTATAAATTGAACAATAACAATTAGCTTACCGGAGGCACACAATGGATTTTCCGATATTGCATGATCCCGGCAGCATCGAACTGCTGCTAAGTACTGTAGCCAGAACCGATCCCCCAAAACTGATCGACCATGACTACCTCGTAAGCCTCGGATTCAAGCGGGAGGTTGATGACGGACTTCTGAAGCTCCTTCTCTTCCTGGGCTTCATTGATGACAACGGACAGCCCTCGGTTCTCTGGAAAAAATCCCTTGACCCCAAGCATGCCCCGCAGATCCTGAGGGATTCTGTAAGAGCAGCGTACGGATCCCTGTTCAAGAGATTCCCGGACGCACATAAGGAGGACGGCTCGATCCTGATGGAGTACTTCAGGGTCGAAACGGGTGACTCCGATCCCAATGTGGCTTACATGATACTGACATTCAAGGTTCTCTGCGATCTGGCTAATCTCGACCTGCTGAATCTGGCCGACGCAGAGCCGGGAGAAAAACCAGCGAAACCCGCTAAAAAGGCCGCATCAGCAAAAAAAACCGGAAAGGCCCAGCCGGCTGACAAGGTGAAGGCAGAGGTCCTTCGGGGTCAGAACGGAAGCCCGGGGATCAGAATATCGATAAACATAGACCTTCAGGACGGATCTGACCCGGAGTTCAGAGATCTTGTCATGAAGCTGCTGAAAAAACAGCTCGAACTTTAATACTTTTCCGGTGTTATTGATTTGACACAACCAATTATTGAGAGGAGACTTTTCGCAAATGAAGAACATAAAATGGTTTATACCATTTGTTGCCATTATAGCTATCATGATAGCGATCTCCTGCGGAGATGACGAAAACCCCGCAGGCCCCGGTGATAATCCCACGGCATCAACCCTTTCGGCCACTTCGGGAACCACCAACACCGTTTTCGCATCCTGGAGCGCCTGCCCGGATAACGATTTCTCCGAGTACAACCTTTACAGGTCAGCTACCTCGGGAATCTCCGGCAATCCCCCTTCCACCCCGATCAGAACATCATCCAACGTTTCCGACACTACATTCAGTGATACCGGTCTTTCATGGGGAGAAACCTACTACTACGCGGTACAGACGAAGAATACAGGCAGCAACACTGCATGGAGCAACGAAGTGCAGGTTGTAATCGCCGATTCGGGCAGCAGCAGCGGGTACCTCACCTGCTACGATATTCAGGGACAGGCAGCTTCTTCCCCTTACGACGACCAGATTGTTTCGGTTACCGGAATAGTAACCACAGGCGGAGATGAGCTGTACTCCACCACTGGTGCGTACGCATTTATAAGTGATGCAGGCGGTGGCCCATGGAGCGGACTTATTTTATACGGAGACAGTGTAGCTGCACTCGTAAGGGGAGACAGCATAACTATCTCCGGAACCGTTGATGAGTTCTATGGTTTGACAGAACTGACCTTCCCTACAGATGTCCAGGTTATCTCAACCGGTCATACTCTCCCCGATGCAATCGAGCTCACAACCGCTCAGGCCTGCGAAGAACAGTACGAAAGTGTTGTTATTTCGGTGACCGACGCGATCGTCCTTGTTGCGAACGCAAACAGCTACGAGATCGATGACGGCAGCGGCAGCTGCCATATGGGTACTCGTGGAAGTATCACGGAACCCTCTGTAAGCGACACAGTTGATGTTACGGGCCCGCTTTTCTACGAATACGATGAATGGCGCATTCAGCCCCGGGACAACAACGATATCACCATACACGGTGGAGGCGGCGGAAACGTCTACACCTGCTACGAGATCCAGGGACAGCAGGAGACATCACCCTTCAACGGACAGACTGTCAGCGTTACCGGGATAGTAACCGCCGACCCGGATGATTACACTGCTGTTTCATCTTCAACCTACGGCGCTCTTGCCGATGCAGGCGGAGGACCCTGGAGCGGTCTGCTTATGTATGGAGATGATCTCGCAGGTTTAGTAAGAGGTGACAGTGTCACGGTAACCGGTGTTGTGGACGAGTACTTCGGAGTGACCGAGCTTAAGTACCCGATATCATATGTTGTTCATTCAAGCGGACATTCACTTCCAGCCCCCGAGCAGATGATCACCGGTGATCTTGCAACAGCCGTTACCCCTGAACAATGGGAATCCGTGTTTGTAACCGTTACCGATCTTGATGTTACGCAGATCGGACTTCCTTACTATACATGGGCTATCGATGACGGAAGTGGAGAATGCTATGCCGGCACAATGGGTGATTTCACCTACGTCCCGGCTGTAGGCGATACCATTTCAAGTTTTACAGGATTACTATGGTACTCACGCGATAACTACAAGATCGAACCAAGGGACGACAGCGACATCATAATTTAGAACGGACAAACCGTAATCAGAAACCGGCAGATCAATTCTGCCGGTTTTCTGTTTATCTGCCTGGATAAATTCTTCAAAAGCTTGATAGCAGGAATCAGTAATAAATCGATGATATCCGGTCCTGAGTGCCGCAAGTGGCGTCCGACCCCGCTAATCGCCGCTCTCTTCAGTTATGAACCAGCTCACGGAATTTTCCCCGATGTTCATCAGGTATCTCATCGTTCCCTTTTTAACCGCAGGGGGAAGGAACCTGCCGCCGAACGGTGCAAGGCAGAGAAACTCCGCCGGATCAGGAAGCTCATCGACTACAAGATCGATGTGCGGTATAGGTACAGGGTTCACCGGATACTCGACCATATTCGAAAGGAGCAGCTCCCGGAGCTCGCTCCAGGACGCTTTCTCACAGCTGAATCCTGCTGCCATCTTATGCCCCCCGGCACTGCTGAATACATCCCCCATGCTTACCAGAAAACCGGCCATATCCCAGTCTCCGTGGGAACGGGCTTCGCCCACGAGCTTACCCCCCCTGTGAGATACGATAATCGTGCCCCGGCTGGTGATCCTCGTAATTTTGCTCGCGAGGGTTCCGCCCATCCCATCGGGGATATGATCAAGGTAAACGAGGTTCATGCCGTAAGCGGAAGCCTGATCATCCCTTCTCTGTATGGCCCTTGAGAATACATCGGACATCAGATGAGCCCTTCGCCTGCTGTTTTTCTTAAGCCGCTTCCAGATTTTCCGGCACTGTTTGTAGTTTTCATCGTTCATGAAATCAAGGAGGATATCGATTCCCGAGTCTTCCCCCTTTCCAACCACCGACGTAACGGCGTGCCGGACCATGGAGCCTGTCCAGGCCCTTTCCCTGGCGGGCCAGGTTTCGGCAAGCACTGCCATCCCGCCCTGCAGCCCGCCGATATCGATCTTTCTGAACTGCTCCAGCAGATACCTGTTAGGTCCCAGAAACGGCACACGGTCCGATACGGTTCCAAGGGCAATTGCTGTAAGGAGCTCAGGCTGGTTCTCCCATCGCGGATAGATGGATATAAGTGCAGCGTAAAGAACCGAGCAGCCGGCCATGTATGTTGCGGGAGGACCCGTTCTCTGAGGGTTTATCATTCCATGAGCAGGCGGGAGGGGGTGATTCAGCGTGTGATGATCCGTGATGACGACTCTGGCGCCAAGGTCAACCGCCCATTCAACACCGCGCAGGGCTGAACATCCATAATCCACAGTAAGCAGAAGATCACCGGGAAGCAGGACTCCCTCCATCCTCTCCGGAAGGAGACCGTAATCATCGGTTGCCCTTCTGGGCATCAGAGGTACGACTTCAAACCCTTCGCCCTCAAGTATCCTCTTGCCTGCATAGATGCCGGTGATGCCGTCCATGTCATCGTGCCCGTAAAGAACGATCTTCCCGCCGCGGTTTTCAAGTGCCGCAAGCTCACGCCGGAGTATGTCTATATCCGGAAGTTCGCGTGACCAGTCCGGCTCATGCGGAAGCCAGTCCTCAATGGGATCGCTTGAATTCGGAAATCTTTTTTCTAATACTCTGCAGGCCAGATGCGTAAGCCTGCACCTGCCCCGCTGCAACGCGGGAGCGTCTTCCCAAGAACGCATCTGTTTTCTCCCGTAGTGCAAAATGAACCGGTTGAACGGCTATGCATTAATCAACATGATAGACTTGCATTTTACGCCCCGATTGTCAACCTCGTTATTCTTAGCACTTGAAATCAGTGCGATTAATGTGTAAACTCTTTACATGAGAACAACAGTTATTCTCTTAATCATTACAGTTTTTTGCTGTATGGCAGCATTCGAGCCGGTTTTCGAGTCCCCCTGGCTGCAGGGCGGCATCGCGTCCTCACTTTTTCCCCGAACGCCGCTCGTTCTTGCTGCCAATCCGGCATGCATGGGTCTGCTTGAAGGGCATGGCATAGCAGCCTCCGTTTCGCGCCCTTTCAGCCTTACAAGGCTCGATCGAACCGCCGTTGCCGGATGCCTGATGTTCAGCAGGTACGCCATCGGAGGGGTGATCTCACTATCGGGAGATGATGCCTACACCGAAGCCACCGCTACGGCAGGCGGCGCCTGGAAACTGATGAGCGGAATTGTGGTGGGAGGCTCCATTTCCTTAAGAAGGCTTCAGATAAGCGGGTACAGCAGTGCAACAGGCGCTTCGGCCGATGTTTCCGCCGTATGGTCCCCGGTTGAAGGGTTCTTTTCAACAGCGCTGCTGCGAAGCGTCTTCCGGACGGATCTCGGCAGCTCGGGCGACCCGGCTGCCCCTCGCTCGCTTGAGCTTGCTGTCGGAGTGGCTCCGGTGCAGAACGTGGTCTGCGCCTTTGGAGCAGGAAGACAGGAGGAGCTCGACATTGAATACACCTTCCATACGGCATTCTCCCCCTCTCCCATGCTCAGCATCGCCACCGGAATAAAAACCGACCCCGCAAGGTTCTGGGCAGCCCTGGAACTGTCGCTGTCCGCTCTGAGCCTGGAATACGGATACGGTGAACATGCCTCCCTTCCCGGCACGCATTCTATAGCTCTGTGCTGGGGGCACTGCTCTTCGGATCCTTCCGTGCTGGATCTGACCGGAGCGGATGAACAGGACGAACAGCCCGGCGTTCAGTTCCCGATCGATGTTAACAGCGTAACGGAAGAGGAGCTGCAGCTTATCCCGGGGATCGGCCCTTCCAAGGCATCCGCGATAATCTCATGGCTCCGCCTCAGCGGGCCCGTTTCATCCGTAAGCGACCTGTCAGATGTTCCGGGCATAGGCCCTTCCATCCTCTCGGTCCTCAGCGAATACCTGGTGGTGGAATGAGAGGCTTACCCTTCCTGATCGCGCTTTTCATACTTTCGTGCCTGGCGTCCGCCGGGGGTGACTTAAGGTTCAGGCTTCAGAGGCGCCTTCCGGGCTGCAGGGGAACGCTTGAGAATTACTACACCGGAAACGAATTCGATTTTTACAGCAGGTTCAGGTTCCAGTCCGAACTCATGCAGTTCATCTTACTTACAGACAAAGCAAGGGGTGAGGAATGGGCAGACATCATCGCCGGCGGAGCATCCTGGACACCGGAGAACTATCCTGTCCGTTCAGTCTCCGCCGGATGGCTGAAAGCCGATCTTGGCACCGGGCTGGTCATGTCTTTCCCCGGACGGTTCTCCAGCCTCAGCGAGCTATCCATGTACAAACCTCCGAATTCTAGAAACCGCATAGAACCAGCAACATCCCCCTGGGGCTGCCGTGCCGAACCTCTTACGGGAATCGGGATAATGCTGCAGGCGGGCGGAATGGATATTTCCGTACTTACGGCTCTCTCCCCTATCGACTCCATTGGGGGCGGGTACCACAGAACCGCATCGGAACTGCTCGGCAGGAACGTCTACACAGAAAAACTGGCAGCGGTCCGCATCTCATGGCAGCATCTGGGAATAACTGCCGCAGCCGCTTCCCGGAGCGAAACACCGGAGTACAGCTGGTTTCGGTGCGGGAGCGACTGGAATGCGGACATCGGGTCCCTCAATCTGGCGGGCGAAGCAGCGGCCGGGGTCGATTCTTCCGGGACATCAATTGCTGCCTGGGGCTCCCTCTCTCAGGAATTTTCCGAATTCAGACACATGCTCACCGTGCTGCGCAACCCTCCCGGTTACCCATCGGACAGAACCTCTCCACCCGTTTCAAGAGAATGTGATATAGGGATATGCTACGGTTTCCGCTGGAAAATGTTCCCTCGTATGGCTCTGAAGGCGGGAACAGGCACCTATTTCAACCAGGACAGCAGCCTGCTCCTCGCTTCCCTTCAAGCCGAATACCGTTTCCCCTGGAGCATGGAGGCCGCCGCGGGCATCAGAACCAGAACCGAAACGGATTGCGCATCCGCTCGGACATGGCTAGGCACTACCTGGCAGCCTCAGAACAGGCTCAAGATAACAACAAAGATCCAGATAACCGGATGGACCAGCTCTCCTGAGGACTCGTCCGAAACCGGAGCAGGAATAGAAATGAAACTCCGGTACACTCCCCGGAACTGGCTGACCCTCGACCTTGGCGGCGCTGCATGCTCAACGGACGGGTACAATTCCAGAGTGTACGCAGGTGCTTTCTCTTTCCCGGGGGAATTCGGATCTACAGCGCTTTACAACAGGAGCTTCCTCTTCTTCTTCGGGGCTGCCGCAGAACTATCGGAGGGTTTTTATCTTCGGGGAGCTGTTGAGCGAAAGATCGTTGAGGATGCCGATTTTCTCGGCTCCGGCTGGGAGGAAACCGAAGGAAACTCCAGAACGGAACTGGGATTCCAGCTTGACTACGCCTTTCAATAGTTGAATCATTCTCCCGGAGCCTGAACCTCTAACTGACAAAGGGGGCCTCTGTGAGACCATCCTGGGATGAATATTTTCTAAAACTCGCAATGCTCGCCTCCGAGCGGGCAACCTGCCCCAGGATGCACTGCGGATGTGTGCTGGTTAAGGACAAGTACGTGCTCTCCACCGGCTACAACGGTTCTCTTCCGGGTCTTGCACATTGCGATGATGCAGGATGCCTCATAGTCGATGATCACTGCGTCCGAACGAACCATGCGGAGATGAATGCAATAGCCCAGGCAGCACGGCACGGCATCTCTATTGACGGAGCCACCGCTTACGTAACGAATATGCCCTGCACAACGTGCGCAAAGGCTCTTCTTGCAGCGGGTATCGAGCGGATAGCGGTCTTCTCCGATTACCACGGCTCTCTCGCCGAGAAATTCCTCAAAGAGTCCGGTGTTCCGCTTGACAGGCTGCCCATGCCCGCTCGCGAAATTAACTACAACCTCGAAAGCTACTCCTCCGCAAGCAAGTTCTAGGGGATCAGACGCCACTTGCGGCACCTGCAGGATGATTGCGCAGCAATTGCGAACACATAAACAGTGAGGGGATTCAGATGGATGAAGTCAATGTAACCCTTGAGAAATACGCCATACTCTGCGCCCTTATGGCTGACACGGGCGGTGATATCCAGAAGGAAAACGACATAGCGCTTGCGCAGGGAGTAAGCCCCGGGGACTGGAAGGATGCGAAGGAGTACTTCACCGCAAAGATGCAGGATCCCGCGGATATGGGAAAAACAGCCATGGCATTCATGCCGCTTTTCCAGGCTGCACAGGCTGACATGAGGGGCGGCGGTGAGCCGGGCAGCCTTGAGCAGTATACGAAGGTGCACGCTGAGATGGCGCTCCGGAAGGACCCCGCTGATCCTTCCAGTAAGATCGATCATCTGATAGTCATCGCGGAAAACGGGTTCACTCATGCAGAGTGGCTGGAGATGGAAGGCTACTGGACTCCAAGAGTGGGATCCGATGAGTTTCCCGAATACGACCCTGCGCTGGCTATGAAATTCCGTGAACTCTTTCAGAAGGAAGCAGACCGGATCAACGGCATAGTCCGGGACTAAAGAGAGATTGAGATCCCCGCGAAGACAGGCCAGCTCAGATCATCTCTCTGTGAAACTGCAGCCTCTATCGTATAAGTTCCGTTTGAGATGTAAGAGTACTGCACCCCTGCGAAGAATCCGCTTATCTCATCTTCATCCGGGGCGTACCCGTAACCTGCGGAAAGAGCAAGGTCCGCATACTCGATCCTCAGGCCGCCTCCATAGGTGTCAGAAGTGGAAAACCCTATCCTGCCCCCTGCAAAACCCGTAAGTATCGATCCGAACGGATAGCTTACGCCTGCGGATACCTCTGCAGGCATATTCTTCCTGATGCCGTTCCAGGATGGAGCCTGCCCGATCCCGGATATCGCGATGCCGGCTTTCATGCCGTTCTGAAGATCGGTTCGGAGCCCGGCGCTGCATGTCAGTCCGGTACCTCCCTCTTCTGCAATATTCTCCCAGGAGATCCCGGCCGAAACCCCGCCTCGAAGCCATGATGTAAGCGGGAACGATACTCCTGCAAGAGCAGTACCGGATACGAACGAGTATTCTCCTGTAACTGAACCGGTTTCATCCCTGCGGAGTATTCCTCCCCTTCCAAGGTAAGTCAGTCCTCCGGAAACACTCAAATCCGGGCCGACAGAAAAGCCCCCTGCCACGGAAATCCCGGTTGTCTGCAGATTCCATGTGCCTCCCGCAGCCGTGAAGCCCGATACGATCATCGCCGGGTTGCCTGTAACGGCTTCCGGTCCCGCTGCAAGAGCCTTTCCCGCAGGTCCCATCATCATCACCGATGGAAATCCAGGTGCGGATATAACGAGCAGATCAGCCGTACCTGTATCACCCGCGAATGAGGTCATGGCGGAAAAGATCAGCGCGAAACAGTAAAATACTCGGTAAATACCTCACCTCCCGACGTTCTGAAAACCGCTGCATACAGCCCGGGGGAAGCCACCCCGGCATCGGTACTTAAATCCCAGGTGAATGTGCCGCCGGCGGCCTGTATATCGAATACTTTTTCTCCATTAAGGTTGAAAACGGTTATACCGCAGTGCTGAGCATCCTCAGAATTCCATGCAAAGGTTGCCTGCGTAGTGGCAGGACTGGGATAGACAGCGTAAGTATTGACAGGTTCGGGACCTCCGGTGTCGGGAGGCATTGTGTTGAAGTATACACTCGAGCCTTCAGAGGAAAGGTAGAAAGTTCCGTCCAGATCGTTCCTGTAAACAGTTATCCCGCTGCCCTCGAGCCTGTTCATTACCTCCGTATGGGGATGTCCGTAGGGATTTCCGGCGCCCAGGCAGATAGCGGCAATTGAAGGGTTCACAGCTGAAAGCCACTGAGAACAGGTAGAAGTGTGCGAGCCGTGGTGTCCGACCTTCAGTACATCTGCGGATATATCCTCTATCTCTCCCGTTGAGAGCGCTGCCAGGATCACATCCTCTCCGCCGTTCGTTTCCAGGTCTCCGGTGAAAAGGAATGATACATCTTCGTAGGTAAGCCTGATCACGATGGACGCGTTATTGGCGTTGGAAGGCGACAGCGGGTCAACGGGGTGAAGAACTTCAACCGTGAGCTCAGGACCCCAGTCCAGAACGTCTCCCCTGCGCGGGGTGACGTAATCAGAACCGTTGTCCCAGATAGCCTGCAGGTAATTCTCATAGGTCCAGCTTGCTGAGTAGGGCCAGCCGGAATCGTAGGCAGTTACAACGGGAAGGCTCTCGTAGACCGATATCATCCCGCCTATATGATCGGCATGGGGATGGGTTCCCACGGCTCCATCAAGGTAAGTGATTGAAAGGCTGTCAAGCAGAGGAAGAACTCTCTCCAGACCGCAATCCCAGGGAGGCTCGTAGCCGCTGTACATTCCAGCATCGATAATGTAATTCCTGCCCCCGGGAGTACAGACCAGAATGGCATCGCCTGAATACTCCGCAAAGGTCGGGTCGATGAAGAAAACGACAAGCGGATCCGCCGAATAAAGAGAACCCGCCACAGAGGCGAGTATCACCATCATAAATATTTTCAAGAATGTCTTTCCGTTCAGGCTACTCTACAAAAGCCTTGATGAAAGCCCAGCTGTTCTGAGCAAATGAGTTCTCATAAACACTGTTCTGGGAGCCGGGTGTTCCCATGTCTCCACTGCCGAAGCTAACGGTTGCGAGATCCCATGTTGAGGGGTGGTTGGAAACCCATCCGGGGTTAATCCTCTCGCAGGAGAAACCGGCCTGAACCGGCCAGCCGCCGTTGTACTCGATCTCGTCTACCAGGAGCCTGGCACTGTTGAATAATACAATACTGCCGGACTCATGAATGGTGAAACCGCTGTACACATAATTGGGTTTATAGCCGCCGTTAAGGGATTCGTCTCCACAAGCTCCGAGAACATAGTATCCGCCGGGGGGAAGCAGGTAAGTAGCAAGTGTGATTTCCTCGCCGTAATTATTCTCAAGCACCCAGTCTGAAAGGTTGATCCAGTCATTGGTGTTGTTGAAAAGCTCTATCCATTCACCATCAGCTTCTGTACATGAGCTGTTCGGGTGTGACATGAATTCGTTAATGACAATGCTGTTCGATGAGAGTATACCCCCATCGAGGTTCAGCGGCGCCTGTGAAAAGATCATCAGACAAACAAGGATCATAAGCTACCTCCTGTTGGAATGCCCTGTTACGAACCCACAGCGGCAAACTTCACCATATTTCATAGATAGTATTGCCCTGATTGTCAACTCTGCGTACTATAAGGACGAAACAGTCCCGGCTGAAAATCATAGTCCGTATACAAGGGCGAGGCCTCCTATCGCAATAATAGCGCAGATGATCTTCAGCGGAAGCCCCGCTTTCATGAAATCTTTGAACCTGTAACCTCCGGGGCCGTATACCATCAGGTTGGTCTGGTATCCTATCGGTGTAATGAAATTCGCTGCGGCGCCGTAGGCAACCGCCAGGAAGAACGGTGTTCCGTCTATCCCCAGGGAAACCGCAGCCGAGGCTGCGAATGGAAAAACGATCGATGCGGCTGCTGCGGTAGTGATGAAATCCGCCAGAAGATTGGTAACGATGTAGACCGCCGCCAGAACACCCACAGTACCAAGAGGCTCGAAAATATGGACAACAGTATCTGAGAAAAGCGCACCGAGTCCGGTAACATCAACCGCCCTTCCAACCGCCAGGGCGAATGCCGCGATTACGAGCAGGTTCATGTTCAGGCTCCGCTTCAACTCCGGAAGAGAGAGTATGCCGGATATCAGAAATACCGCCAGAAGCGCAAGCAGAGATTTGAACAGGGGAACCAGACCCAGTATGGAAAGGACTATGCATGAAAAGCTGGCAACCAGGATGAATACTGATTTCTTCAGGTTTATGTTGTGTATCTCCCGTATCATGGAGATCACGAAAAGATCATCCGATCCTGCAACCCTCTTCCCGAAATCCCCTCCTGTCACCAGAAGAAGCAGGTCTCCAGGGCGGAGCCTGATCTCTCCGATCTTGCCGCCCAGCTTCTCCCCCTGCCTGTGAACGGCAAGTATTGCGGCATTGTACCGCCCGCGGAAATCAGTATCCCGGACCATCATGCCCATAAGTGTGGATCTTGAGGATACAACGACCTCTATAACTTCCAGTTTCTCGTGATCCGGCAGTTCAAAACCAGGCGTAGGCTTCAGCCCCCTGTACGTGCCCGCAAGCTCGGCTACAGCAGAGGTGATGCCTGCCAGCACCAGCTCGTCTCCGGCATGGAGTTCTTCGGAGGGGGAGACAGGCGCGATAGCTCTCTCCTCCCTTATTATCTCCACCAGAAACAGCCCCTTGATATTCCGGAGCTTCGCCTCTTCGACAGTTTTTCCCACCAGAGATGAACCGGGCTGGAGTATGAGATTTGTAACGTACTCCCTCGGACTCTCGGCGAAACTCTCCGAGGGATTCTTTCTTGCCGGAAGAAGCCTCCAGGCGAAGAGGATAATGTACAGCATTCCTCCCGTGAGGAGCATCAGCCCGACAGGCGCGAATGCCAGAATGGGCAGCTCCGTGTGACCGCTTCCAACAACAAGGCTGTTCACTATCATGTTCGTTGAGGTTCCTATAAGGGTTACCGTTCCGCCGAGGATGGCAGCCCAGGAGAGAGGAATAAGGAGTTTGGATGCAGGAATGCCGTGCTTTTTCCCCCAGTCACCAACGAATGGGATCATCATGGCCACTATGGGTGTGTTGTTCATGAAGGCTGAACTACCCGCTACGAAGGGCATCATCTGGCTCAGAAACGTTCTATAGCTCCCGGAGATGTTCATCTTTCTCTCGAAAATCCATTCCAGAAAACCGGTCTTCCGCATGATCTCGCTCAGGATTATGAGCATAAGCATCACGGCTATGGCATCATTCGCAAAACCCGCCAGAGCCTCAGCAGGTGTAATAACGCTGCCGATGGTAAGAACAGCCGCCGCGGAAATGAATATCACCGGGGCTGTGAGCTTGCGGGAATAAATAAGCACTATAACTGCTGCAAGCACAACTGTGACGAATATCTGCGGACCGGTCAAACTCTCCTCCTCATTACTCTGAAATACTGTTGAGCAATAGATACTCGCAGAATTGCCTACCCGCAATCCTGACAGGAGAGTCATCTGCCGGACCCGGGCCGGTGTGCATGTTACATCGATACTTAACGTATTTACATCATGAACCAGGAGTATTATGTGTATTTCATACAGGAACGCTACATAATAAATGAAAGGATAAGTATGAATATTCTTATTTTACTGATACTGCCTCTTGTGAGCTACGGCCCATGGGAATCGGTGGGTCCAGAGGGCGGTGAGGTGAAAGCCGTTCTGCAGTCCACCGCGGAAGCGGGCACTCTCTTCGCCCTGTCGGGGTACAACCCCACACAGGTAGTCCGTTCCACCGATGGCGGAAACAGCTGGAGCACTATATCCTCTTTCACAAACGGAACACCCTACGATATGGTGATGACCGCAACCGGTAAGCTGGTCGCTGTCGGTTCCAGCAGAGTATGGACATCCTCCGACAACGGCATGAACTGGAGCGAAACATACTTCTCCAATACATACTTCTACGATGCGGTTGCACACCCTACAGATGGTGAAGAGGTTTTTGCATCCGGCTACAAGTACAACGGAAGCAACTGGGACATGACCTTCTATCACTCCGCAGACGCCGGAGTAAACTGGAGCAGCCTTCCCGTTCTCGCCACCGGCTACACTTCCTACGGAAGATGCATCGATGTGTCCCCATCCAACCCTGATCACATTCTGGTAGGGGGATACGAGTACAATGCGGCATATGCCCCCTACCTCTTTCTGTCAACCAACGGGGGGACTTCCTTCACCGATGTTACACCTCCATCTGCAACCTATTACATGAACGGTGCCGCTTTTCATCCGGCAAATCCGGCTGTCATGCTTTCAGGATCTCTATCCAACATGTGGAGGTCAACAGATAGCGGCGCAACCTGGGCCAACATGAGAAATCAGAGCTACAACTACGACATATCCTTCAGCAGCGCTGACAACAATCTCGTTTACAGCACCGCCTCTTCAGTTGCATACCGCAGCACAGACGGAGGCATCACCTGGACCACGATAAGCTCCGGGCTGGGCGGAGCCGACATCAAATGGATCGCTCCGGATCTTGCGAACAGTTCCCTGGTCTATACGGGAAGCTCAGCCGGCTTCTACTACAGCTCGAACTCGGGATCATCCTGGAGCCCGCATAACACAGGACTGCTTGTGGGCAAGGTTCTCGCGATGGAACACGTGAACGGCTGGGTATTCATGAACATGGAGGACCTGGGCCTGTTCAAGGCAGAAGACGGATCCTCACTGAACTGGCAGGAGGTGACAACCCCCCTCGCATGCGGTGATTTCTGCGCCATTGTAGCCGTACAGGATACGATACTGGCTCTTGAGGGCACTGGTTGAGGCAACTCAGAGCTCTACAGGAGCACAGACGGAGGTTCCGTCTGGTCGTTGCAGGAATCTTACTACAGTGACGGTTACGATATGGTTCATGAACACGGCAGCACCGTCTGGAGCTGCGGTTACAAATACGATTCTCCCATTTACACGGGAGTTGTTTCGGTTTCGACCGATGCCGGCACCAACTGGACAAGGCACGAGCTGTACAGCGGGACCGGTTACGGTTACGTAAGGGCGGTAGCAGTAGACCCCAGCGATGCAAACAGGGTTTTCTGCATGGGATACCAGAACAGCGCATATACATTCCACTACACTCTGGACGGTGGAGCCACCTGGCAGAACAACCCTGCATCGGGCTACACCGGAACCCCTTACGGGCTGGCGGTA
>Ga0164313_10002153_pt1 | contig 17675 bp, 16 predicted proteins | sample GuaBasSedimGuay4_FD_113735 | JGI IMG/M metagenome (GOLD analysis project Ga0164313, IMG submission 113735) | Subseafloor sediment microbial communities from Guaymas Basin, Gulf of California, Mexico - Guay4, Core 4569-4, 0-3 cm | ecosystem: Environmental > Aquatic > Marine > Hydrothermal vents...
GCACCATACGGCCTGAAAATGGCCTGTGGCGAAAACCCGAAACGCGTCTATGGCAGTCGTGGCGTGTCTCCCTCGACCAGAATGGGCAACGTTGCCGGTTACCGTGCGGCGTGGATCGCAGCAGCGGATTATCGCGACAAAATGGCCGCAGCAGAGAAAGGCCAGGGTGAAGCACCGCTGCGCGACCTCAAGCTCGAAACGCTTGTCGGCGTACTCGATGGCGAAATCCTGATACACAATCATTGTTATCGAGCTGACGAAATGGCGGTTATGTTCGAAATTGCCAACGAATTCGATTACAAGATCAGCGCTTTTCACCATGGTGTGGAAGCCTACAAAATTGCCGACCTGTTACGTGAGAATGGTACCTGTGCAGCCGTCTGGGCAGATTGGTGGGGCTTTAAAATGGAAGCGTTTGACGGCATTCGTGAAAATGCCGCCATTCTGGACCGCGCTGATGCCTGCACGGTCATTCACTCCGATGACGCGCTGGGCATACAGCGACTCCACCAGGAGAGCGCCAAGGTCATGGGTGCCGCAGCACAAGTCGGCATCGATATCCCGCCGGAGCGAGCCATACGATGGATAACCAGCAACGCAGCCAAAGCGCTGGGCATAAGTGATGTTGTTGGCACACTCGAAGCGGGCAAGATGGCCGACATAACAATCTGGGACGGCAACCCGTTCAGCGTCTATACAAAAGCACAGAAGGTCTACATAGACGGGGCGCTCGCTTATGAACGCGGTAACGCGGCAGTTAATCCGGTAACTGATTTTAGTCTTGGCACTTCGGCACAGCACGGAGGTGCACAATGAAATCTGTATTTGGAATGCTTGCCATAAGCCTCGTTGCGCTGTGTGGAATAGCGAACGCACAAACCACCGCGATCACTGGTGCTCGCGTACACACAGTCGGTCCTGATGGCACACTTGAAAACGCCACCATTATTATCGAAGGTGGAAGAATCAAAGCCGTTGGTACCGGCATATCGATTCCGGCCGATGCCGAACGCATCGATGCCAGCGGAAAAATCATTACTCCAGGACTGTTCACTCCCATTGGCCAACTGGGCCTGACCGAAGTCAGCGCGGTAACGGGAACTAACGATGCTGTGCAACGCGGTGATCAGTTCGCTGCGGCTTTTGATGTTGCGGATGCCTACAACCCGCGCTCGGTCCTGATTCCGGTCAATCGAATCGATGGCGTCACTCGCGCTGCTATCACGCCTTACGCCGCTTCCGCTGACGAGGCGGGCAATTCAAGCCGGGTATTGTCCGGCCTTGGATCAATTGTTCACCTTGGCGACGCACCTGAATATTTCATCAAACGCGGTGCTGTTGTGGTGGCCAACTTTGGTGAAACCGGCAGCAGCGTGGCCGGTGGGTCACGAGCGGCAGCCGTGATGATATTGCGTGCTGCATTAAATGACGCCAGCGATTATCAACAAAACAGGTCTGCGTATGAGCGCGGTGACTGGCGGGAATACTCGGTCAGCACAGCTGATCTCGACGCTTTGCAAAGTGTTCTTGATCGCAGTACGCCCATGTTATTCAACGTCAACCGCGCGAGCGACATAAGCGTCATATTGGGTCTTGTTGACGAATACAATATTCGCGCGATCATTGCGGGCGGTGCAGAAGCATGGATGGTTGCAGACCAGCTGGCGGCTGCCGATGTTGCAGTGATCCTGGACGGGATGAATAACCTGCCTGGTGACTTCGATCACATCAACGCCCGCCTCGACTCGGCAAGCATCCTGATTGATGCCGGAGTCACGGTTGCGTTCGGCGCCGGTGCACGAACGCACAATGCCAGGAACCTGACACAATCCGCGGGCATCGCTGTAGCCAATGGACTGGAATGGGATGTGGCGCTTGCGACAATCACGCTTGCACCAGCACAGATATACGGTGTTGACGGACTGGTTGGCAGCATAGAGGCCGGCAAAGAAGCCGACCTGGTTATCTGGTCGGACGATCCTCTCGAACTGACCAACTATCCGCAACAGGTCTACATTCAGGGCATCGCCATATCAATGCAAAGCCGGCAAACACTGCTGCGTGACCGCTACCTGCAAACGGATACCGACAAGCCGCCGGCATTTCGCAACTAGCCCGAACCTGCTATCGATCAACGCGTGGCCCGGTCAGTATTGGCCAGTAAACCCAGGTGAAGATGGCAAATGCCAGGCACCAGCCGGCAGCTGCCAGTTCGATCATTCCCAGGTAGTTAACTGCATTCCACGGGCTCATTACCCTGATGCAAATCGCGACCATCAGGATCACGTAGGCGACTACGGTGAGTCGCGACGCATGCAATGGCCTGCCCGTATGACCTAGCGGAACACGCGTCATCATCGCCAGGATCATGCTACCGATGCCACCCATGGTCAGGCCATGCAGCGCCGCTGTTGGTGTAAAAGCCCAGCCGAAACTGGCGAGACCCATCATTGCGTAGCCCGCTGGCAGCCACAGGTAGGCAACGTGCAGGATGAAGAGCAATGGATTGCGGACGGTCCGCAATCCATGCCACTGACTGACCCGTAATGCATGCGCGAATGCGGCTAACATTGCCAGCACGCCAAGCGTTAATCTCCCGGGGTAAAATACCGCCGCCAATCCGGTCAGAATTGTCAACGCAATTGCTATTCGATCCACAGTGGCATTCACTGCGGGAGTTTCGTTAGCACCCTGGCCACGCAACCAGTTGGCCGTGAAATTTGGCACGACTCTTCCGGCGACAATCGCAACTAACAGCACAACAACGTGAATCAAAAGATAAAGCGCGATGTAATCTGCACCGGGCAAAATTCCCGCAACGCCGAGATGAAAAACAAGATTAAGACTGGCAAGAATCACAGTAATCAATACGATTTTGTAGTTTCGTTTATTACCCGCAGCGAAAATCTCACGCGCCGTAAAAATGCATAGTGACAAGGGAAACAACATGTCCAGTGCGGCGCTGACTGCAACAGGCATCGTGTTGGCGTACAACATTGCGCCACGACCAAGCAACCACGCTGTAACGAGCCAGGCAACCGGCAAGCCATTCAATGCTGGTCGACCGGTCCAGTTAGCAACTGCTGTAAGAATGAAACCAGCGACCGTCGCAAGCACAAAGCCAACGATCATTTCATGCCCGTGCCAATACAATGAATTGCCGACTGTCCCAACTACTGCTGAGCCGTTGAGGATCATCATCCAGATCACGACAGCAAAAATTGCAAAAAATCCGCTCAGCAAAAACAAGGGCCGAAACGTGTAACTTAAGAATGTATCCAGTCTAGGCATCGTCTTCGCTCGCCGCTGATCTGTGGCCAGGAGATAAAATCCCGGTGGCTAGCGCTGTACCTATCAGGATAATCGCGCAGCCGATGACCATATTCATGGTAAGTTTTTCGTCGATAAACATAGCGCCCCAAATAACTGCGAAAGCCGGTATGAGATAGGTAACGGTTATCGCTTTCGCCGGACCCACATTGACGATCAGGCGAAAATACAGGACATATGCGATTCCGGTACTTGCGATACCCATGATACTAATCGCGACCCATGCCTTGATCGAGACCGGATCACCGGGCCAGTAAAGCATGGCCCCAGGCAACAAGACTATGGCTGCGCCGACCATGCTGCCTGCCGCAACGACAAGTGTATTGATCCCTTGCATGTATTTCTTGGTGAAATTGGCGCCAAGTCCGTAAAAGAATGCTGCCGATATCGCGGCCAGGATAGCCAGAAGCGCCCCTGGCAAATTAATACCTTGTTTGTTCCACACGAGGACGACTACACCGGCAAAACCGATAATCAAACCGGCTGTGCGGCCTCCGTCCAGCTTTTCGGACAACCAGATCCAGGCGATGACCGCGGCCCACAGTGGCGCCGTGGCATTAATAATTGATGCAAATCCACCGCTTAGAGAAAGCGTTGCGAATGCGAGCAGAAAAAATGGAATAGCAGAATTCAGGATTCCGACCATCGCCAGTTTTTTCCAATGCGTCTTTAGTTCTGTTGTACCTGCACGCACCAGCAGAAACGGCAGCAGGAACAGTGCCGCGATCACCGCCCGCAAGAAACCAAGGACGAACGGGCCAAGTTCGGGAGCAGCGATACGCATGAAAATAAAGGAGGCGCCCCAGAGTGCAGCCAGGACCAACAGGTCCACTACGTCACTGAATCTCATCTTCCGACCCCTCTCCCGCACGCTGCTCGGTTGCTATGGCGGCAACGATAACCGGTCTTGGCGGCATTTGTCTTTTTGCAATGAAAAAAGCCTGCGAGGTCAGGATGGAGGGCCGATCGAATGGCGATCGGGTCGTTAACACGCATGCCTGATGCTCAATAATGACTGGCATTGTCACGCAAAGTGCGTTACATTTGCCATACTTTCGCAATACACCAAAATGATGCCCAGAACCAAGATAGCCACCCTCAATCTCAGAATCGATCCCGGCGTGAAAGAAGCCGTGCGCGAGGCTGCAGATGTTGAACACCGGAGTGTGGCCAATATGATCGAGATGCTGATTCGCAGGCACTGCGACGATGCGGGCATTATTGTTCCTGAACAGAATGAGATGTTTCCGGGGAAGCAACATGAATGAAAAAATGATGAAAGCAATGGTTACGGCTGGCGCGATCAAGAAGATCAATATCATTGGCCACGGCGCAAGGTTTCATATTGAAGCCAACACGCCCAACGGCTCAATTACCGCGGAAACTCAAAAGGGCAAGATAAAGACCTGGGTGACGCTGGATGCTGCCGCCAAATGGGTGCGCGCACTCGGCATCGGCAGTGCACATATCAACCTCGCCCACTGGCAGCCTGGTCAGCGGGAGTTTCCAATCTGATTATTGTTGTACCGACATGAAATCACTAATAAGTGTCGTTATGTCGCTTATATCCTCAGCTTTCTCAGCGGCCATCCAGTGGTTGCCTCTCCATAGATTGTTTTCTTATTGTTAGTTCATGCCGATCATACGGGTCTCACGGCGCATTTCCCAAGAAGCGCAGCAGCAGCACCATCGCCTCTGTATCGAATTTGCAGTAGCGTAGCAGTTGTTCGCTGAGTTCGGCTTTCCGGTCGCTCTTTGTGTTCGGGTTTATCGCCTCTAAATAACCTTCGGAAGCCGCTGTACCTTCTTGAATACCTTCCAGTTCTGAGTAACTTAAGTCTGTGGTTATGGTCGGCAACACTGCCTTGAGAGACCATGAGCCGGCCATGTCGGGATGGTAATAGTTTTGCTGCGTGGGCGGCGCCATATCCACAAGCCGCTCGACAATCGCCCTAAGAGATGTGGCCAGTTCCGGGAACCGTTCAATCAGGTTATTAATGACAGTACGCTCGTAAGTCGAATACATCAGGACCGGCCCTATCGTACCCAGTGTCCTGATCAGTGATTCAGCCAGGCGCCGCATCGGCGGCGTGCCAGTCAGGTCCAGAAAGTCTGAATGTGCCATAGCGCCCTCACCTGCCTCATAATGACACGACCATTGAATTGGCAGCGTTTCATAAGGACGCGTACCGGGCCAGATCGGCACCGCCGGCGCGATCGTTTCAAAATCAAGGTAGTACCGCGGATACCCCAGCGACTCAACAAATTGTCGTGCACCGGGTAGCAATTCGGCGTCACCTGTCTGCGTGACTTTTTGGATACGCTGTTGTTTCTCGGTGAGCCGGGTCACTGGCACGTCGCGGATATCCCGCATCCCCTCGGCGATAAATTCGCCCAGCTTTGTCCTGCTGCCACCCAGCCCCTGCAGCGGGTAATCGACATCGGCGGGCCAGCAATGGCCAACGAACGGGCACTCGTACGGCTTGTAACAATAGCTGCCGACTCCAATTTCCGGTTCGCGGCCCGACGCGGCCCGTTTTGCTTTGGCAATCCATTCCGGAATGGCTGCAAGCATGCTACCGGTCTGTTCGGTCTGGTCCGACTCGATCAGCAGTCCCGAGTAGTCTTCATCACCAGCATAGACAAAAGTATTGTCGACGTAGGCCAGCGCCATTGTCGTCATTTTGTGACCGAGCCCTTCGAATACCCAGCGTTGCACCGCGCAGTCAAAGATGTGTTCGTCCTTGACCGATGTTGAGGCTTTTACTTCGACAATGCGCCAACCATCACCATCCGGAAGCAGTACGTCTACCCGAACCAAGACGCCCGCGTGTTGCAGCGTTGCCTCGAAAATCGGGTACGCGGGGCCCTCAGCAAGCAAACGCCTGGTCTTCTTCAAAGCGTGCCCCAGTCCGCCCGCATACGGAATGAAGACGCTGTCATCTGTGCCGTATATGCTGCGGGCAACATCGCCAACCTGGTTGCCTATAGCGAAAGCCGCCTCGGTCTTTCTGGAAACAACTTTCAGATCCGGGTGCTGAACTTCAAGGTGCAGCCGTTTCAGGCACTGCCGGGCGGACATGAGTTTGGATTTGGAGAGAAAAGCACTCATAAAGTCATTACGTCGCGTCGCACCTAAAGCAAATAGTCGGCAAGGATTTCCAACAGTTGATCCGTCCAGCGTTCCGGAAAAGGTTCAGTTACCTCGACCGATTTTTCGAAATCCGCCGCAAACACTCGTTCCAGCAGTTCATCGACAGCCTGCGGGTGTGACGTTGCGATATTGAGTTCTTTGTTAGTGCGAAAACTCAGCTTGTCCCAGTTAGCTGAGCCAAGGCAGGCCCAACCGTCAAATACAGCTGCCTTTACATGCGACATTCCCGGATACACAAACACCCGTATGCCATGTTCCAGCATCGCATTAACAGCCAGTATGTTACTCGTATTGATCGGACCATGGTTGCCGCGCAATGGCATTATTACACGAACATCGACACCGCGACGGCGGGCTTTTGCGAGTTCATAAAGCATCGCATCATCTGTGAAGTAAGCGTTCTGAATGTAAATGTATTTCCTGGCAGACTGTATGGCAGCTTTTTGTGCCCTGAATATTTCCGCATTCCCGGATCGCGTAAACAAAACGTGGATTGGATAACCAGCATCTTCAGCGTATTGCGCATTGCGACGCATCTTGTGAAAAAAGTAGCCCAGGTCACCGAAGAATCCTGCATGCGCCCATGCATCGTTGAATTCGTTTGTCAGTATGTCGACAACCGGTCCACGCAGCTCCATCATCATGTCGTGCCATACATAGCGATATTCGCGACCTATGTTCATGCCACCGGTAAAGGCAATTTCACGATCGATAATCGTGGTTTTCACATGATCACCGGAAACAAGCCACGGATTTTTCGACTGCCGGACTTCTATATCGGAGTCGGCTTCGAGAAATAATCGTACCGACTCTGGCGCAACATAGCCCTCGGGCATGCTCTCATCATAATCGCCGGAGGCGACAATGGTGCCAAGCCCATCGAGCAGTACTTTTATGTTGATTCCTTCAGCTGCACGACGTCTCAGCAACTCGCCAATTTTTTCTGCGAAATCGTCGTTGTCAAAAATGTAGGTGCGAATATTGATCGATTCGCGCGCAGCAGTTATTGCATCGATAAAGCGTGTAAAAAACGCTTCACCGTCGATCAGATAGTCGATCGTACCCTTCGTCGCAGGCCGACCAAGCGTTTGTTCGAGCTGCGCCTCCCACTCCTGCAGATCCATACCCTCCGTATCACTTATCGCGGGGATTGGTGTGGCCTCAAGCGTGACCATCCAGCTTGGCGTCACCGTCTCGACGGCGACGTCTTTGGCCACAAAAAACAACCTGAATATGGAGGACACAGGACGGGCGATGAGACCACCAAGATGACTCTGTGCGAGATGCCCGACAGACTGCGCCATTTGCGTCGCTGAATCGGCACTGGCCCGGTTTTTCGGTGCCGGCGCATATCGCACGAACACCGCAATTGGCAGCTCCAGATCGACATAGAGAAATGGCAACGAATAGGCGCCAACGTCCCCGGTACTGAATACAATGCGCCGATCGGTTACGCCTTCGCGCTGCAGAAACAGTTTGAGCTGCGGCAATCCACGGCGGATAAATTCAGCAAAGCTGATGCCTTCGCTGACTGAATAATCCGCCGGTTTATCGAGGATCAGGCGTGCTTCAAATCGATCAACATCGTTGTAGTAAAGAAAATAATCGTCATTGTCGAAGTGCATGACAACACCGGCCTTTTCCGCCCTGGGCAAGACCGCCGCAAACAGCTGCTCGCGAAAACGACCCCATTGTTCACTGCTCAGCAGGCGCGGCCTGATCGGGTTGTCCGGAACCTCCTGCCAGGTCTGGCGTTGTTGGTACTCGAGAGGGAGTATGTAGGGTCCGGTATAAGTGCCGTCCGTATTTTGTTCGATAGCGACGATGTCAATGCTCTTTGACCAGTTGCCGCCGGCATAGACCAAACCATCCGCGCTTTCGTAACTGACAAAGAACTCATCCTCGCCGACAAACGCTTCAGCAGCGATCAGGGGCTCCAGAACGCCCTCTTCCACAAAGCGGCCCTGGAGCGTCGGATAATCCTCCGACGGGGCCATATCAGCCACGTCGGGTTGGCTGGTACAACTGCCACCCGCAACGGCCAGCAACAACACCGATACGCAAACTGGTCTGCGTGTGGTGTTAAAACGCATGATCAATAGACCCAATTAGAATATGCGGCCATGACTGAACTCTAACTGAAAACACCTGCCAATTGGCGCCAGACTGGACATGCTCAGGACCGCTTGACAGACTGTGAGCAACCCGGTTTTCACCAGCAACTCACCAAGGAACACCTTTATGCGCAGCATTTCCAGACTCCTGCTCGTGGCCCTGGCCGCCGGCGTTCTATCACTCGGTGCTTGTTCATTCGGTTCTGATAGCGACTCTCTTGCACACATGCAGGGCCTGCGCACAGTGGTTTACGCCGCTCCGGACCTCGAAAGTGCGAAATCCTGGTATACGAAGGCGTTTGGCGTGCAGCCCTATTTTGATTCGCCCAATTACGTCGGCTTCGACATCGGCGGTTATGAACTCGCGCTGGATCCACACGCAAACGTGGCGCAACCGCCTGGCGCAGGGCCAGCTGTCTACTGGGGCGTCGCGGACATAGAGGCAGAGCTGGAGCGGCTGGTGGCTCTCGGCGCCACCGTGAAAGGCCCGTTGCAGGACGTCGGTGGCGACATAAAGGTGGCTAGCGTGCTGGATCCATTCGGCAATCGGCTCGGCCTTATTTATAACCCGCACTTTTCAGCAAATCGCTGACTGGACAATTAAGGGGTGGATTGCCAGACTAGCCCCTGACAGGACCCGCCATAGCCAATAACAAACGGAGGAATAAGATGCCCCGACTGCTGACGATTTGCCTGATCACCATAGGACTAAGTTCAATTGCCGACGCGCAGGAGCTTACCGGCACGCTCAAACGTGTCGCGGATACCGGTGAATTCAGGATTGGCTATGTTCCGGATGCGCCACCAATGTCATTTCTCGATACCAATGGCAAACCCGCCGGCTACTCGATAGCGTTATGCCGTTTCGTCGCAAACGCCGTCAAAGCTGCAACAGGTCGCGAAGAACTCGAAGTAATTTATGTTCCTTTGATTGCGCCCGAGGAGCGCCTGGCAGCCGTAGAAGATGGCACCGTCGATATCGAATGTGCATCAACTACCGTAACCCTGTCGCGACGTGAACGAGTCGATTTTACATTGATGACTTTCATAACCGGCGGCGCGGTACTCTCGACCAACGAGAAGCCAATCAATGCTGTCGTAGAGACTGCCGGTAAGACGGTGGCAGTCATCAAAGGCACCACAACACATGCCGCTCTGCGCGAATTCATCAGCAGCAACGAATTCAAGATCACGTTGCGAATGATCGCCACTCATGATGAAGGTATGGAGCTGCTCGATGCGGGTAAGGTCGATGGTTACGCGTCTGACCGTGCGATGCTCGTTGGGCAGGTCTTTCGTTCCGCGGACCGGTCGAAGTACGCGATAACCCGCGATGTCTTCTCATTTGAGCCCTATGCATTGATGTTGCACCGTGGCGATACAGATTTTCGGCTGGTCGCGGATCGCGCGCTGGCCAACCTGTATGGCAACGCGCGTATTCGACGGCTTTATCATGACTGGTTCGGGCGTTACGGAGAGCCGATGACGCCTATTCTCGAGGCCATGTTCGAGTTCCAGGCCGTAGGCGAATAAAACTGAACATCCTGAATTTCACTGTGGCGGCTGCCACCTGCTTACTGTTGTCCGGCGTTGGTAACGCAGTCGCCGACGATGACAAGAATGCTCCTCAGTCAGGCAATCAGACTCAGGTAATCATGCACAAAAATCCGGGATGCGGCTGCTGCGATAAATGGGCCGATCACATGCGCTCGTACGGATTTAGCGTTGTTACCATCGAGGATCCGGGCATTTACGAATTTAAGGAAGAACGGGCAATACCAGTCCCACTGATGTCCTGCCATACCGCAATTGTTGACGGTTACTTTGTCGAAGGCCATGTGCCGGCCAATGACATACTCAGGTTGCTCAGTGAAAAGCCGGAACACGTCACCGGTATCGCAGTACCCGGAATGCCGCTCGGATCGCCGGGCATGGAACACAGTCGGCCGCAATCATTCAAAACTGTTGCAATGTTGTCGGACGGTTCAGCTTTCGTATATGCCACGCATGCGGCAGGTGAAGATTTTTCCAAAGAAGCTAACCCAGCGCCTGCTCCAGATCCGCAATAAGATCATCGACCGACTCGGCACCAACGGAAACGCGAATCAGGTCTTTTGGAATCGGGCTGCGCGGTCCCTCAATTGAATAGCGATGCTCAACCAGGCTTTCAACACCGCCCAGTGATGTCGCACGAATGAAAACCTGGCACTTCCTGATGGCGTCAAGCGCTGCCTGCTCTCCTCCCTTGACGCGCAGCGACAACATGCCGGAGAAACCGCCCTGCATTTGCTTGCTGGCTATTGCATGCCCCGGGTGACTCTCGAGTCCGGGATAAAGTACCGCTTCTATTTTAGGATGGTTTTCAAAATGCTTTGCGATAATGAGCGCAGAGCGACTCGCATTCCGGACTCGCAGAAACAAAGTCCGCATACCACGCTGCAGTAACCAGGCCTCAAACGACCCCAGTATCGCTCCACCTTCCGCGCGCGCATTGCAGACTCGCTGCCAGAAGTCATCCTTCTTCGCGGTAACCAGGGCGCCGGCAACCACATCACCGTGTCCGTTCAGATACTTGGTCGCTGAATGCATGACAATGTCGGCGCCAAATTCGATTGGCCGGGTGAGAACCGGTGTTGCAACTGTCGAGTCGATTGCAATCCTGGCGCCGGCGCTGTGCGCTACCTGCGCTGCCGCTTCGATGTCAATCACGTCCCAGGTCGGATTACTCGGTGTCTCGATCCAGACCAGCGTTGTCTTGCCGGCCTTGACGGTACTGGCCAGGTGATCCGGATCAGCAGAATCGTATTGCTCCAGTTCGATGTTCCAATGCGCACAAAATTCAACCATCCAGTTGCGCAATCCCCAATACATTACCTTTGGAATCACAACATGATCACCGGGGCTCAATGATTGAATAACCGCTCCGGCAGCCGCCATCCCGGAAGCAAACAACAGCGAATCTTCACCGCCCTCAAGACGTGTAAGCATTCTCTCCGCTGTCTGGTAACTGGGATTTTGATCTCGCGCGTAGCTGTGTTCCTGTGCGACAAGCTGGTAGTTCTCATCGCGAGCGAACGTCGTCGAGGGCATTATCGATGGCACCACACTGCCGGTTAACGGATCGGTGTAATGCAATCCCTGGGCCGTATAGGTCTCAGGAGCCACGTCTTTGGGCGATGTCATTGAAGTACGCTGCGTATTGTGTGCCGTTGAACAAAAGCTCTCGTCATCACGGGAAAGTCTCCCTTTGCAAGCAGCAAAAACACGGCTGCGATTTCCTGTTTACCGGGCAATGTCAGTTTTCCTTTATGGGTACCGAACAAGAGTAGCACCTGCGGGTGCAAAAGCTGAGTAGAACAATTCAGCCGATGGTTGGGTAGACTCACCGGCAACGGTCTAATCCTCACTCGCGGAATCAACTCCCAGCCAGCTTTTTCTGAAAGCGAGTTGCGACTTGCTTACGGCCATGTCCGCCGCTTCATAGGTAACGACTTCGAGTTCGTTGTCTTCCGCAAAAGTCAGCACGGCGGTCCTTTCGATACCGCGCTGAATAAAGCGGATCGTTGCGGTGTCACCCGGGCTGTAGCGCCCGATTGCGTTGTCCCACTGATCCGCTGAGTGAATATTCAGCCTGTCGATAGAGAGAACCTGGTCTCCTCTGTCGAGGCCGGCAGCGTATAACGGGCTGTTGATAATCGTGTTTTGTGTAATCAATGCGGCCTTTCCTTCGAACTCGAAAGATACGGGACCCGCACTTGCATCACCGCCGTTTGCCAAACGCAACAACATACCGGCATTTGCAAGCAGTGATTTGTAATCGGGCAACTCCTGTCCGGTTATATAGCTAGCGAAAAAGTCGTTTGCAAAACGTTCTTTGCCGGTCACCTGCACAAGTGCGGCGCGCAAATCGTCGGTGGTGTACGGTACTTCTGTCTTTCCATGTGTCTCCCACACCTGGCGCATCAGCGTATCCAGAGTGATCTCAGCAAATTCTGCGCGCAAGGTCAGGTCGAGGGCGAGACCGATTGCTGCGCCATAGGTGTAGTAAGAGATGAAAGTGTTGGCGAAATTGGTTGGATCTATGGATGTGGCGGCATCAACAAATGGTGCCTGCGTGCTCATTCCCTGCGACGAGGCAAACGACCGCCCCGGCGCATAGGTGACCGTATTGATCGGGTTGGATATTAGCTCGGCAAAGTCCTTGACCGATGACTCCCCTGCCCGTCGGATTGCCAGTGGGCCGTAATAACTGGTGAAACCCTCCACAAACCACAGGTTGAGTGACATATTCGCCTGCTCAAAATTGAACGGCTCGAGGCGGTGTGGCCGAATGCGCTCAGCATTCCAGGCATGTACAAATTCATGCGACAAGGTGCCGAGCTGCTGGAATTCTGCCTGGTGCAGCGACTGCGTACTGGCAAGTATGGTGGAATTGCGATGCTCCATACCATCGCCTGAGACGTAGGGCAGGTAATCGGCGATAAAGGTATAGGTGCCATAATCGAAGTCCGGCAGCTCACCGAATATTTGTATCTGCTGGTCGACCACTTTTTTGGCTTTCTCCAGGTAGACATCCACGTCTTCTTCTATGCCGTCATGATGCACCGCCAGTCGTAGCGTGTAGGTCTTGTCGTTCGACTCAATATCCCAGGAACGTTCGGAAAAGTTACTAAGCTCAGTCGGACTGTCCATAAAATACTGCAGGTTGGGCGCCGTAAAAACATAGGCATCCTCTGTCGGCACAAGCTGTGTTGCCACTTTCCAGGCCTCACTGACAGGACTGAAAGAAACATTAATCGGCAAATCGTCAAAGCCTCTTGCCCACATAAATGTTGCTGGCATATTCAGATGTGCGTGCGTCAGGTCTATGCCTGAGTAGGTGCCACCGGCACGATCCGCATACAAGGTATAGGTTGCCGTCACGGTGCCATCATGCCCTGCAACATCCCACTGGTACGGACTGGGTCGCGTGAAGGTAAGCGGATTGCCGGCACCGTCAACGACCCAAACCTGGTAAACATTCTTGGCGAACTCATGAATTGCGTAGCGGCCGGGTGAAGAGCGACTCATGCGCAACTGCAGGGGCGCATCCCCAATATCACTGTAGGTCACCGAAATTCGCGCTTCATGATGTACGGCGTTATTGAATGAGACGTCGTATTGCACAGGTTCGGCTGCGTATGCGACCGCAGAACTCGTCGACAGAATAAGCGCAATCAGCTTTTTCATTTATGTTCTCTTTTGAATGATTGACCGACCAGGGGCTGGTGCAGCGCGTACAAGACTAGCGCATTGTGCATAGCACCGACAGTAGATCGACGTATCCGCCTATCCCCGCCCTGCGGAGTTATTGCGCAATATCTGAATGAGGGTGAGCCTGAGGGTTCACTTTTATTTTAGCCAAAAAGAAAGGGCCGTCCCTGGCCCCTTCTCGTCCCTTGCTTCTGACTGACAGTCAAAACTAAGAATTTACGACGTCTACCAAAACGTATCGCAGCAGAACTTCATAACTGCTTTTTTCGAGCGCCATTCCCTGCGGCAACTCGAGGGTATGAATCGGTTGATCATCGAAATCGCGAATCTCCTGGAAAAGCCTGGAACCATCCTTGTACACTTTGTAGCGCACATCGCGAGTCGGGCCGCATTTCATCGGCACCACGGTACTGGTCCAGTCCTGAATAACATGATTACTCATCGTTTCTTCTCCGTATCGATGCTTATTCCGTTATTCATGTCACGCCAAGCGAAGCGATTTACATGAATCCTCAAGGTTAAAAGTGCAATCCTCGTGCCAACATTACGAATGCCTCGTTAATACGCTATAGCTCTTTGTTTTTATTGCTTATATTGCCGATTCGGCAAGAATCGCGGAAGCCGGCAATCGTCCTCAGACTGTCAGTTTGTGACACAAGTTTCAGGTTTTTTGCGACAAACGTTTTACATATTTCCGGGTATTATTATCCACATTCCGTCTCACGCCAGCGGCAATCAATTATGCGCCGGGGCTATACTGGCTTCCCTGTGCGGAAACCAATAAAAGGAACAGAAGTAATGAAGTCGATAAATGTTTTCTCCGGCGTATTACTGATGGTCAGCCTGATCGTTATGCCCGTTGTTCACGCCGGCGAGTCTGGTAAAACCACTACTGAGACCATTGACGTCACTACCGCGCAGGAATACGTCGATACACACGAAGATGCGATCGTTATAGATGTTCGAACACCGGCAGAATACGACATGTCGCATATTACGAATTCGGTAAACGTCAACGTACAGGACGAGTCATTTGCAGAAATGGCCGCTGCGCTCGATCCGGAAAAAACCTACATCGTTCACTGCACCAAAAACCCGGCCGATGGACGTTCCAGTCGCGCATTGGAGACACTGCGTGAGCTGGGATTCAGGAATCTGTACAGCCTTGAAGGCGGCTATGTCGCCTGGAAAGAAGCCGAATTGCCGTTAACCGACGCGGACCAGTAACAAGCCATAGTGGTAAGGCGGCAAGTCCAGAATTTCGCCTGCCATTTCGAATCCTGCCTCTTCGGCCCATGACCGGCACTGCTCCGGGCGCGGCCGCATACTTAACGGTGGACCCCGTGGCGTTTGCTCATCATGATTCCAGTGAATAATTCCAAGTTGTCCACCCGCCGAAAGATTGCGGTAGGCCTCACGCAACAGGGCAAGCGGATCTTCGACATGCAGGATATTGAATAACATCGCATAATCAGCAGATTGATCGGGCAGTCCACTGCCATCTGTGACGAAATCACGAAGCAGCAGTTCGATATTGTCCACGCCTGAAGCGCTGGCCAGTGCATTTGTGGCCTGGAGCATCTCCGGTTCGAGGTCGAGTGCCCGCACTGTGCCGGAGATTAACTGTGCCGCTGGAATCGTGAATGTGCCATATCCACAGCCAAATTCGACCAGGTCACCACAAGCCGAAGTGACCCCGAGCTTATCCAGGATGGGCCCGGTCTCGAAAAAACTGTCCCAGTAGTCCTGCTCCGGCATACTGCTTTCACGGATTTTCATTGCTCTACTTTACCTCGAATATAGGTTAAATAGTCAAGCTAACTTATTGTTTTAATGATCATGACCTGAGGTAAGACGCCCCATTGATATCAATGATGCCGCCGCTTAGGAACTCCGCCTTTGAGGATGCAAGGAAACAAACCGTTTCCGCTATTTCCTCAGGTTGCGCGACCCGGCCCAGCGGACTCTGGGCCCTTATTCCGGCCCCTTTATCGCTGTCCAGCAACTCCTGCGCCATATCTGTTGCCACGAAACCGGGTGCGACTGCGTAAACCAGGATGCCCTCAGGCGCCAACGCAACAGCCAGCGACTGACTCATAGCATGCAAGCCCGCTTTGCTTGCCGCGTATGCAGGACACTCCGGCTCACCACGAAATGCGCCACGTGAGCCGATATTTATGATTCGGCCACCGCCCTGCTCCGCCATAATTTTGGCCGCTGAATGGCACAACGCTGCCGGTGACAGCAGGTTAACGGCAAGGGTTTGCTCCCACTTGAACAACCAGTCATCCGCATCCACCGCCATCGGCGGATGTGGAACAAAGATACCGGCATTATTCACCAGTACGTCGAGGCGGCCGGTTTGGTCAACGACACTTTCTATGAAGTCATCGGCCGCATCAGGATTCGCGAGGTTCGCACCGACCACAAGATGATCGGAACCGGCAAGATTTTCTGCCACTTTAACGGCCAGTTCTTTGGCGTGACCATAATGCACGACGACCCGGGCACCGCGCTCTGCCAAAGCGCTTGCGATTGCGGCACCGATTCCACGGGATGCACCTGTCACCAGGCAAACTTTACCTTTCAAAGAATTTCTCGCTCAGATTTCTCACGATCAGGATAACGGCATACCACTACTACATGGGCCAAACCCACAATATCATAGGCACCGCGACCGCAATGACGATCAACTCGAGCGGCAAGCCCATGCGCCAATAGTCACCGAACTTGTACCCACCGGGCCCCATGATCAGCGTATTGTTTTTATGGCCGATTGGTGTCAGGAATGCACTGGATGCAGCGACGGCAACGCCCATCAGGAAAGGATCCGGATTGACACTCAGGCGATTGGCAATTTCTATGGCAATCGGGGCGGCAATAACGGCAGTCGCCGTGTTGTTCATCACATCCGACAACGACATCGTGACGATTATCAGCAGCGTGAGCACGACCACTGGAGAATAGCCCGCAGACAGCGTGACAATGCCATCCGCAATCAAAGATGTGCCTCCCGTCGCCTGCAATGCGCCACCAATCGGGATCATGCAACCAAGCAGCACGATAACCGGCCATTCCACGGAGTCATACACGCTACGAATGGGCACGATATTGAGAAATACGTATGCTGCAACCACACAGCCTAAGGCGATTGGCAGGTAAACCACGCCAACGCTCGCGGCGACGATTGCCGCGGCAAACAGGCCGACTGCAAGCCACGCTTTGTCCCGCTGAATCACCCGTTGTCCGCGGTCGGCAAGCGGCAACAGGCCGAGCCTCCCGGTAATGTCGCTCAAACGCTCTTCTGCGCCAAGCAACAACAGTACATCGCCAGGGTTGATCTCAAGCTTGCGTACGTCCTCGCGAAAGCGCACGCCGCCACGGGATACGCCGACCAGTGCAACCCGATAGCGATACAGCAGCCGGAAAGAAATAGCCGAGCGACCCGCCAGCGCTGAGGAATCCGGCACAACAACCTCACTCAGCACCAGTTCATCGTTTTTCAGGACACCCTGACCGGTGCCGATATATTCAAGCTTCATACTGCCGATTGCATCCTCAATACTTCCGGGAGGTGCCTCAACAACCAGAATGTCGCCGGCTTCAATCTGAGCGATTCGTGCAAGACCCGGGAGTCGCCTGCCCTTGCGAATCAGGCCAATAATTTCTACATCACTTTTCTCTGCAAGCGCATCGAGCTCGCGTATTCGTTTGCCGATTACCGGCGACCCCTCTTTCACACTCAGCTCTGCCACATAGTCAGCGAGATCAAATAATTCTTTGCCCGAATCGGACTCCTTACGCGCTGATGGCAGGAATCGCCA
>Ga0164313_10002154_pt1 | contig 17668 bp, 12 predicted proteins | sample GuaBasSedimGuay4_FD_113735 | JGI IMG/M metagenome (GOLD analysis project Ga0164313, IMG submission 113735) | Subseafloor sediment microbial communities from Guaymas Basin, Gulf of California, Mexico - Guay4, Core 4569-4, 0-3 cm | ecosystem: Environmental > Aquatic > Marine > Hydrothermal vents...
CCTCTGCAAGAGGCAAACCAGCAACCGTAGCACTGTACAATCTTATTGAAGCTGTCGCAGAAGAGTTCAATAAGGCGGAAGAACGCCGTGAGCTCGTCAGACAACTCACCAATGAATTAAAATCAGTTGTACAGCGCGGAACAAGTCGCACCGGACCTCCTCAGCTGAATGATGTCAATATTAGTTTTGATACCATTCAGACAAAACGCTGGGCACCTACTATTAAAAACTAGATAGCTTAGTCAAAATATTGAGAGTATTAAAGAAAATGTAATAAATAGGGTCTACTGATAAACACATAATTATTTAATATACCATCAATAATAACGAATATCATTCTATGAAATGCAAGTTTTTTGATTCATCTGGCATTAAAACCTTGCATTTATTTATGTTAGATCTGACGACTCATGCAGTCGTGTCAGATTAGTTAATCTGTGGCACATCATCTACTGCATCGCTTCGGCATCGTAGTATTAATACTTCGCCTTGCAGCTTAGTATCTGACGCACCACAGGCTTTTTCAGCACGCCCTAAATACAAATAATGTTGGTGACATACTAAAGTAGCATTAAAAGATTATTACAAATAAAAGTATTACTTCTCTCTTATTCTATTCCTTCAATACAAATAGAAAAGATGATTCTATTAGAAAGTGGGGAAAGGAAATTGTTTAAACAGAACAGGAAATTTCTGAAATAGTTAAGAAAGCAGGCATTCAAAAAGCTTTCTCAATATTTGCATTGGAGAATGCAGTATTGATGAGAAATAAAAGTATAGTTAAAGGAAAAGAATCTTTCCACGAAAGTTACAAAAATAAAAAAAACCGAATCAGGTAATGTGAGCCTGACCTGAATCCCTGACTTTGTCAATGGTTATTCTTGACCCAAAATAAAACATTATTCATTATTATTAGAATTTCTTATTTCAAGAATGGTTTCTTCATATCCCGGAGTGCCCTGTGGTGTGATCCCCTCAACCACTATTTTAAATTTACCAGGCTCATCCGAACTATAAAAATCAATAATAGCAGCACCGGTTTCATCTGTTGTCACATAAGGTTGCCAATACAAAAGATTGCGCAAATCGGGGATACGGCTTTCGAGATCTGGTGTGCTTTTATAAGTGGGACTGTAAAAAATCCTTTCTTCCTGTAATCCATCAACAAACATAACCAGGTCTGCATTGCTAATGTCATAGTTATTTAAGTTTCCGGTATAAGTAGTATAGTTAACTATACCATGACAAACTTTTTCCCCAATAAAATACTTTCTTGTTACGACATCAATCCGCTCTACATTCCTTGGATCATAGTCCATGATCCGGTCCGTTTGAAAAACCGGCACACCATCCAATAGAATTAACGGGTCTTGTGTGAAAACATTATCGTTTTTAGGATCCAATACCCGGAAGTGAAATTGACCTTTGCGTTTTCTGACCAATGCCCCACGTATGTACTCACGCATTACTTCTTCCATGACCGGAAACCGGGTGTAGTCATCAAGCTTATATCTTTCCTCAGGCTCTCCGTAAAAGAGGCTGGTGTCCAAAGGGGACAAAATGGGTAGATCAACAACACCTATGTATGCATTTTTTACCTGCATGCTGACGCTGAGTTGTTTTATAAATGATTCCCATTCGGAGTTGATTCCAGGTGCGGATGACGGATTATGAATTTTTTTATTTGAATAAATAGGATCTATCATCAGGTCATAGCCGCTTTTCGGTTTGTATTGTGTTTGCATAACAATTTGACGCTTGCCATAGAAGTTCTTCAATTCAAAATGCACCCTGCCCAATGAGTCGCTTTTACTAAAGTAGGTTTGCAAGTGCTTCCCCGGGCTGCTCAAGTACACGAGTGTGTCTTTCACAGGAAAACCGGTTGTTTTATCTCTCAATGTGCCACTAAGGATCATATTTCTATATTCGGGAATTTCTTTCAAATTCTCAGAATGCCCTAATACTTCATCCCAGGCAAATCTTCTCCAGCCATGAGTAAGCATTAGGTTGTCCAGGGCCTCTGTTACATCAGGTTGTTTGGTAAAGTAGTATTCCGGATCCTCAATCCAGCCTTTTAGATCAGAGCTTAGTAGAAGATTGCTTACTATATTTTCACTGTGGTGTTTGGGCAGTTGTTTGTCGTATTTGTACACAGAAACCGAAAGATTTGACATGGTAGCTTTTCCTGTTATATTCGTGTTAATCCTTAGATTAATAGGATCTCTGGGATTGTACCATTCCTTATTGGGTTTAACCTGAATGTTCAATAGTGACCTGGGACGAATGAAAATCAGTCGCTCACATGCAGGGCGTCCCCGATCATCGAATAAAGTAATATGAGTAATTCCAGGTTCCAGCTTTAATTTATCAATTTTGGTAGCCGCTTTTCCATATTGAAGGTCAAGCACTTTAACAGCCTTAATCAATCCGCGTGTATGAATAAATAATTTAGCCATTTTATTAGAGCCCTCGGAAGCTATGGCTTCAATTTGAATTTCATTTCTATCTGATTTTACCGAGAGACTTATCCCTTCAGATTGAACATCAGGAAAACTAAAATCATGTTGAATGCTGTCCGGTCCAATGATATGACCGTGATAGGATTCGCCGGTGTGGGGTGTAAATGAAAAAGAACCCATACCAGCATGTAGCGAACTAAAATTTAAAACTTTCTTTCCAGCTTGATCTGTTATCCATCCCCGAAAAGTAATACTTCTACCGTTTTCATCAGTTCCTTTAAAAGCTACTTTGCTATTGTGATTTGCTATAAGGTTACCACCTTCGGGGAAGAAAGTCAGGTCATAAGAGGATGTAGGTTTTTGAGCAGGTAATCCGAGTCTTTTGAATGGATTGATAACTGTGATGGTGCTATGGAAAAAGAATGCTTCTTCATAGTTTTTCATCCATTTGGTATAAGCACGCAGAGTATAATTACCTGAGTTTAAGGTAGTGGGGAGGTAGAAAGAACCAGAACCCATGCCTCTTTCCAGTGATACAGCAGTTCTGATGACATGTTCGAGGCTATCTTTTATTAGTTCAATATATACTACTCTACTGAGACCTGATGGTTGGTGTAGAGCGCCATCGACACAATAAATTTTAAACCAAACTGTTTCTCCTGTCAGATACAGTTCGCGGTCTGAGTGTATATAAATTTTTTCGGGATAGTTATTTTCCCTATATGTCTTGAAATTTGAAAGTATATTATCGGACATGGTCTGTGCCGACACATCAGTAATTGTGATAGATATTGTCATGCACAGGCTTAGCCAAAATGATATGGTTATGTTATTTATCATTCCCAAAAATCCGGTTTAATATTGACACCATACAATCTGCAATCTGAACATTCACTTGAGGAGACAGAGTATCCAATTGGAAATATTATGCCGTAGATTAAATCCAGGGGATTGGAATGATGTTTATAGTCATAACCTGGTATTGCAGCAAAAAGCAATGTGTCATAAGTGCAATTATGATAACCGGTGTATACTCTCATATCGCCAAGTTCTTCCTTTGATATGAATAATCTCATTTCATCAACTGTGGAGGCATCGAAGTATCCGATTACGGGTTTTTCCGGCTCGCTGATGTTTATCAGATTGCCTTTTACTGCGGTGGGTTGAGGGGCAAACAGGCTGCCGAGATCCTGATTCATTTTTTCCATTTGTTGCCAAAAAAACCAGGCCGCCTCACTCAATGCGTATTGTTTCACTAAAATGCTATATTTTTTAATCAACCGGTTTGATCCTGAAGCAGAAACATAATGAATAGGATGAGCGCTAATGACATCAGTAGTCAGTTTGCCGGAGCTACCAACAAATATATTTTGTGATTTTACGGTTGACCAGCATGTATATATATTTTCAGTTCTTACCTCTACATCACCATTGGGCGCCCACTGGAAGCTCGAATGATAGCGGGCATTGAATTCCCAGGTTTCTTCCCATTGCCAGCGATAATTCCACGTATCATTATTGGGATCGTGTGTATTTATATATATTTGTACTCCATCTATCAGGATTCCCTCATCATTGAGTCTGGAGTTGATCTCCCAGGATATACTGTCTATTTTAGGTGTGCTTTTCAGAGTAACAGGATCTGATTGAATTATTTCGCCTTTTGAAGTAGTCACAAATAATTGATAGGTTCGATCCTTGACACCTTGAAAACCTGAAGGCGTTTGGTACTCTCCGCTTCCTACGGATTGCAGTTGATGTTCATTTCCCAAATCGTCCATGACCATGACTTCGGCACCATTTTCTGGCAGAAATTGAACAGTATCAATTGGGAAACTACGTGAAATACGAATAATCTGGGGATCAACCTCATCGGTTATTAAGCCTTCTATTACCAATAAGTCTTCGAAGTCACCTCTTGGCGGATCAAAAGGTTCGATACACATACTCGTAAAAAGCAATAATATAGCAGTAATGATGATATGTGATTTTTGTATATGCACTAGAATTTAAAATTATAAGTAATGGTGGGAATAGCCTGCCCGAAAATGGAAAGCTTATATCCATTAACATGACCACTTTCGGTGACAAAGTATATGGAATAAACATTTTTTCGGCCTGTAAGATTATATACTGCTAGTGTCCATGAGCTATGTGCAAGCTTTTTTATTTTGTGATTACCCTCGATATTGACAGATATATCAAGCCGGTAGTAGTCAGGGATCCGGAATTGGTTTCTATCAGAGTAATGAACACGCGAACTGCCTTCATACAGGTATTTAGCAACCGGATAAGTAATTGGCCTGCCCGTGCTGTAGGTGAAATTGGTTGAAAAGCTAAACCGCCGCGAAAATTTATAGTTGGAAACCAAAGTAAAGTCATGTGGTTTATCATAATTAGTTGGATAATACTCTCCACCATTTATTTGCTCTTCCAAATAAGTTCCGTTAGCCTGAATAAGGGATCTGGAGTAGGTATAACTTACCCATCCATTAAATTTTCCAGTTTTTTTCTTGAACAGTATTTCTACTCCATAAGACTTGCCTTGTCCGCGGATCAGGTTGGTTTCCAATTGTTCGTTGAGAATTAATTCGGCACCCCCTTTATACTCAAGCATGTCACGATTCTTTTTGTAATAAATTTCAGCGGAAGCTTCTACAGTATTATGTCTGAAATTTTTGTAATAACCGATAGAGATTTGGTCTCCAACTTGTGGCCGGATATAGGAATCACTTAGCTTCCAGATATCGAGCGGAGAAATAGCTGCAGTATTTGAAATCATATGGATGTATTGCCGCATACGATTGAAACTGAGCTTTAAAGAACTTTGATCGCCAACGGAGTATCTTAGGGAAAATCTGTATTCCGGGCCATGATACGTTTCTATCATTTCTCCATCATCATACTTTCGCTCGCCTGTAGTAGTCTCAGGGCTAAGTGGTTTGCCAGGTTGATATTGGTAAACCGTTTTAGGACCGAGATATGAATACAATGAATATCTCAGGCCGGCATAAATTGAAAATTTGCGTGAAAATTCAAAACGGTCACTAATGTAAAGGGCACTTTCAATTCCTTGTTCCGTTTCAAGTATTTGTGGTTCCACTATAGATTGTTCTCCAACAGGGAGGTAGGATCCGGAGTTGAGTGAGTAGTAATTAGATTGAACTCCAAAATCAATCTTATGCCTTGAATTCGGGAAATAGCTAAAATCAGCTTTTACTCCACTCTGATTGATGTCATATCCTATTTTAAAGGCATTGACTGGATTAGCCGTACTACCCATATTATAACCATATTTGCTGTACAAGCCTGTAAAGACACCGTATAACTTGGTTTTGAAGATATGCTTCCATTGAATGGAAGCGTTTGTATTGTTATAATCATATAATGAATCTGAGTTCAGGCTAAATTTGTCTCCACTATAATAACCTGAAATAAACAGGGAGTTTTTCTCATTGAAATCATGACTGATACGCCCGGTAATATCATAAAAAGAGGCAGTACTGTTTTTCAGTGATGCATCTGGAATTTGTTTGATCATCCAATCCGAGTATGTACTTCTAAGGCCAATTATAAAAGATGTCTTATCTTTGACGATAGGGCCTTCAAATGTCAATTTGCCTGTGACCGGACTGATACCACCAGAACCGGAGAATTTTTTTTTGTTTCCATCCCGCATGGAAACATTGAAAATAGATGAAATTCTGCCGCCAAAATGTGCAGGGATCCCACTTTTGTAAAGCTCTACATTTCGTATTACATCCGGGTTGAAAACGGAAAAGAAACCAAATAAATGAGATGTGTTGTAAATAGGTGCTTCATTGAAGAGCATCAGGTTCTGATCTACCGATCCACCTCGTACATTAAATCCGGTGGCACCTTCTCCTACGGTTTGAACCCCGGGAAGGGTAATTGTGATTTTTAGGATATCTGCTTCGCCCAAAGCGGAGGGTACTTGCCGGATGGTTTTTATATCCAGTTTTTCATGACCCATTTGCATCCCGGTAATATTGATGTCTTTTTCGGCCTCGATTATTACCTCTTTTAGCGGTATGACATCTTCTTCCAGATCGATGTCCAAATTGCCATTGCCGTTGAGGAGAACTTGTCTTTGGGTGTTCTTCATGCCTATGCTTTGTAACTTTAATGCATGTTTTCCTTTGGGAAGTGTAATCGAATAATATCCAAAAGCATCAGATGCCACTCCAATCCAGGGATCTTCAACATAGATCACGGCTCCTATTAAAGGTTCACCGGATTTGGCTTCACGGATATGGCCTGCGACGGTGGCATCTCCAGCGCCAGTTATGCCTGAACGTGCCCCGATCTCAATCAATTGCGTTTCAATGGTTGATTTAACAATTTCGCCTTCATTGGAGATTTTTTCAAAATCAAAAATAGCAGCTACAGGTTTCTCTTGTGGTTCAAATTGCGAATCAAAGAAATTGAAAGGTAGCTCGGTACGTACCGAATATTCTTTAGTTACAATTACTTTGTTGGCAGGGTAAATGGCCGATAACCCGGTTTGGTAAAAAATGCTTGTCAGTACCTGACTAAGAGCTGTATTATTGAATTCACCATCTACAAAAAGACTGTCGGTCCAATCTGGCGAAAAGTAAAATTGTATTTGGTGGGCGTATTCAATGGTATCTACAAAATCATCAAATAATACATGCTCAAATGTGCCCGATATTTTCAATTGTCCGGGAGTTATCTGTGCCCCGGCTGTTTTACAGAACAGAAGCATGGTAACTACAATCATGCTTTGTAAAAATATCGTGTTACTATTACTCATTTATACTGTCATAATATGCGGCAACTCCGGCAATTTGAATACCACGTAGATTCTCATCTTTAAACTTAAGTTTGTGCTTTTTTATATATGCTTTTAATTCTCGCTCCTTGTTAGGTAAAGCTTTCAATATCGATCGTTTTCTTGCCACTTTAAAAACATTTTTTCCATTACGGATATAAAAAAAATCTTTTTTGTAAAAGATTTGGAGATATAGAGTAGAGTTGTAATTTTTCTGGATAGATTTTGTGTATTTAGCTAATACGTTTATCCTTCCATTATATAAAAGATCATAAAACCCTGATGATAGTTCTGGATTTTTCACTGTATCTGCTTCTATTTTTACAAAATAATGCCCCGGCCAGCTGAAACTTGCAATTTTATCATTCACCAACTGTAGATTGACAAAAAAACCTTTATTATCGTAATAAACTATTATTAAAACATTGTTATGAACATCGAATTTCATGTTTATGTCCTCATATAACTGATTATCATAATATACCGAACCCTTGTTCCAGTTATTTTCACCAAAGAAAGGGTTGCCTTCTACTCCGATATGACGGTAATTATATTCTCTGCCATTATTTAGGTGATTATTCTTCCCCAGGGTTTTTGAGTAAAGCTGTGATGCATTTGATAAAGCAATTTCCATACCTGTATCAGGCACGGTGTCTGGCAATATTTGTCCGATCAACATATTACCGATGCTTGTAATAAAAAAAAACAGAGTGAATGAGTAAATTCTTAATTTCATAAAAATGGTATGGCAAAACAGTCAACCCGCAATTCTATACTGCCATCTATATATAGACAATTATAAGCAAAATCCCCCTGTTATAAAAGATATTTTTATAGATTAGGGCTGGGAAAAGCAGTTGTCGTTTTCCGGTATGAAAGAAATTGAATAGACGTTAACCAAAAGGAGATCACGTAACAAGTGCGGGAATGTGACTCAAATTTTGAGATATTGCCGGCCTTACCTTTCTGCAGAGCAATGCAGGCCAAAACTCAGACAGGCGTCGGGATCCCCAAAATTAGTTGTCTGTTAATTGATTTTCAATAGTGTAAACTTCTTTTGATAACCTAAATATTTGATAAATGGTTAAGATTGGAATTTTTAGTATTGGCCTCAATACTTATTGGCCACAGTTTGAAGGATTAGAAGAACGATTACGGAATTATCACAACATAATTTCCGGTAAAATACGCTATATGGATGTATCCGTAGTGGATGCCGGTATGGTGGATAGTCCGGAAAAAGCACCGGAAATTGCTTCAACATTTCGAAAGGAGGAAGTAGACCTCATTTTTCTATATATTTCTACATATGCATTATCTTCTACGGTTTTACCAGTGGTTCAGCAGACCGGTGTACCGGTAGTGGTGCTAAATTTGCAACCTGTGGCAGCTATAGATTACAAAGCCTTTAATGCTTTGGGTGACCGGGGAAAGATGACCGGTGAATGGCTGGCTCATTGCCAGGCTTGTTCGGTGCCAGAGATAGCGGGTGTGTTTAACAGGGCCGGCATAGATTATCATCTTGTAACAGGATATCTAGACGAAGCTTTCGTTTGGAATGAGATTGAAGAGTGGATTGAGGCGGCTAGTGTAAAAACAGTAATGCGTAATAACCGAGTCGGACTTCTTGGGCATTATTATGGAGGGATGCTCGATGTTTATAGCGATCTGACCCAGCAATCTGCTACTTTTGGCAATCATTTTGAAATGCTTGAGATGGGGGAGTTGAAGGATTTAAGAGATCAATTGACAAATGCACAGATTGAGGCCAAGGTAAAGCAATTTCACAATGAGTTTGAGGTGTCATCTGAGTGTTCTCAGGAGGAACTTGAACGGGCTGCAAAAACTTCTGTGGCTTTAGACCAGCTGGTTGAGGGAAAGAGATTGGGATCTATTGCATATTATTATGAGGGTGTTGGTGACCCGGACTATGAAGATATTATCACATCGATTATAGCCGGTAATACATTGCTTACCGGGAATCACGTGCCGGTAGCCGGTGAGTATGAAGTGAAAAATGTTCAGGCCATGAAGATAATGGATGCTTTTGGTGCAGGCGGTTCATTTTCTGAGTTTTATTTGATGGATTTTAATGATGATGTTGTGTTATTAGGTCACGACGGACCTGCACACTTTGCTGTCGCCGAAGGGCGGGTAGGCCTTGTGCCGGTACCTGTCTATCATGGTAAGCCCGGCAAAGGGCTTTCTATACAGATGAGTGTAAAAAACGGACCGGTTACCCTGCTCTCGGTTGTTCAGCACAGGGATGGGAAATTGTCTTTGCTGGTGGCGGAAGGAGAATCTGTTCCGGGACCTGTCTTGCATATTGGCAATACCAACAGCCGCTATCGTTTTTCAATCAATGCACGGGACTTTATCGATAATTGGTCTAAAGCCGGACCTGCACACCACTTTGCCATCGGTGTCGGGCATATCACAGGGAAAATTGAAAAACTGGCAGCACTTTTGGATATAGAGATGAACAGGGTTTGTTAGGGAATATTCAGCCAGAAGTCAGAAGTCAGAAGTCAACAGTAGGCAGTCAGCAGTAGAGGACCGAGCGTGTATAATTGCTCCAGCGAAGCAATTTAGCGAGGGGCCAGTTTGCAGGGGAGCTTTTTAGTAAGCAGTAAGCGACTAAAGACTGGCGCCTTACCCGTCATTTCTTTGCCGTATGATCTCATAAAGAGCAATTCCTGCTGAAACGGATACATTCAGCGATGCGATCTGTCCTTTCATAGGGATTTGTGCCTGTAAATCACAGAGTTTTAATAAATCAGGCGATATGCCGTCCTCCTCAGATCCCAGAATACATGCAATTGGACCCAGTAGATCAGTTTTAAATAATGATACTTGAGTCTTTTCGGTGATCGCCAGTACGCGAAATCCACTATCTTTTAAAAACCGTATAGCGATTTTAAGATCATAAACTCTGCAAACGGGTAGGTGGTGGAGGGCTCCGGCGGAAGTTTTCATGGCATCACCTGAAATTAATGCCCCACCCTTGGTTGGTATTACCATGGCATTGGCTCCCATGCTTTCCATCGAACGAGCTATCGCTCCGAGGTTGCGAACATCCGTGATGCGGTCGAGGAGAAAAATAATTGCATCTTGTCCTTTTGAGAAACTCTGGTCTACGATGTTGTCGAGGGAGGCAAAGTTGATAGGTGATAAATAGCCGATCACACCCTGATGGTTTTTTCTGCTGATGCGATTGAGCTTTTCGATAGGAACTTTTTGAAAGGGGATGTTTAAAGCAATCAAGCGATCTGTCAATTTTTTTGTCATTTCGTTTTGCATCCCTTTCCTGATAAATACTTTCTCGATTTCTTTGTTCGCCTCTAAGGCCTCGAGTAATACCCTTATGCCGAATACAAGATTATTAACCGGTGATTGTGTCTCTGTATTTCTCATTAAGCTCATTTTTTTCCTTTACGCCAAAGTTCTACTGCCTTAAACCATATACGGTCATAGTTTTTTTTGCGCATGAGTCTATAATGATCATAAGCAAAAATATTTTTCACTTTTATAAATGTAAATCGTATGACAGGCAATGAAAGATTGCGATTATAAATCCAGTCCATGGTTTCTTTGCCTTTGTAAACTTCATCTGGTTTCCCGAAAATGAGGTAAACCATGCCGGGATCCGTTTTCCAACCTTCTTTATAATTTGTAAAGTAAAAATTGGAAGTGCCCACTTGTTGGTAGAATTTGCCAATTGTTTGACTGGCCATGTTTGGTGTTTCTGAAAGTTTAAGCCAGTATGCTTCAAAAGCGGCATGAGGATCTGAAGCCTGTCGGATGGTTTTTGTTTCAGTTCCGGTTGAAATGTAAATCAAAGGTTCAACTATTTTATCCATTGTTTTAAACACAGGGAAATAGGGATTCTCCACTCGTATTGTAATTCCTTCTACAGAGGAAGTGTCTCTCTGTATAAAATAAAATCCTGATTTAGTAAATCTCACGGTATGGCCTGATTCTATTTTGATCAGATCTTTTACCTGGAGTTCTTTAACGACTTTCCCTTTTTCTACGACCATAGGCGGCAGGGCAGGGTCAAACACTTTGTTGTAATAATATGCATACAGCGACCCGCCTGTATTGGATAAGGATCTGATGCGGACCGTATCGGTGTTATTGATAAAATTGGAAATCAAAGGAAGATCGCCTTCAGCGGGAAACAAAAGTAATCCGGCATTTGAGTAATTAAGAGTATTGTCCAGACTAATATCATAATAAAGGGATTTACTCACAGTTTTTCTATGAATATTTAGCACCAGCAATTTGCCTTGGTTGTTGCCGGGCAGGGACAGGATAAAAAACCACTTTGGGCCGTCATTTCCCAGTAAGTTATCTGTGGTTAATGAATTGTTTTGTATCACCTCTGGCTCGTGGTAGGTTTTTTGAATATGCCATGACAAGTCGAATTGTTCGAACAGTTTTTGGGTGTTGTCAATGTCAATTGTCCGCAATTGTATATAAACTAATATAGAATCCTCATTAAAAATGATACGATGATCTACCTTTGCATCATAATCAATATCAAAATGATTTTCTATGTTTAATTCTGAGAATGCCCGTTGAGCCTGAACAGAGGTAGCAAAAAACCCTGTTGAAAGCAGTAGCAATACAGCTTTGAGCCATCGTTTTAATATCGGTGACGATTTTAGCATGGGGCTTAAATTAGTAAATCTTCTTGTTGCTTGTGTCCTTTTTGGTAAAAATAATTTATTTTTACATTCTTTCATATAACGAAAAAAATATGTCTGTCTATACAACAGAGATTGCCTCTGACAAAATTGCCTCTGACAACCCCATTCATCAGCGGCTCCTAAGACCATATCATGCATGCCATGACCTGGTTCACGGACGAGTGCTGGAAATTGGTTGTGGAGAGGGTAGGGGTGTTGAAATTCTCGGTGACACAGGCATACAATATACAGGAGTGGACAAAATTGAAGAAGTGATTTCTGCTTTAGCAATTGAATATCCTATATTTGATTTTATAGCCATGAACATTCCTCCGTTGGAGGGTTTTGAAAATGACATCTTCGATGTGGTCATAAGTTTTCAGGTGATCGAGCATATTAAGAACGACCGGCGTTATCTTGAAGAGATTCGCAGAGTACTTAAGCCCGGAGGGAAAGCTTATATAACCACACCAAATATCAACATGACACTGAGCAGGAATCCATGGCATGTCAGGGAGTATACTCCGGAAGAATTAAGGGAAATTGCCGGGTCGATATTCCGTAAAGTAGAAATGAGGGGTATTGCTGGAAATGAGAAGGTGATGGCATACTACGAACAGAACAAACGCTCGGTGGAGCGACTGATGAAGTGGGATGTACTCGACCTTCAACACAGGCTTCCGGCTGGATTGCTTAAGTTGCCGTATGAAATATTAAACAGATTTAATCGCAATAAACTGAAAGCCGGAAATGATGCATTGGTGGATGACATTGTTTATAGTGATTATTTAGTTTCAGATGATCCGGAACATGCTTTGGATCTTTTTTGTATTTTGGAAGCGTAGTTATAAATTTATATTTTAAATAAAAATTGAGAATAAATGAAAAATTTTAAACTGATTTTGGTGCTGTTTGTTATTGTTTTGTTTTCCACATCTTTTATTGGGAAAAATCCCATGGCATTGCCGACCTCTTTGAAGATTACTGTTTTGGATCAATTGGGGAATGCTGTTGAAGGAGCAAAGGTAACATTATATCGCAATTCCAGTGATTATGAAAAAAGTGAAAATGCTGTGGCCGGACCTGAAAAAACAAATGAAAAAGGTCAGGTAACATTTAAAAAACTACAAGCTAAATCCTATTATGTGGAAGTGAAAAAAGGTGACAAGTCAAATTATGGCGAAGCTGAACAAACTGGCACTTTGATTAAAAGTCGTGTTAATAAGGTCAATATCATAATTGATTAAGATCTCAAACTGAAGAGGCTATGAGAATGCGGGTGTGGTTAATTGGTGGGTTTTTACTTATGGCCTCTATTTCTATTTGGAGGCAAATAGTAGATAATTCCTGTTATTTGCCTGCACCGCCTGTAGATATTCAAAAGAGCCGGGAACATTACCTCCAGCAAAGCAGATCAGCAATTGATGCCAAAGATGATCCGGAAGGACGACTTACTTATATGACTCGTTTGTTGCAGGATCCACATAATAAAAAAATTCCTCAAGGCATTGAAGAGATGGAGCGGGTTTTTGCACAGAGAATACCCCATGTAAGACGACGTGTAACAAGCCAAAAGGATGCCAGAAGTAATGCCTCTGATGACTGGATTCCTGTTGGGCCAAATAATGTTGGTGGCCGAACACGTGCATTAGCATTGGATGTATTGGATGAGGACATCATAATTGCAGGAGGAGTTTCCGGTGGAATGTGGAAATCTGAGGATAGGGGAGTAACCTGGGAAAAGACCACCCATCCATCAAGCTTGCACAGTGTGACTGCTATCGTTCAGGATTTGCGGCCAGGAAAAGAAAACACCTGGTTTTACGGGACGGGTGAAATTGTAGGCAATTCAGCTAGCAGAGGGGGTGCTCCTTACCGTGGAAATGGTTTGTTTAAATCAGTTGATGGTGGTAAGTTATGGTCGCCGGTTCATTCTACTGTTTCCAACGCACCAAATTATTTCAACAGCCAATTTCAATATGTATTTCGGATTTTGCCGAACAAATATAATCTGCTTGTAGATGAGTTGTATGTTGCCGCAGTCGGTGCGATCTTCAGATCAAATAATGGCGGTCTTTCCTGGGAAGCAGTACTTGGAAGGGATTTTAGGAGTCATCCTTTTTTTGATCTGAATAAATCAGATTTGTCAAGATATACCGAAGTTCAACTGGCCCCAAATGGCATATATTATGCTGTAATGAGCTATACGGGTTTTCAGAAGAACAGCCCTGATAGCGGTGTTTATTCTTCGAGTGATGGGATACATTGGCAGAAAATCACACCGAGAGTGTGGCCTCTGGCATTTTCCAGGACTGTAATCGGTATTTCGGCATCAAATCCGAATGTTATATATTTTTTAACCGATGCTGTACAACCTGAAATTTACAAGTTTGAATTTGAAGGTATCATTGGTGGTCATGTGACGGGCAAATGGACAAATCTGAGTGCTAATGTGCCGGATTTTGGTGGAGAAGTAGGTGATTTTAATACTCAAGGATCATATGATATGGTTATGGAAGTACATCCGGCGGATGAAGATGTAGTGTTTTTGGGAGGCACCAATTTATATCGTTCTGATGATGGTTTTGCCACTGCTGGGAACACTCATTGGATCGGGGGGTATGATACTACCAATGATATAAGTATTTACCCCAACCATTTTGTTGATCAGCATGCATTGGTTTTTTATTCATCTGATCCGGATCGCATGCTTTCAGCAAACGACGGAGGCCTTTATGTTGCTGCCAATAACCGGTCGAAAAACATTTCCTGGCGGTCATTAAACTACGGTTACAGAACCGGGCAATTTTATACTTTGGCCGTGGATGAATACGGTAGTGTAAAGGATGTGATGGGTGGATTGATGGACAATGGAGTATATATAGCGGCTGATCCTGTTAAACATGCATCATGGGATAATCTGATTGGTGGCGATGGAGCATTTTGCTCCATTACAAAAAATGGAGCCTATTATTATGCATCAACTCAAAATGGAAGAACATTGAGATTAACTATTAATAAGCAGCTCGATTATACAACCTTTACAAGAGTAGATCCACTTGGTGGAGATGGCTACCTTTTTATCAATCCATTTGTTTTGGCTCCGGAAAACCAGAACGTGATGTATATGGCAGCCGGTGATAAACTTTGGCGCAATACCAATTTATCTCAAATACCATCGTATAGCAATGCTCCGGCAAAAATAAACTGGGAGCCTCTGGAAGATACTCAAATCATTTTTGGTCAGATAAGCGCTCTTACAGCTAGTACTCTGCCGGCAAAACGGGTGTATTTTGGGACGTCCCTGGGTGAGGTTTTCAAGCTGGATAAAGCAAGTCAAAAAGATGCTGAGGTAACAAATATTACTTCATCGATTTTTCCTGAAAATGCATATGTATCTTGTGTTGCAGTTGATAAACGGGATAGCGATCATATATTGGTAGTGTTTTCTAACTACAATGTTATGAGTATTTATGCTTCTTTCGATGGTGGCTTGCAGTTTACTCCGGTGAGTGGCAACCTGGAAGAGAAGCCAAATGGCTCAGGAAACGGCCCCTCAATACGATGGGTGGAGATCGTCCCACTTACGGGCGGTACCAATGAGTATTTTGTTGGAACAAGTACAGGGTTATTCTCTTCAAAAGTATTGAATGGTGCTGCAACACAATGGAAGCGTGAAGGTCCCGATGAGATTGGCAATGTAGTTGTTACGATGGTGAAAGCAAGAACTGAGGATGGAGTATTATATGTGGCCACACATGGTAATGGTATTTACAAAATGATAATCCCGGAAATGGAACATGTGGTTCCTGAAAACACTGGTGAGGATCTTACTATCGGGCCTGTTTATCCAAATCCATTTTACGATCGAACGAATATATCATTTATTATACCCGAGGATGGTATGGTGCGTATCAGGATTTTTACTGTTACCGGACAATTAATTCGCACACTTTTATGGGCAACACAATTTGCCGGAGAAAATACAGTAACCTGGGATGGTCTAAATGAATCCGGACACCCTGTTAACCGGGGGATGTATATATGTAATCTGGAATATGCGGATAAGGCGTTGTCTGAAAAGATTCTGTATCTTAAATAGTGGAATGAATGGAATAGTGGAATAGTGGAAAGATGGAATACCGGGAACCGCCTTGTAATCTGTATTCATCAATCAGCCTGATTATTGACTTTTTTATCTTGGTTTTTTCCTTTGGTTAAGCCCCCTATTAATCACAAATTTTGTTTATTTTTATTCTATTATTACAGTCAATCATGATCCTATGGATGATCGAAGTATTTTTTTGGCAATAGCTCGTTTTGATAAGACCCTTGAATCTGAAGCTATTAAAACTATCTACCGGCAAGTATCCAAACCGGTAAAGAATTTCGTTGTGACGAATAGTGGCACATCGGAAGAAGCTGAAGATATACTTCAGGATGCCATTATCATATTTTTGAATAAAGTAAGACTTAAAGAACTCCAACAACTTACAAGTAAGATATCTACATATATTTTTGCTGTAGCTCGGAATAATTGGCTATATACCTTGCGGAAAAAAGGTAGAATGCCCATATCGGAATTGAAAATTATCTCTGACGATCCCAGTAACCTTGACGAGGATTCTGCAATATATACACAAGTACTTGGCAAACTTATGGATTTGATCAAAGAACCATGTAAAAGTATTATCACTACATTTTATCTTGATAGATTATCCATAAAGCAAATGGCTGAAAAATTTGGATACAAAGATGAAAATGGTATGAAAAAAAAGAAGAGTCTTTGTATGAAAACAGCCAGGGAAATGGCAAATGATCTGTTAACAATAGAATATGAACTATGATGGACAATACTGATCAATTGTTTGATGATTATCTTAGTGGCGAGCTAAGTGAAAGCCAAAAACGGGAATTTGAAGAACGGCTCGATTCGGATGAAACATTCCGTAAAAAATTTGATGCCCATAAGATGATACTTGGAGCAATTTATGCTAGTCATGATAAAAAATTGCTTGCTGAAATTGCTGATCAAAAAGTAAAACACCTTAAACCCTTGTATTATTGGAGTATTGCCGCAAGCCTGCTATTGATTGCAACGGTTATATGGTTGATCCCATTTAATTCCGAAGAAGCACTGATCTCTGAGGGCAAAGTTTTTAATACACCTGTAAATTTCACGACCAAAGCACTGGCTTTCACCTCAACTGTTGATTCGTTAACCATACAATTAAACCATATAAAGGGCACTCCGCGATATGAATTTTCTGATACCCTTAAACTATACATTTTAAAGGATCCTGTCAAAGTCGAATTCAGCATAAAATATTTTGAAGATGTCAAATTTTATGAACTGACCCTGGATAGCAGAATATACAAACTGAAAAGAAACAGCAGTGGATCGCTGGAATAAAATTACTTTCCTCTCGCATCGATAGCACTTTGTATTAGGGTTAAATTACTCTTTTCTACTTTAGATAACTTGTGAATATTTATCCATTCGGCACTATTATCTTCCTGCGGAACATGATGATACCAGTCAGTAGTATTAAAATAATTTTGCAGGTACTTATCCGACCTGAATTTATATCCATATCTGGCATATATTTCACCTATCATAATGCGTAGATCTGTGACAGAAAGCTTGACCAGTTCTTCCTTTTTTAGGTTTCTTATCGATGCTTGAGGATATTTTCCCGGAATAG
>Ga0164313_10002155_pt1 | contig 17662 bp, 25 predicted proteins | sample GuaBasSedimGuay4_FD_113735 | JGI IMG/M metagenome (GOLD analysis project Ga0164313, IMG submission 113735) | Subseafloor sediment microbial communities from Guaymas Basin, Gulf of California, Mexico - Guay4, Core 4569-4, 0-3 cm | ecosystem: Environmental > Aquatic > Marine > Hydrothermal vents...
ACCTTGAGATTTAGAACCACATAATAAAGCTGATGATAAGTTTGGAGCAATTGAAGTTCTATGAGAATTTCTTACACCATAACCTTCACACCATTCAGGTTCACCTAATGCTTCAGCCATCCATTTAGATGCTCTTAATGATTCATCATGTAAATGCTTAAATATTTCAGAATTTTTATAATTCGCTTCTAAAGATTCAAAAGCAATATTATTCTTTTGTAGATATGAATGAAAACCTAATGTACCTAAACCTAATGCTCTAGATTTTTCAGTAAATCTTACAGCTTTCTTTAAACCTTTTATTTCTGAGCCTATTCTTATAAATTCTGAAGCTACACAATCTAAGAATACTGTAGAAATATAAACAGCATCAGTATATTTCCAATCATCGTACATATCTAAATTCATTGATGATAATACACAAGTGAATGTATGGTATAAATCTGACATCAAAGTTATTTCAGTACAAAGATTACTTGCTAATACTTTAAAATCTTTATCTTTATAGCATTGTGGATTTTGTTCATTAACTCTATCTGTAAAGAAATAATATCCCTTACCTGTTATCATCTTAATCTTTAATGTCTTTTGATAACGATTAATTGCGTCTTCATCTTGATCATCCAATCTAGCAATGAACTCATCTGAAATATTCCAACCAATATTACAATCATCTGGATGTTTTTCTAAATAAGTAATAACTTCCCAGAAATCATCATGATCTATTTCTAAATATCCTGCCCATGCTCCGCGTCTATTAGAACCTTGAGACACATCTCTAGATAATTGGATAAAATCCTTCAGAACAGGAACAACACCTGATGCAAATCCACCCGTGCTAATTTTATCACCTCTTGGTCTAATATCTCCAAGATAACCACTTGTACCAAAACCATTTTTGGATAACATTGCTGCTTCTAATTGACTTGAATAGAAACTATAAATGCTATCATCAATATAACCACCCGAACAACTCACAGGACATCCTCTATCGGTTCCCATATTAGCCATTACTGGTGTCGATGGTGCTAACCAACCTTTCCACATAACGTCAAAGAATTTCTGTTCCCATTCTAGTGATTCATTTGGCATATGAAATGCAGCCGCTTTGGCTATTCTATGGTACGCTTCTTTAACGTGTTGTCCTTTATAGACATATTTTTCTTTAAATAACTGCCAACCTGGGGTTGTATACCAATCTGGTAGTTCGCCAATTTCTTGTAAATATTTTCTTTCTTCTGATAATTCTTCTATTATACTTTTACTCATGTTTTTCCTATTATTTTTATTATTATGTCCGTGCTTACAAGTATATTTTATTCTTCTTCAGGAGCCTCCCATATGAAGCCATTTTCTGACCAATTTCTATTATATTCTGAACCAAGGCGAATAAAAAAATCATGCATTTTAGCAGAATTAATGTTTTTATAAAACCAATCTTTAATAGGATTATAATGGGGTTTGAATATTTTTTGAAATTGTAATTGCTCTAAACATAAATCTAATCTAGATTCAACAAAGTTCTTAAGTTGTTTATCTGTAACACCTTTAATATGACCTTTTTCAAAAATCATATCAATAATTCTTGATTCGTGTTCTAAAATTTGATGACATGTAGTAACAATATTATCTTGTAATCTTACTACATCTTCTTTTGTTAAAATATTTAGCTCTAAGCATTCACGTAATAGAGTATTGAATAACCATGCTCCACCTTCTGAGTGTAGATTTTCATCTCTTACGCTAAAGTTTATACCAGCCGTTACATTGACTAATTTATTTTTACCTTCAGCTTGAAAATGTTTTAAGAAAGCAAAGTTAGAATATAATATTGCGCCTTCAATAATTGAGAATGTACCTAAAGATTCTAAAATATCGAATTCATTATCTCTTGGCTTTGCTACAGCTCTGTCAATCCAATCCATTCTACTCTTAAGAATTGGATCTTCAACATAGCTAGAATAAAATTCATCAGTATCTAAACCAAGAACTTCATTTAATTTATTATAGAATGGTGCATGAATATTAATCTCAAAGAATGAGAAACAGTTTGCCATGCGTTCAATGTCTGGTCTTGGAAATATTTTAGCAACTCTACCTGACCAGTATTCTTTACCAATAACTTGTTCGTATAAGGTAAAAAGTTTAAGAGTTGTAACAACACCGTGATATTCAGCTTCAGTAAAATTAGTCTTTAAGTCGTGTAAATCCTTTTCCACTTCAATTTCATCAGGATGCCAGAATACATCCATTTGAGTACTTGCAAATTCTACAGCTTCTGGATAGTCTATAGTATATACAGTTTTGGGTGTTAATATTCTTGGTGTTTCTGTCATAAGCGATCCTTTAAATTTATATAATTAAATGTTATTTTTGAATGATTGAATATTTCATTACAATAATCAATATCCCCCTTATCATATTTTTTTGAATATACAATTCTATCAATTCCTATTCCAGCTAAACGTATTGTACATTTAGAACATGGTTGAAGGTTGACATACACTGTAGCTCCAATACTACTAATATGATTTTTTGAAAATTCTGATACTAAATTATCTTCGGCGTGAGCTTCATATAATAAAGACCAAGCGTGGTGCTCTTCTCTATCATGCTCTTCCGTATAATTTGGAAATTTATCACAACAATTCTGGAATCCCGATAGGGAACCGTTAATTCCAGTAGCGATTATTCTATTATTTCTTGTTGCGATAGCACATACCTGTCGTGACTTGCATTTAGATCTTTTACTCATAATGTTACATATATCTAAAAAAGTATAATCCCATTCTAGTTGATCTATCATTTTTGGTAATCCTATTTATATTTGATAAAAACATTATTATATTCTTTAATTTATTAATCGTAAATTATTTACTCTATAATGATACTATTATATAATAGTCTGTTCTTGACGTGAGTATAAAGGTATTATAATGGAAAGATTTACAGAAATTGAACAATTTCGACACATGGTTAAAAAAGTTGAAAGATTGTATAGATATGAACAAATTGGAGAAGAATGGGTATATAATTATAAATTACCTGTTCCTAAATTGTCTTTTACTGGTACTTGTAAACTTCATGGAACTAATGCCGGAATCCATAGAAAAGATCATAAAATTACATATCAATCTAGGAATAATGAAATAACAGTTGAAGAAGATAATATTGGCTTTGCTAGATTTATATCTGAAATTCCAGAATTCTTAGTTCATTATTTATTTGATGAAATTTCAATCAAAGAAAAAGATGAAGTAGTCATATTCGGTGAATGGATTGGACCTAGAATCCAAGGTGGTTGTGGTATTAATCTATTACCAGAAAAACAATTTGTTATTTTTGGTGCTAAATTGAATGGAGAATATGTCAAAAATAAAATTGATTTATGTTTACAAGAACATAGGATTTATAATATACTAGACATTCCTTCATATCATATAACTATCGATTTTGACAACTTACCATCTATGTCAAATCTTATTTCGGACATGGTGGATAAAGTTGATAAAGAATGTCCATGGGCATTAAAATTTGGACATAAAGGTTTTGGTGAAGGAATTGTTTTTACATGTGATGAGTTCCCAAATAACGAATCATTGTGGTTCAAATCTAAAGGAACCAGTCATAAAGGAGGAAATGGTAAAAAACGAACTGTAGTAGAAATAGATCCAATAGTTCAAAAATCCATAGATGATTTTGTTGAATATGCAGTAACACTAGGTCGATTAGACCAAGGTGTAGAGTATTTAACAGAGCAACATTTAGAAATTGAAATGAAATCCATAGGTAAATTTTTACAATGGATTGCTAAAGATATAAATAAAGAAGAGTACGATACACTAGAAGCTAGTGATTTGACTTGGAAAGAAGTTGCAAAAGGCGTAAACAATAAAGCAAAAAGATGGTTTATTGTTTACATAAATGATAATTTTTAAAAGGTTTTAAAAAATGGACAACGGAACATACGCAAACTCATACGATTTAGATAAAGAGGTAAGTTATTTAAATTATAAATTTTATGAGGCAACGAAACATTTCGGTAATAAAAATATTCAAGGTACTGATTTACATGAGTTTCAAGTTGATTACGCATATAAAATCAATAAATTGAAATATGCACCAATTTATATAGTGCATAAAATTATTACAAACATTCATCAATATATTAGCGAAATTCCAAAATCGTAATAACATATGGAAATATCTATAATAGAATATAGTATTTTACTAGAATGCTCTGATTTTCTCATGGAATCTCAGGGCATTCCAATGTATAAGTATTTACCTGAATCGTATAAAAATCAAGATAAAGTCAAGATTAGATTAAAATCACAATCCGAAGATTATCATAATCATATGGATAATAGTTTAAATTTTAAAAATTTTAATAATCGTTCATTGACTTGTTATACTGGTGCTGATACTCCACAAGATGGGTATGCGCCATATTTTATTTTTATACCAGATGGATATAAGTACATTTACACTAAAGACAATATGGACATTGATCTTAAATTATTATTTTCTGAATTATCAGACAAACTTGAAAGTGGTGCTGATACATTCGAAGAATTACTAAAATATTCGTATAATTTAACTAATTTACATAGTGGATTAACAAATAATGATAAAATAATATTTTATAATATTCCATATTATTATTGTATAAAGGCGACTTTACCATATGAGGAAATTTTAGAATTTTATGGCAACATTCAAGATTGAATATATAGACAGAAATTTTGGTAACAACGAAACAATTGAAGCTGTTATCAAAAACTGTAACAAAGACGAAAATATTACAGGTGGACTGCTTCAATATTTAATGGGCCATTTTAATAAAGAAAATAATAATACTGTTCCCATCGTTGGTGGAACGTATAAAATACCAATCATTAAACAACAATAATAATAATGAGCATATACATAATAAAATTAATATCAGGTATAGAACTGATAACTGAAGCATCACTTCAAAATGAAAACGTAGATATATTAGATCAAACGTTACACTTAGATAGACCTTTACGTTTTGGTAATGCAGGTAATAATAGTGAAGGTAGACCACAAATCGGATTTTTCCCATATTTGATATCTGAACCTGAGCCAGATAGAGTTAAGCTTAATGGTAAAATGATTGAATCATATTTGGTTGAATCTGAAATTGATGAACCTCTGGTTAAAGAATATAAGCAACGTACATCAAGAATACAACTAATTTAAAAAAGGATTTTTAAAATGTCTGTTATACAATATCAATGCGATACCTGTAATAGGATTATCGACATACCACAGAATACCAATGGATTGGAAGTTATACAAAACTGTATTATAACAGACGGATGCCATGGAAAATTATCACAAATTGATGTTAAGTTAGATCATATTCGAGGTAATTTTCCTAGTAAAGTTGATAATCTTAATGACTATATTCAACGAAAGATCCTATACAATCACAAACAATCAATCAAGTTAACTGAATGGAATATTATTCATAATTTGGGTATAGCGCCATTTATTCAAATATTCATTGAAAGACCTAAAATTATAGAAGATTTAGAGAATGTTGATTTAACCAATACTGATAGTTTAGTAGAACTTATAGAGACTGAACCCGATTATATAGAAATTATTTCAATCAATGAAATTCGAGTAGGATTTCCTAGACCTGAAAAAGGCATAGCACAACTTATAGCAAAATCTTCAAATAAGAAACAAATTATAGCTTCAACATTAGTAGATACTAAAATCAACTACGTTCAGCTATCGAATACTTCTGAAGTCACTATAGGTACATTAGATGATAGTAACAATATAACATTAGATATAATGTTTTATTTACCTGATGGATCAACCTCGTTAATATCATACACAGTTGATAATAATCCATCGATTAATTCTCCATGGGTAGATTATAATAAAATTTATAATGGTAAAACATATACTGTTAGAAGCTTTAATTTATTCGATGAAGATTTTTCAACTGTTGAAACTGGTAGTTCATTTTCTATTGAAGCTATAAATGGTTTACAGGTTAATAAAAATGATTTATTATTTTTACTTACTAAATATCCATATAGCACTAATGATAAAATTGTAGATAAGTATTTAGATATTTATGATGTCGATGACACAAACTCCTTAAACACAACATTATATAATAACGGAGAAATGTCAATAAATGAAGAAAAAATTACAAAAATATATCCATATATCAAAAAAGTATAAAAATAAATGACGGATAGTATAACAAAAGAACAATTTATATTAGAAACTCTTATATCAGATCCAGATTTATACGCTAAATGTCATAGTATTATAAACTTTAAATACTTTGAACCTGAACTACAAAATACTGTAAAGTTCATAATCGAGTATAGTGATAAATATAATAGCGTACCTATTCCAGATTTGATTGAGGCTGAAACTCAAATTAGATTAACGACGAGGAAAATAACAAAAGACGTATTTCAATATTCATGTGATGAGATAGAAAAATTCTGTAAAAAGAAAGGATTTGCTCTTGCATTAGTAGCTTCCATAAAATTGATGGAAGAAGATAAATTAGATACATGTTTTGAAATCATTAAGGAATCTTTACTTATATCATTAGAAAAAGATTTAGGTATTGATTATTTCTTAGATCCTGAAGCTAGACTGAAGGATATGATTGAGAATCAAAATTATCAATCAACTGGATATCCTGATCTTGATAGATTATTAGGTGGCGGATTAGTTAAAGGACAATTGATAGTATTTTCAGGTAATTCTGGTGCTGGTAAATCAATGACATTATCAAATGTTGGATTGAATTTATTGGAAGCTGGATTAAACATATTATACTTAACATTAGAACTTAGTGAAAACTTAGTATCTAACCGATTTGATGGCTTAATAAGCGGTCATAATCAGATGGAATGGATTGATAATGCACCAAAAACTGTCAAGAAACTGAAACTATGTTCTGATAGTGGAAAATATGGTGAACTATTCGTAAAGTATATGGATAGTGGAGCAAATGCCAACAAAGTCAAGTCGTATTTGAAGGAATTTGAAATTAAAAATGGATTTTTACCTGAAGTTATATTATTAGATTATCTTGATATAGCAGGGGCTAACAATCAACTTGGCGGAACAGACGTATCTTTAAAAGATAAACATGTATCTGAAGAATTTAGAAATTTAGCAAATGAATATGATTCATATTTTCTTTCAGCATCTCAACAAAATCGTGGTGCTATTGGAGTTATGGAACCAGATCAAAGTCATATCGCAGGTGGTTTAACTAAAGCGAATACTTCTGATTTCTGGTTTTCAATCATTGCTACAGACGAAATGAAGGCTGAAGGTATTATTAGGTATCATTGTATTAAAGCTCGTTCATCTGATGGAGTAGGTAAAAGTATCACATTGAAGTGGAATCCAGGTTCATCTAGGATAACAAATATAGGTGATAATCTCTCTAGAAATATCATGGATTTAAAAAGTGTAAATAGAGAGAAACAAAAAACAATTGAGACTGTTGGTAATGGTGGTCTCAATTCAAATTTATTAAATTTAATAAAATAGGAAAATAAAAATGGCAAAATTAGAAGATATTAAAGTAATCAATGTTGATGGTACACCAATCGCAGTTGAAGAACTTTCTCAAAGCGTTAAAGGCTTAGTTGATATTTACAATGTATTCAGAAATGATGAAGTTGATGCAAAATATGAATTAATCAAAGTTCAAGCTGCATTGCGTGATATTCAACGTGAAATTATTGTAACTATTAAACAAGAACAAGAATCATTAGAAGCTGCTGCTGAAGAAGTTGAAGATGGTGAAAGTTCAACTGAAGAAGCTGGAGATGTTGTTGCTGTAGATAATACGGAAACAACTGATACAACTACAGAAGGTTAAATATGACCGATTCTGTTGATATTCAATATGATAAACAAGATGGTTCAATTATAACTGAACGTAAAATTATTCCAACTAGTATTCCAAATGACTTTATTAGTGCATTAGAAGTAACAGATTTATCTGAATCTGAAGTTTCTAATATTAATACAGCCAGGGCAGAATATAATAGTTACGTTGAATTATTTAAAAAGAATATGTTTACATTCGAAAATTGGTTAGAACATACTAATCAAACTGATGTTAAATCAAATCTTAAATATAAACGATTTAAATTAGATAAAACTACGTTCGTTTAATATAGTTTCATAAATATGTACACTGAGGGGAAATTTAATTTCCCTTTTTTGTTTTTATAAATAAATAATAATAAAACATATTTTAGGATTTATAGATGAGCTTATTAAAGGAATTGCATAATATCAAAGAAGATGCAGCAGGCGGAGCTATTTCAGCTGGTTCAGTTGCAGTAAACCAAGGAGCTGGCATTTTTAGAGATGAGAATGCTATAGGTTCTAAAGGCAAAACATTAAAGAAAAAACCAATCAAACGAATATTTAAAGAAGATAAAGAATATGACAAACAAACTGTCATGTCTCAAATCAAAAACGCTGAAGAAACAGCTGAATCTAATAAAGAAGTTACAGGATTTGCATTAGAAGATGATAATGGAAACATTGTTAAAGTATATGTAAAAAATGATCAATCTGAAGAATTTGAAAAAGCATTAAATACAGAATTATCAAATAACCAAAATGACGAACATAGTCATAGAGAAATTGGTGAAATCGTATATGATCTTAAAAATGATTTTGACATAATCAACATCGAAATGGGAGCTATTCCAGAAGATGAAGAAGAAGTTGAAGAAATTGAAGGTGAAGGCGATGATGATTCAAATTTAGAACTTGAAGATGGTGAAGAAGGTGATGATGAATTATCTTTAGATGATGAAATGGAACCAGGCGGCGATGATCTTGGAGATGATGCTGGAGCAACAAGTGCTCTAACTGCTGTTATCGATATGATGAAATCAGATGCTGAAGCTAGACAAGCAGATGCTGAAGCTAGACAGAAAGAATCTGAAGCTAAAATTGCTGCTCTTAACACTCAAGCTGCTGAAGCACAAGTTAAAAAATCTGAAGAAGTTATGGATATGGAAGCACATTATAACAAAAAATCAGATCAAGACAAAGAAACGAAACAACTATCAAAATTAGCTCAATATCGACATGAAATATCAGGTGGTGGCGGCGAAACTGCTGACACTGATCATATAAGTGATAAGGCTATTCCTAGTGAAGAAGAGGAAGAAGTTAAAGTTTCTGGTAGATTTTTAAATGCAGCATTGACTTCATTAATGCGTGATAGAGCTAGACGTTAAGGAAAACTCATGAAAAAGAATACATTAATGGAATATTTGTTAACAGAACTTACTATAGATGTTGATCCAAACGATCCAAATTCTATATTAAATGTTAAACAGAAAGTAGCACAAGCTAAACAAAATCCTCAACGAGCTGCTCGTGAACAGGGTATTAATGCTAAAGACGAATTGAGAACTGCTCAAAAGTCTGAAGGTAGTCCTACTAAAGTATTGGATGTTAAGATTGCTAAATTAAAACAGCAATTATCTACATTACAAAACCAAAAAATGACAATAGCTAAAAGAGCTGAAAAACAAGTAGAATCAGTTGTTTATCCTGAAGATATTTGTGAAGTTGTTTATACTGATGAGCATGATAATATTTTACATGAGGGGTCTATATTATCAGAATCTGCTATTCAAGCTTTCAAACGTACTGGCAATGTTATTAAACGTCAATATCGTTGTACAAGTGGTAGAAAATCTGGTAAAGTTGTTGCTAATCCAAATGATTGCAATAAAAGAAAAAACCCAAAACTTGTTAAAGCTGGCAGAATTTCTGCTAGAAAAAGTAAAGCAATACGAGTTTCTAAAACTAAAATTTCTAAAAATAAATCAATTAGCAAAATGGTTACTAACCTAAATAGAAAGTTGAAAGGATAATATGGATTTGCAAACACACTTTAAAACTCAATTAAATGAAATGCCTGTTATTGATGCTAAAGCCGCTTATAAAGAATTAGTTAAACACATGCAAGGAGCTAAATCATCAGTTTCTGGCGCTATTGAATCATATCAAACAGGTGGTAGATACGGAAAAATGTTTAATACATTAGGTAAAAGCAAAGATAGAGAAGCTATAATTGAAGCTTTCAAATTAGTACAAGAAGAATTAAATAGAGTAAATGTTTAACCATATACCAGTAGAAAAATTTGATATAAAATCGAAAACTGGCCCAAGAGGTAGATTCTATAGTATTGATAAAGATACAAAATATCCATCAATTACTACAGTACTAGGTGGTACTGAAGATACTCAATGGCTAGAAGATTGGCGTAATATGTTAGGTCCTAAAAAGGCCGATAAAGAATCTAAACGATGTGCTAATAGAGGTACTGCTGTTCATAAGTTATGTGAAGATCATCTTAGTAATATAGAAAATTATACAGATGGTCATGATATTGAAAATGTTAAACTTTTCAATCAATTAAAGTTTAAACTTAATAAAGTTGATAATATTAAGGCTTTAGAAATAGTATTATTTTCAAAAGTATTAGGTGTAGCTGGAAGAACTGATTGTATAGGTGAGTATAACGGTATATCAAGTGTTATAGATTTTAAAACATCAAATAAAGTAAAGATTAAAGATAATATTGAAAATTATTTTTTACAAGCAGCATTTTATGCTATAGCTTATAATGAGATGTACAAAGATAGTATAAAACAACTTGTAATATTAATAGCTGTTGAAAAATCAATTATGCCTCAGATCTTTACCAAAGAATTGGATAAAGAATTGATAAATAAGTTATTAATAAGAATAAAAAAATTTAAAGGATAAAAAATGATTAACGATAATACAATTGGATATAATGTGGAAATTGTCCTTAAAGGATTTAATGGAAACAAAGATATCAAAGCAAAAATTGATACTGGTGCTGACATGAGTTCACTGCATGCGAACAATGTTAAGATCAAAGGTAAAACAATTGAATTCGACTTTGGTGATAGACATGTTACTATGCCTTTAGGTGGATATCAAAGAGTTAAAACTGCTGATGGCGGCATTGAAAATAGACCTATTGTTAAATTTTCTGTTGAAGTTCCAAAACCTGGCACTGATAAAGATATTGTTATTAACAACTTAGCATTCACTCTTAATGATAGATCTGACATGGATGATAGAATTTTATTAGGTTTAAACTTTATTGAAGCTGGTAATTTTACTATTGCGTCTGATGCTTCTAGTCCTAAAGATATTGTTGAAACACAAATAGTAAATAATTCTAAGACAGAAGTTATAAATAATATAATACATCTTATTGAATCAAATGACATTTCATTAGATGACTTATTATACATGAAAAGGAATAGATAATGACATTATTAAAAGAAATGGTTGATTCTAAAAAATTAACTGAAGCAACTGATGAAGCAACCGAAAATTTTTGGACATCATTTGATGACGCTGCAGTCAAAAATGCTGAAGAAAAATTAGAGCAACTATTAACAAGTTTAGTTAAAGTACCAGTTGATTTACAAATTAGCAAATCTCCAAGAGGCAGATTTGATAAAGTAGGTTTAACTGTTGATTCAAATAACTTAGCTACTAAAATGACACCTAGAATGTTTAAAACACTTAAAATTTCTGATTTTGGTGGAAACATTACAGATGATGGTTACTATTGGTTACCATTACATTATGAATATCAACACATTGACGGTGGTTCTAATGGAACAAGTATTGCTGATGTATTTTTAAGTTCTGATGGTTCAATATTCAAAACAAACACAAAATTTAAATAAGGAAATACAATGAAATTAGAAAGACTATTAGAATTAGCTGGAACACAGTTAAATGAATTAGATGGTATAGAAGTAACACATAATAAAGATAATATTCAATCTTTAAAAGCTAAACTGAAAAAGGCTAACGTTGATGTTAGTAACATGACTGATGATATGGTATTAAAATTCGCCAATAAAATGGACGAAATTACTATTGAAGGCTTAAAGTCTAAAGGTATGTTAAAAGAACAAACAGAAGATTAATGAAATCACCCTTTATAGTTGAAAGAGATTTTATATCTCCTCATATGTGTGAGGATATAGTTGATTCTCTTAACTTTATACAACCTGATGTAGATATAAACGGAACTCCAATGCCTTCATTAAAATATAATGAAGACTTGGAAGAAGTTATATTTGATGCTCTTCAAAAATCTTTACCAATTTTTGAAGAGCATTTTAGTGTTAAGTATAAAGGTACATCTGATATGACCTTTGAATTTTTACCACATGGATGTAAAGGTACAATTCCTAAAGCTGGTAATAGTTCATTTATTAATAATAGATGGGTAAAAACTAAAAATAATGATTTTACTGGAATTATATTCTTATCGGACTATAATGATAAGCCGCCATTCTCTGATGAGTTTGAAATATATGGTGGTAAACTTGAATTCAAACAACATGAGTTTGGCTTTAATCCAGAACGTGGTACACTAATATTATTTCCATCGGCACCCAATTTTGTATATAAATTTTCAGAAGTTTTAATGGGCAATGGATATTTTATTAAATTTAACGTTACATGTGAAGAACAATTTGTATATAATAGATTACAATTTCCCGGTAATTACTTAACCTGGTTTCAAGAAATAGGATAAAAATGACTTTAATAAAAGAAGTATTATCAGAATCTGATGATTTTATAACAATTTTAAATCATTTAGATAACAATAGTGGTCAAATAGAAGATTGGAAAGATCAAACTAAAGTTATATCCAGAGCTGTTCATGATAACATTATAAAATTGAAAAAATTTAGAATGGATACGCCACCTATACAAGTAGGTCAAAACTTCTTCTATAAAATTAAATTTGAAACTGCTGCTGGCGATACAAAATGGTTAATATTTTCTGAAACTGCTGAAGTTGCTGAATTTTTCGAATCTGAACCTTCTAACGAACTGATTAACGGATATTCATAATATGAGAAAAATATTATTAGTTTTATTATTATGTTCCGGATCTGCTTCTGCTGCTATAAAATCTAAGTCACCTATTCCATTTGGATTAAGTGAAGCTGAATGTATGGCTCTTAATATGTACTATGAGGCAAGAGCTGAAAGAACTGTTAAAAATATTGCTGCTGTTGGTCATGTTACAATGTGGCGTAAAAAATCTAAACATTGGCCTAATACTGTATGTGATGTAGTATATCAGCAACGATTAAATAAATATGGTAAATGGATACCAATGTATTCATGGACTAAAGATGGTGAATCAGATATACCAAAACAATTTAAATCATATAATAAATGTTTAAAAGTTGCTATGATGGTACTAAATGGAATGATTGCCGATAATACTTATAGAGCAACACACTATCATAATACTTCTGTTAACCCATATTGGGCAGGATCATTAATAAAAACTGTCCAATTGGGCAATCATATATTTTATAAATAAGGAAATAAAATGACACTACTAAAAGAAATAATAGGATTAAATGAATCAGCTTTACATAAACCTGGTGAGTTTTTAACTTCTAAATTTGAAAATGATTCATTTTTCAATAAAGTATCGGCTGATATGAAAGATGCTGGTATAAATTTTACAACAGATAAAGGCCAAGATCCTAAGTATTTTTACGCTCTTACGGCCCATAGTAAAAATTTAGATACAGGTAAACCTTGGACAATAGTCGAAATAAAGGAATATCTTGATTATGTAAATTGGATTATTGGTGATATACCTGCTGATGCTAATATATAAAAATAATATTATATGGATATAGATGAAAACTATATTATCTATATATTTTATCGTTAAAACTTAAAGAAATCAGATAGGTCTTCTAATAGAGACTTATCTCGATCACCCATATCTTCTGGATTCTTTCTTGCTCTAGTTATTGCTTTCAAAATTTCATTTTCAGTGAATAGAGCACCTTTAATAGTATTATCAGCAAATTCAATATAACATGGTTGATATCTATCAGTTTCTCCAAATTTATGATCTTCATTATCTACTCCTTCAGATAATTTGATATAAGATACTACTTCATTTTTTTCCGACATTATAAATCTCCTTAATAAAATAGTATTTATATTTTACAGATACACTATACCGTTGATATAATATTATTTTTAATAACAACGGAGACATACATGTCAAATATTATAGTACCAACAAATCCTAATGACATCACTAAATTAAAGCAAATGATTAATGCCGCAGTAGATTGCATGGCTAGAATCGATTCTGAAAATGAAGCCAAAAAAGAAATCATTGAAGAAATTGTTGAACAATTTGAAGTTCCTAAAAAATTAGTTAACAAAGCAATTCGTACTCAACATAAATTAAATTTCAGTGAACAAGCTACCGAAGCTGAAGACTTCGAATTATTATACGAAACCCTATACGGCGCAGTAGACGACGAATAAATGAGTTATATCACAGCCCAACGTATTAAAGAGAAAGTTTTAGTATGGGAACGTGGCGATGACGGTGTAAGACAATGCATAGACTATAAGGCACCATGGTATTTTTACACTGAAAGTGATTCAGGTGACTATACCAATATATATGGTGATAAGCTTATCAAACATGTTTTTGATTCAAGAAAAGAATTCTTAAATGCTAAAAACGCTCATGTTAAGTATAGACATCGAAATGGAACTATCATAGGTGGTAATACTTATGAAGATATACAAGCTGATGATAGGCGTAGTAGAGATTTTGATGAAGATGATAGTAGAAGTAAAAACTACAGAAAAATATCTACTGAATATGAATCTGACATTATACCTGAACTAAAAATATTATCTGATAAATATTATCGCAAAAAGGCTCCAAAATTACACATAACTGGATATGATATTGAGGTTGATTATGATCCAACTGTAGGTTTTCCAAGACCTGTTATGGAATTTAATCCTGAAGATTATCAGGGAGATTTCGAAAGAGTTATGGATACGCCATATGCTCCTATAAACTCCATATCGATTTATAATTTTTGGGAAAATAAAAATTATCTTATAGCAATTCCACCTGATGGTTTAGATGCTGATGATATTGATGTTGATAAATTTATGGAAGAGATTCAAGAAATTGAACCTTTAGATTTGCCAACAACTTTAGAATTTGTTAATACTGAACGAGAATTATTATTACGATATTTAGATATTATTGATGATTCTGATATGGTATTTGGTTGGAACTCTGATACTTTTGATAATCCATATGTTGCTCAAAGAATTGAAATAGTTCTAGGTACATCATTTTACAATAGATTGTCATTTAGAGAAGCACGAAATCCAGTATATAAATCAGTTGAAATGTTTGGTGAAGATAGACCTACTATAGAAACATTTGGTAGAGTATCAACAGATTATCTTGACATTTATAAGAAATTTACGTTTGAAGAACAACCTAGCTATAAATTAGAATCTATAGCTGAACTAGAATTACCAAAAATGCGAAAATTGGAATATTCTGGTTCTCTTTATGAATTATATCGTGAAAACTTTCAAAAATTTGTTCGTTATAATATTCGAGATACTGAAATTCTATATGGTTTCGAAGATAAACTTGGATTTATTCAACTTGCAAATGAAATGTATCATGATGTTACTGGTTTATTTAAACATGTTTTTGGTACATTAAAAAGTACTGAATGTGCACTAATAAATTATTGTCATCATGAAGCTGGCGATATTAAAGTAGAAGATAATAAACAAAAACCGCCAAGTGAAGATGAAGATGGTAATAAAATTGCAGAAGAAACTATTGATGGAGCATATGTACTTGAACCTAGAGTAGGTCAACATGATAAACTTGCATCAGTAGATATTACTTCTCTATATCCTAAAACTATAGAATCTAATAATATTAGTCCTGAAACTATCATTGGACAATTACCTGGCAAAAAAGAAGATTATTTTAGGATTAAAAATAAATCTAGTGAAGTAGTAGTCTTAGAGTTTGATGATCACTTTTTAGATTTAAAAGGTAAACGTTTAGAATTTGCTGCACATGAATGGCCTAAAGTATTCTTGGAAAATAATTGGTCTATATCTGCATATGGTACAATTTTTAATCTTAAAACTAAAGGAATATTACCATCATTATTGAGCGACTGGTTTGTAAGTCGTAAAGAACTTAAAGGTAAAGCATTCCAATATTATAAAGATTCTGAAGTTGAAACTGATCCAGTCAAAAAGGCTGAATTATTAGAACTATCTACGTACTATGATCGATTACAGTTGGTGAAAAAAATTCAACTTAATAGTGCATATGGAGCTCTTTGTAATAAGTACTTTAAATTCTATGATTTAAGATTAGGTTCATCTACTACAGCTACAGGTCAAGAATTACTTAAACATCAAACAGCAGAAACCAATCGATTATTGACTGGTGAATATGATATGAGAGGTGACTCTATTATATATGGTGACACTGATTCAACATATTTTAAAACATATGCGCCCGATATTGAAACTGCTACTAAAGTTGGTGATGCCGTTGGTAAAAAAGTAAATCAATCATTTCCTAAATTTATGAGAGAATCATTCTTTTGTACTGAGGATTATGATAAATTTATTGAAACTGACAGAGAAATCATTGGTAGTTCTGGTATATTTATCGCTAAAAAACTTTACATTATTCATATTGTAGATAATGAAGGTAAGAAATGCGATAAGATTAAAGCAATGGGAGTATCATTAAAAAAATCTACATTGCCTAAAGAATATCAAGTAAAACTTACTGAATATATTGAACGATTATTAAAAGGTGATTCTTGGGATAATATTGCCAGGGATATAGTAGACTATAAACAAGAGTTATCTGAGATTGATAATATAATGAGAATTGGTTTACCAATTGGTGTAAAAAATATTGAAAAATATACTAATGATTATCTCTTTGAAATTAAAAATGCTAAAGATTATAGAGATGGTAATACTTACAAAATAAAACATGAAAATAAAATTGATCCATTAACCAAACATTATAAACCTGGGTTTGAGAGACATAATATTGAAGGCGAATTATGTAGTGATGGTAATTATTTAAGTAATGGTAAAACTATCAATTTAGAACCATGGACTGCTAGATTACCAGGCCATGTTGCTGCGAGCATACATTGGAATAAAATGTTAGTTGAACATGAAGATCATGAAAGTATTCAAATTACATCTGGAACTAAGATTAAAGTTTATTATTTAAAAAGAAGATTCTTTGATAAATTTAAATCTATTGCTATACCAACAGATACAACACAAATACCAGAATGGTTTATATCAGACTATAAAGATTTTGTTGATGTAGACGCTCAGTTAGAACGATTAATAGATAATTCTTTAAAAGGTATATTTGGAGCCATTGGTAAAGAAGTACCAACTGCACAAGGATTATTAATTGATGATTTATTATCATTTTGATTTACAAGTTATTAATAGGTATATAAAATGAAAGATACAAAAGTTACAAAACATATAAAAGAAATAAATTCAGCAAGTGAGATGGATTTAATCGAATATAACTTCGATGAATTTTTTACAGTTGTTGAAGAAATGCGAGATGCTATGTTTTTATTTATTGATAGGGTAGATAAAGGACAAGTCCGCAGCACTAAAACCTATAACCAATTCAAAACCATA
>Ga0164313_10002156_pt1 | contig 17661 bp, 13 predicted proteins | sample GuaBasSedimGuay4_FD_113735 | JGI IMG/M metagenome (GOLD analysis project Ga0164313, IMG submission 113735) | Subseafloor sediment microbial communities from Guaymas Basin, Gulf of California, Mexico - Guay4, Core 4569-4, 0-3 cm | ecosystem: Environmental > Aquatic > Marine > Hydrothermal vents...
AGCGGCACAAAACTCATCACGTTGACGCCTTTAGGTCGACGTTCCAGCGAGTCGAGCCACTCGGGAAAGGTTTCCCAATCCCAGTCCATACCGGCCTTCATACAGGCCAGCGGAATTGCTTCAACCCTTTCCATAGACAGCATCAGACGCTCACGCTGCTCTGGATGGGCCGGTGCAAAACCAAAACCACAGTTGCCGATGGCCATGGATGTCACTCCGTGCCAGCTGGAACAGCTCAGATAAGGATCCCACAACAACTGACCGTCGTAATGGGTGTGCAAATCGACAAAACCAGGCACCACATTAAGACCAGTGGCATCAATAACCTCCTTAGCGCTGGCCGCATCAATGCCATCGCCCTCGGTGATTTTCGCTATCAAACCATCCTTAATAGCTATATCGCCAACAAACCTTTCCCGCGTACGAGTACCATCAATGATGGTGCCGCCCTTGATAACTCTATCGTATTGAGACATATCGTCCTCCATTAACTAGCAGTAAAAGTAGCTTTTAGTAATAAAATCAAACTGTTGATGGCATAAATCGCATTGCGAAACAAAACCCCAAAGTGGTTTTGTCAGACAACGAGAAGCAGCCGAAATCTGGCACTAGCAGATTATTCTAGAAGGTATTAGCAGGCTGTTGGTTGGCGCAGATCAATTAGTATTAAAATATACGCCCGCTGGACGTCAGCCTTTTAAAGACCCACAGGACTCAAAAGGCCTTTAATTGACGATATTAGTCATGAAGGTTGTTTATCAAATTGCTTCACATCGTCGGGTATCTGAATCCAGGCTTGTTTTTCACTTACCCATAGGTGGGCTGATGGATTGAGAATCCGGGTATCTGAAAGATTGCTGGGTTTCAGTTTAATGGTCTCAGGGGTATCTGGATCAAAATGATAAATACGGTTGCCACAGTTCGGACAGAATTTCGCATAGTTTTTATTGCCGCTGTCCGCCAGACGATGCCACTCCTTCAGGTCGCCGCTAAATTCAACGGATTCGATATTGACCACAGCGGTGATACTAAAAGCGCTGGTCGATAGCTTTTGGCACTGTTTACAGTGACAGGCCACGACAAGTAACGGCGGTTCCAATAACTGATAAGCAATATTACCGCACTGGCATGAACCGTCGATTGGATAAACAATATCGTTCATTTTATATTCCCATTTTCCCCATCCATATTTGTGATCTATGACAGCGCAACTAAAATCAGCACAAAAAAAAGCCGGGAATTCCCGACTTTTTTCAAATCTAGACGTGTACTAAGCCGCTCTAGATATGCCCTCAGCATTGCCATGACGGAGTAGTTTACCTGGGTACTCTCCGGTGACTTCATTATCAACACGGATAGTTACGCCATTGACGATAGTGTAGCGATAACCTTCGGCACCCTCGACATAACGCCACTCGTCACCTGGCAGATCGAAGACAATCTCGACCTGTGTGGTTTTGAGGTTTTCCAGGTCGTAAATAACGATGTCGGCAGCGCGACCCACTTCGAGAGTACCTCGATCATCAAAACCAGCAGCGATGGCAGGCATGGCAGCCAGACGATAATGAGCTTCTTCAAGGGTGTAAGAACCACGCTCACGAACTGAATCCACTAACAGGTTGGTAGGATAACGACCAAAGTTAAGGAATTTAGTGTGCGCGCCACCGTCGGAAACACCGGGGACAGTCCACTCATTCTGCAGCACTTCGTTCATCAAGCCTTCGTCGTAGTTAAATGGGGTCACGTAGAAGACGGTTTTCAGGCCTTCGTCTATAGCCAGGTCAAGCATGGCATCGGCGGGGTGCTTACCAGTAGATGCGCCCAACTCGGAAATAGTCATACCCACATAAACTTCATTCTCTTTATTAGCAACCGACTCAATAACGATGTCTGCAATAGGGCCACTAACAAAAGGTGCGCTACCGTTATCGTAGTCTTCACGAACCGCAGCACGCAACTCGGGATCTCGCATTTTTTCAATACGGGTGGCGATATCACCGATGGTCACATCACGCCAGGCACCATTGCCATCAAACAGGTTGAAATCATCAAGCATAAAGCGCATGTCATTAGGTGTAGTAATGGCCTGCATCCAGATTTTATGGCCCTTCTCTCGCTGCTCATCTACCCAGCGCAGCATACGTCGATGCTGGTGAGGGTGACGCTCATTCACCTGTACGGCATTCCACAGTACAACCGCATCGGACGCTTCAGCCAGATGAGCACCGAAGTCGAGATCAGCTACTACATCATTCTTAGCCTGGGTTAACTGAATAAAACCCTGACCACGATCTTTCAGCACATCAGCAAAGGCCATGCAAAGCTCATCAGACATGGTGTCAGTGGGCATAGGCGTGCCATCATAATCGCGTTGCACGGAAGTAAAACCATCACCCAGACGCTGCATGGAGAAACCCACACCACCTGCGTCCAGGGACTCTTCCAGCATCTTCAGCATATCAGCCAGTTCCTGCTCAGTTGGCTCGCGAGTTTTAGCTGCGTCAATACCCATGACGTAAACCATCAGCGGATTCAGCGGTACAAAACTCATCACATTGATGCCCTTGGGGCGGCGATCCAGTGAATCCAGCCACTCAGGAAAACTTTCCCAGTCCCAGTCCATACCGGCTTTCATGGTCGCCAGAGGAATCGCTTCAACACGCTCCATGGATAGCATCAGGCGCTCTTGCTGATCGGGGTGAGCTGGAGCAAAACCAAAGCCACAGTTGCCGATAGCAACAGAGGTAACACCATGCCAACTGGAGCAGCTCAGGTAGGGATCCCACAGCAGTTGACCGTCGTAATGGGTGTGCAGATCAATAAAACCAGGCACTACGTTCAGACCGGTAGCATCGATAACTTCTTTACCTTCGCTGGCGGGAATGCCGTCACCTTCAGTAATTTTGGCGATCAAACCATCTTTAATGGCGACATCGCCAATGTACTTTTCTCGGGTGCGAGTGCCATCGATGATGGTGCCGCCTTTGATAACCTTGTCATATTGAGGCATATCGTTCTCCTTTAAACAGATTTAAGTGATAGAAATAAAAAAATAAGAAATTTGTCTACCAGATTATATAGCTATATGGCCCATATGGCAGACCCTGATAGAAACAAAAAGGAATAAGAAAACGCAAATATAGGACCAATTGGCTCCAAAGAATTATCGTTCTATGCAAATACCTGCATTCAGCACCCAGCCTGGAGGCCCCTTGCCTTATTTTTGGTGGCAGCTGAACATTCTGTGCCCTGGCTTTGAAACAGAATATCTCTTAAAAATATAAAAAAGCCGGGGCAGACAATACCCGGCTTTTTAAACAACATGTTAACGTACCATTAAACGATAACTAAGCCGCCCGCGACACGCCCTGGGCATTACCATGACGCAGTAACTTACCAGGATAAGCGCCCGTCACTTCATTATCGACACGAATCGTCTCACCATTAACAATGGTGTAACGATAGCCCGATGCACCCTCAACATAGCGCCATTCGTCGCCCGGGAGATCATAAACAATTTCCGAAGGCAACAGTTTCAGATTCTCATAATCATAGATCACGATATCTGCAGCTCGACCTACCTCCAGCGTGCCACGATCATCAAAACCCGCTGCAATGGCAGGCATACCCGCCAAACGGTAGTGAGCTTCTTCGAGCGTATAAGAACCGCGTTCACGTACCAGATCGACCAGCAGGTTGGTCGGGTAGCGGCCAAAGTTCAGGAACTTGGTATGGGCGCCACCGTCAGAAACGCCGGGTACCGTCCATTCATTTTCCAGAACCTCATTCATATAACCTTCATCCCAGTTGAACGGCGTAACATAAAAGACCGTTTTCAGGCCTTCACTGGTGGCCAGATCCAGCATGGCGTCGGCAGGATGCCTGTCCATGGCAATACCTAGCTCGGCGACGGTCATGCCGACATAGACTTCATTCTCTTTATTGACCACAGAATCAATGACGATACCACCGATAGGCCCGCTAACGAAGGGCGCACTGCCGCTGTCGTAGTCCTCCCTCACCGCCGCTCGGAGCTCCGGATCATTCATTTTTTCGATACGGGTGGGAATATCGCCAATGGTGACATCACGCCATGCGCCATTACCATCAAACAAATTGAAGTCATCGAGCATAAAACGCATATCATTGGGTGTAGTAATCGCCTGCATCCAGATATTGAGGCCTTTCTCTCGTTGCTCGTTTACCCACCGCAGCAGACGCCGATGCTGATGGGGGTGCCGCTCATTAACAGCTACAGCATTAAACAGTACGCCAGCATCAGACAACTCCGCCAGTTTGGATCCAAAATCAAGATCGGCCGTGACGTCGTTCTTGGCCTGGGTCAATTGAATAAAACCCTGACCACGATCCTTGAGCACCCTGGCAAAGGCAAAGCACAGTTCATCAGACATGGTGTCGGTGGGCATGGGTGTGCCGTCATAATCTCGCTGCACCGAGGTATAACCGTCACCCAGGCGCTGCATAGAGTAACCGACACCGCCAGCGTCAAGAGACTCCTCCATCAAACTGAGCATTTTAGCCAGCTCTTCTTCATTGGGGTCACGGCTCTTGGCGGCTTCGACACCCATGACATAGACCATCAGCGGATTCAGCGGCACAAAACTCATCACGTTAATACCCTTGGGCCGGCGATCTAACGAATCCAGCCACTCGGGAAAGGTCTCCCAGTCCCAGTCCATACCAGCTTTCATGGTCGCCAGTGGAATCGCTTCAACTCGCTCCATAGAGAGCATCGCGCGCTCTTGCTGGTCTGGATGGGTGGGGGCAAAGCCAAAGCCACAGTTACCTATGGCCACAGAAGTCACCCCGTGCCAACTGGAACAACTCAGGTAGGGATCCCACAACAACTGACCGTCGTAATGGGTATGAAGATCAATAAAGCCCGGCACAACATTAAGCCCAGTGGCGTCAATGACCTCCTTGCCTTCACTGGCGGGAATACCGTCACCTTCAGTAATCTTGGCAATCAAGCCATCCTTGATAGCGACATCGCCAATAAACTTTTCTCGGGTGCGAGTGCCATCGATGATGGTGCCGCCCTTAATAACCTTATCGTATTGAGACATGTGATTCTCCGTTATTATAAAAATAATAGTTAGTAAATAAGTATCAGAAAAACCTAAAATTTGTTGAAATATTATATGCCTATGCCTTCAGCAAGACAGGTTCTGCAAGAAATATTAAGGAATAAGCATCTATAGATGTAAGATGAATTGGCAGCAAACGGCGCGTCGTATTCAGTCAATACACTTTCAATTCGACCTCCATTCACCACCGCCCAGGGCCATCGTCACCCAGGTACCCAAAATAATTGCACTGTCGCAAAGCACCGCGTAGCATCATCGGCCCAAATAAAAACGGGCTTACCCAAAAGTTGAGCAAGATACATAGAGTTTATCTGCTTAAAACAATCCAGGTCTGAATTACTCTCTGAATAGACGATAATTAAGACTAAGCCCTAATCTAACTTTTCATAAAGAGGAACTCTCAAATGACCAGAAAACACGTACTCGACGGCGTTAAAGTGCTCGACTTTACCCATGTATTGGCGGGTCCGACCTGTACACGATTGATGGTAGAAACCGGCGCTGATGTCATTAAGGTAGAAGCTGCTCCCGTTGGTGACATGGTGCGCTTTATGCCAGCGTTGAAAAACGGCCGCAGCGGTTACTACATTCAGCAAAATAGAGGCAAGAAAGCCATCTGTCTCAACCTGCGCGATAAAAGAGCCCAGGAGATCGTCCACAAACTGGTTAAAGATGTGGATGTCGTAGTCGAAAACTTCACCCCAGGCGTCATGAAACGTCTCAACATTGACTACGAGACACTGTCAGCCATCAATCCCAATCTGATTATGTGCTCGATATCCGCTTTTGGACAGCAGGGAGAACTTTCCAATCTGCCCGGATTTGACTATATCGCCCAGGCCTACGCGGGCGTTATTGATATGATCGGTGAAGAAGACGGACCTCCTTATTTCCCCGGTCTGGGCATGGGCGATGTATCCACTGGGGCTCATGCCTACGGTGCCGTGACAGCAGCCTTATTTCATCGCGAACGGGGCGGTAGTGGTCAACATCTCGACATTGCTCTGCTGGACTGTTTATTTCATTGTCATGAACTGAATGTTCAGGGTTACGATGGTTCTGGCGGAGAACTGGTACCCCATCGTTCCGGAGCCCATCATTTCGCCGTGGCACCACTGGGCCTGTTCAAAGGCAAAGAAAAATATCTGGTTATTATCGCCATTGGCGCGCAATGGAATAATCTGCTGAAAGTGATCGGTAAGGAGGAATTTAATGATGACCCACGCTTTGCCGACAACGCCGGCCGTACCGAACACAAACAAGTATTGATTGACGCTATCGAAACGTGGCTGGCCAGTACAGAAAGCGATGATGACGCGGTAAGAATACTGCAGGAAAACCACGTTCCTGTAGCACCTGTACTCAGTGTTCCCGAAGCCATGGCCCACCCCCATCTTATCGAGCGACAAACAGTCCGTACTGTCACCGACCGCGCCTTTGGTGACGTGAAAGTACCCGGCATGCCCCTGCGCTTTTCTGCCTTCCCAGACTTCCCCGATTTACAGGCCGGTTTCCTGGGCGAGCATAACAGCGAGGTGCTGAGCAGCGTCGGATATTCTGAAAGCGATATTAAGACCTTACTTGATGATGGCGTATTGGCTGATGAGCCCATTCCAACCTGATCCACTTCCTCCAACATCACAGGCGATTAACAAGCTATTTATGAGGGTTCTAACATGACACAAAAACACATCCTCGACGGTTATAAAATCATCGACTTCACCCAGTATCTGGCCGGCCCGTCGGCGACACGGCTGATGGCGGAAATGGGGGCAGATATTGTCAAAGTAGAAGTCGCCCCCCACGGCGACCCCAGCCGCTCCTTTCCTTTTCGCGCCAACAAACGCAGTGCTTATTTTGTGCAGCAAAACCGGGGTAAAAAAAGTCTTTGTCTCGATGTCAAAAATGAAAAAAGCAAGGCGGTCTTAACGGAGCTGATCAAGCAATGCGACGTGCTTATCGAGAACTTCGCACCGGGAGTGATCGGCCGTTTAGGTTTCGACTGGGAAACCGTCCACAAACTCAATCCTAAACTGGTGATGTGCTCGATGTCTGCTTTTGGCCAGACCGGGCCGCTTAGCCATTTGCCCGGTTTTGACTATATCGCCCAGGCCTATGCAGGGGTGACATCAGTAATCGGTGAGCCGGATAAGCCACCGAGCCTGCCCATGTTGGGCATTGGTGATGTTACCACCGGCGTTCATGCCTGTGGTGCCCTCGGCTATGCCCTCCTTGACGTCCATCGCACCGGTGAGGGCCAGCTGCTCGATATCTCTTTGCTCGACTGCTACTTTCATCAACACGAAATCAATGTCCAGGCCTACTCGGCCAGCAAAGGGAAAATCGTGCCCCGACGCTCCGGTTCGCACCATTACGCAGTGGCGCCGACTGGCATTTTCCAGGGCCCAGAAGGCTACATTATGATTCTGGCTCTGCTCCACCAGTGGCCTGAGATGTGCAAAGCCATGGGCCGGGAAGATATGATCAAAGATCCCAAATTCGCCAGCAATGACGCGCGGGTGGAAAACCTGCAGGAACTCATCAAGGTCATCGAAGGTTGGCTACAATCCTTTGATACCGATGAAGCAGCGATGGCCGCTTTACAGGCGGTACGGGTACCAGTGGCTCCCATCCTCACCATTCCCCAGGCGGTCGCACACCCCCATCACCGCCAACGTGGCACCATTCGTAAAATATCGGACCGTATGCTCGGCGAGTTTGATATTCCCGGCGTGCCGTTGCGCTACTCCAATTTCCCCGATCTGCTGCCGCTGGATGCACCTTTTCTTGGCGAACAGAATCGTGAAATTCTGGGCGAGTGGCTGGGCTATTCCAGTGAACAGATTGAAGCCATGGAAAGCGACGGCATCCTAATCAATGCTCAGCATTAGAAACCCATAATAATGTCGTTACGACACAGCTTGTCAGAGAGAAAATTATGAAACCTAAACACGTAATGGATGGTTACCGCGTCCTCGATATTACCCAGTACCTGGCCGGGCCAGCTGCTACAAACCTGATGGTGCAGATGGGTGCAGACGTTATCAAGATAGAGATTGGCCCCCACGGGGATCCAATCCGCACCTTTCCCTACGCCATCGACGTTCCGGGCAGCAAAGACAAACGCAGTGCCTATTTTATTCAGCAAAATCGTGGCAAGAAGAGCCTCTGTTTGAATCCTAAAACAGATGAGGGGCTGGCAATCATCAAGGAACTGATCAAGCAGTCAGACGTATTTATTGAAAATTTTGCACCGGGCGTCGTCGGCCGCCTGGGTCTTGGCTGGGATGTCGTCAAAGAGCTTAATCCAGATATTATTATGTGCTCTATCTCAGCATTTGGTCAGGAAGGTCCACTGGCACAATTCCCGGGTTTCGATTACATCGCCCAGGCTTATGCGGCAGTGACAGATTTAATTGGCGAAAAGGACTCGCCACCATCCATGCCCATGCTCGCCTTTGGCGATGTCGGTACCGGTGTACATGCTATGACCGCCATTGGCTATGCCCTACTGGATCGGGAACGTAATGGTAACGGCGGACAACTGGTTGATATTTCGTTGCTCGACACCTATATCCACCATCACGAAGTTGGCGTTCAGGTCTATTCAGCCAGTAAGGGTAAAATTATCCCTCATCGTAATGGCTCCCAGCACACAGCAGTTGCGCCTACCGGAATTTTCAAATCCAAAGACAGCCATCTGGTCATCCTGGCTCTGCTGCATCAATGGCCGGTTCTGTGTCGAACGATGGAGCGAGAAGATATGATCGACGATCCTCGTTTTAAGGACAACGATGCCCGCATTAAAAACCTGCCGGAAATGATTATCGCCATTGAAACCTGGTTGCAGGCCCAGGATAGTGATGCAGCTGCACTGGCAAAACTGGAAGCAGCACGCGTGCCCTGCGCGCCGATTCTGACCGTACCAGAAGCCATGGAGCATCCCCACATGATTGCTCGCAAGACCATACGTACCGTTAATGATCCGATCATGGGTGAATTCCAGATTCCGGGCATGCCGCTACGGTTTTCCAAGTACGAAGTGGATGAAAATATTGAGATACCGGCACTGGGACAACACAACGAAGAAGTGCTTACTACCCGTTTAAACTATTCGGCCGAGCAAATCAGTGCATTGAATAAAAAGGAAATTCTGTTCCAGAAAGCGGTATAAACCAAATAGACCCTGACAAAGTACCCTTATAAACAATCTGGGTCTGCCACACCAGAGGGGCCCGGAACGGAGATTAAAATATGGATCCCAAACACATCCTTGATGGTTATCGCATTCTCGATTTCACCCAATACCTGGCCGGGCCAACCACTTCCCGGCTGGCAGCGGAAATGGGTGCAGAAGTTATCAAAGTAGAGCTGATGCCAGCGGGTGACCCAGTGCATTTGCTGCCACACCGCCGCAAAGGCCGTAGTGGCTACTACATTCAGCAGAGCCGGGGCAAAAAAAGTATTTGTGTTGATATTCGCAACCCCAAAGGGCTGGCGCTGATCAAAGACCTGGTCAAAGAATGTGACATCCTGCTAGAAAATTTCGCACCCGGTGCCATTGCCCGGCTGGGCCTCGGCTACGATGTGGTCAAGGAAATCAAACCGGACATTATCATGTGTTCAATCTCGGCCTTTGGTCAGACCGGCCCCTTGTCAGGCCTGCCAGGCTTTGACTATATCGCTATGGCCGTTTCTGGGGTAATGGATATGATCGGCGACCCCGATGAGCCGCCCTACTTCCCCATGCTCGGTATTGGCGATGTCAGCGCCGGTGTTCACGCCCTGGCAGCGATTAACGGCGCGCTGCTTTACCATATGAAAACCGGCAAGGGCCAATATATAGACATATCCCTGCTCGACGCTTATTTCCATAGCCATGAGATTAATGTCCAGGCCTACTCCGGCAGTAAAGGCAAAATTGTCCCGAAACGGGCAGGACATCACCATTACGCTGCCGCCCCGCTTGGCCTGTTTAAATGCCAGGACGGCTTTTTGTTTATGGTCGTTATGGCCAGGCAGTGGGGGCTGCTATGTGAGGCCATGGGTCGGAAAGATTTGGCGGAAAGTCCAGATTTCGACACCAATATGAAGCGAGTTGAACGGAAAGATGAGCTGGTTAAAATCATCGAAGGCTGGCTCAGCAACTTCAAACGGGATGATGCACTTAAACTACTTGAGGACCTACATATCCCGGTGGCCCCTGTGCTCAGCGTCCCTGAGGCAATGGAACACCCGCACCTGATCGAACGCGAAGTTATTCGTACTATCCAGGATCGTGGTTACGGCGAGCTGCAAATACCCGGCGTACCATTGCGCTTTTCAGAGTTTCCCGAAAAACTTGACCTACAGGCACCCTATCTGGGGGAATTCAATCGGGAGGTCTTTGGCGATATCCTCGGTATGAGTGATGCTGATATCAATACTCTGGAAAATGAAGGTGTCTTAAAATCTGAACCGCTGCCGGAAGGTGTAGAAACACTTGCATCTCGGTAATTGTAATCGGGCGGTTTGATAAGGCCGAGCCATGTTCATATCGCCTGGGCTGATAGTGAAGTGAGCCTTTCATTTTGAGACTGGACTGCGCTCACATAAAAACTTCCTTATTCAGCAGTAGTCTCGTTATCACCGCCGGTCTCATTATTACCGCCGGACAACTTATCGAATAACTCCATTGGCAATGGAAAAACAATCGTATTGGAACGTTCATTGGCGATTTCAGTCAGTGTCTGTAAATACCTCAGTTGTAGGGCCTGAGGTTGTTTTGCCAGAGTGATTGCCGCCTCCAGCAATTGGTGGGAAGCCTGCATCTCGCCCTGAGCATGAATCACTTTTGCCCGCCGGGCACGTTCAGCTTCGGCTTGCTGAGCAATGGCACGCACCATGGACTCGTTAAGATCCACATGTTTGATTTCGACATTACTAACCTTGATTCCCCAGGCATCAGTCTGCTCATCAAGAATAGCCTGAATATCTGTATTCAGGCGGTCCCTTTCCGACAGCATTTCGTCTAACTCATGCTGGCCGAGCACCGAGCGCAAGGTCGTCTGGGCGAGCTGGCTAGTGGCAGCGTAAAAATCCTCGACCTGAATAATGGCCCTTTCGGGATCCAGTACCCGAAAATACACCACAGCATTGACCTCCACGGAAACGTTGTCCCGGGATATTACGTCCTGACTGGGCACATCCATTACTATGGTACGCAAATCCACCCGCACCATTTGCTGAACGCCGGGGATGATAATAATGATCCCCGGTCCTTTCACCTTCCAGAAACGGCCGAGTAAAAATACCACGCCCCGTTCATATTCGCGCAGGATTTTAATCGCGCTCGCCAGAAACAACGCAATGAGAATAAGAAATGTATACAGAGGATATTCAATCATGTGGTTTTCTCCGCAGAAAAGGATTCAGGTGTGCTAACAGCGAGGGTCTCTGCCATCATGGGCTCAACTTGCAGTGTTAATCCGTCTACAGCAGTCACCCTGACCTGCTGTCCTTTTTGCAAGGGTGTTTGCGCATATGCCCGCCACAACTCACTGTGAACACGAACGTGGGCGTAATTGTCGCCTATGGTCTCGACCACCATCGCCACTTTGCCAATCAATTCTTCCACACCGCTTACCACCGGCTTGCCGCGCGCTCTTATCACCATGCCGATAATAAGGAATAACACCAGTATTGTCGCCACGGCAAAACTTGCCACCACCGACAGATAAATTTTAAAATCAGGAATATCCGTATCCATAAGAATAATGGAGCCGATGACAAAAGCGATAACACCGCCGATGCCGAGCATGCCAAAACTGGGCTGGAAGGCCTCAGCAATCATCAAGCCGACACCGAGCATAATCAGCGCCATACCGGCATAATTGACCGGCAAGAGTTGAAATGAGTACAGCGCCAGCACCAGACATATTGCGCCTACGGTACCCGCCACCAGGCCGCCTGGATTGTAAAACTCCAGAATCAGACCATAAATTCCCACCATCATCAGGATATAGGCAATATTCGGGTTGGTGATCACACCGAGCAAGCGGTTACGCCAGTCCGGTAATATTTCAACCACCGTTAAACCTTTCGTATGCAAGGTGTGTTTATTGCCCCGCACGAGCACTTCCCTGCTATCGATCTTTTGCAGCAGATCGTCAATATCGCTGGCAATGATATCGATGACCCCTAGCTTGAGGGCCTCGCTAGCCTGCAAACTCACAGCTTCCCGCACCGCTCGTTCGGCCCATTCGGCATTTCGTCCGTGCAATTCCGCCAGACCACGAATATAAGCCGCAGCATCGTTTACCATTTTGTGTTTCATCGCATCGCCCTGATCGATTTCCTGTTCAGAAGCGTCGGCGTCAGGATCTTTTGTCTTTTCTGTACCGGGAAAAGATATGCCACCAATCTGTACCGGCGTAGCGGCACCCAAATTAGTGCCCGGGGCCATCGCCGCTACATGGCTCGCATAAAGTATGTAAGTGCCGGCACTAGCGGCACGGGCGCCGGTCGGTGACACATAAGTGACAACGGGGACAGGTGAAGCGGTAATAGTTTTGATAATACCCCGCATCGCACCGTCGAGCCCACCGGGCGTATCCATATGAATGACAATAAGCTCCGCGTTTTCTGTCAAAGCTTGCTCAAACGAGCGCTCGATATAATCTTGAGTAGCCGGGCCAATGGCATCAGCAACTGTTAATACCGCCACCCGGCCACCGCCAGCCTCAGCAAGGCCCGCAGCAAGCACACATTGCACCAGGACGAACAAAAAACAGCTGCGAGCTAGTCGCGTGTAATGACAAGCTGGTGAGCTGATTATCCGCATTGTGGCCTTAACTCCGAAATCATGATTATCTGATTCGCTACCTTTTATTTATAGACTCTGTTATTTATAGACCTAATCGCAGCAAGCAACAAACCAAATCGCTCACTATTTTATTCCAGTTGATACATCGCAAGCTTGCCAAAGGCCCTGGTTGGTATCAACCGACACGAAGAAAAGACACCAGCAGTAATTAATTTACAGCAAATACCGTGCAATAGATCATACTACCGTGTAACTGGCCAGGAACTGACTGTCTAACATCACGGGCCAAATACATATAAAAAATACCCACTGTTATTGTGGTGTCTGTTGCGGCATCACCGCGGAGAGCAAATCTATGAACCCACTTCAGGGCGTTAAAATCGTTGAATTAACTACACAAACTGCCGGCCCACTAGCGACAAACTTGCTAGCGGACCAGGGTGCCGATGTTATTCGCTTTGAATCTATAGGTATCGGCGACCCCTCTCGATACGCAGGCGGTATGCGCAATGGCTACGGCGCCTGTTATACATTTATGAATCGCAACAAGCGCTCCCTGGCCATCGACATCAAGAAGCCTGCGTCGCGGCCTATCATAGAAGAACTGATTAAAGATGCCGATGTTTTTGTGCAGAATGCCCGAGCTGGGGCACTGGAACGATCCGGTTGTGGCTTTGAAGATTTTCACAAAATCAATCCTAACCTTATTTATGCATCTATCTCCGGATTTGGTGCCGATGGCCCCGGATCAGACCTGCGTGTTTACGACCCTATTATTCAGGTGATTTCCGGCTTTGCTGCCAGCCAGGGCGCCGGTCAGGGCAAGCCCCAACTCATCAACAACATTGTCAGCGATAAGGTCGCTGCCTATACCGCTGCGCAGGCAATATCGTCTTCCCTGTTTGCCCGCGAACGGGGCACGGTAGGCGGACATCATCTGCAAATTTCTATGCTCGATGCCAGTCTGGCTTTTTTATGGAACGATGCCTACTGGAATCACGGCTTTGGCGGTGACGAACCCATTAACGAATGCCCACCGATCGGCGAAATTTACCGGATCATGGCTACGAAAGATAACCATATCACCTGCATCGTTGTCGGTGATGCCGAGTTTAATGGCGCTTGCCAGGCGTTGGGTTGTGAACATCTAAAAGAAGACGCTCGTTTTAATACCCTCACGGAACGCTTCACTAATTTGCCGGCAATGATGAACGAATTTGAAAAGTATGCCGCCAATTTCAACACTGTGGATTTACTGGCTGCACTGGAAAAGGCCGGTGTACCCTGTGCCAAAGTCAATGCACTGGACGAAGTGCTTGAAGATCCACGCGTTAAACACGCCGGCGCCATTATCGAATACGATCATCCCGTCGCCGGGCGGCTGCGCCAAACCCGCCCGCCGGTCATTTTCGGTGATGAACCTTGCTCAGTGCGTTCGCCAGCGCCGGCACTTGGTGAGCACACCGATGAAATTCTCGCAGGCATCGGTTATTCCGACGACAAAATTGTTTCACTGCGTGATAAAAAAGTGGTCGCTTAGCCGCTAAAAGCCGGGCGTAGGGCCAGAATTTGATGGCAACTTATACCTTCATCGGTGCTGACCCCTTCTTATGCAACAACATTTTATACAATGGCTATGGCTTGAGGACGTTCGCGAATCAGGCTAAATTGCTCGCCCCGCCACATGGCGATCACATAAGGTAGATAACAGAGTGCCCAAAGACAAGTCTGGAGCGACGGTTTACGGTCAATTAGACAAAGCCAAACAACAAACCATGACCGAGGCCTTACAGCCTTTTGTGGATAAAAAACTGGCGCTGGAAAACCTCGATTACTCGAAACGCCATGCAAAAGGCCTGTTATCCGCTGCTGAGCGCCTCGGATTGCTATTTGATAGCGGTAAATACACCGAAATCGCGCCCCTGGCTCGCGAATCTGACCTGGCTGCCGCCACCAAACCGGGGAAAACACCCAGAGATGGAATAGTGGTTGCTTATGGAAAAGTAAACGGGCGGATGGTCGGTGCAGCTGCCTATGACATTCAGTACCGCGCAGGCTCCATGGGGAAGACCTGCGAGTGGAAATTTACCCGGCTCAAGCGCCTGATTAAGGAACAGGGCTATCCTTTGGTCATACTCAGTGAAGGCACAGGTGCCCGGCTGGAGGAAGAGGTCAATAGCCAGGGCGCATACGACAACCCACAATTTAGTAATCTTGTCGCATTGAGCGGCTATGTCCCGATAGTGGTCGCTGTTATGGGTATTTGTGTTGGTGGTCACGCCAATCTCACTGCGATTGGCGACTTTGTACCCATGACCAAAAACTCCTGCATGATGCTCGCTGGGCCTCCCTTGCTACGCTCAAAAATGGGTATTGAAACCACCCTGGAAGAGCTGGGTGGCGCACGCAAACATGTCGAGCAAAGCGGAATGGGCGATCTGTTAGTTGCCGATGACAAAGAGTGCATCGCAAAGATTAAGGAGTTTCTCAGCTATCTACCGGATAACTGCCAGGAAGATCCGCCACTTAAGAAAACCCGCGATAATCCCGAGCGGCACTGTGAAGAGCTAATGGATATTGTGCCCTCGGACTTGCGTTTTGCCTATGACATCAAAAAGGTCGTCGCTAGTATCGTCGATGACGGTGAGCAGTTTGAAATGCAACCGGACTTTGCTCAAAACATTGTCACTACGCTGGCGCGGATGGACGGCCGCAGCGTCGGTATCATCGCCAATCAACCGGCCTATATGTCTGGCACAATCGATGTAAAAGCTTGCCAAAAAATCAGCCGTTTTATTAATTTTTGCGACTGTTTTGGTATTGCGCTGATTTTTCTCCAGGATATTCCCGGCTTCTACCCTGGACCACAGTCAGAAATGGATGGCATTATTCGTTGGTCAACCCGCCTGCTCTACGAGATCGGCCATACTACAGTGCCGCGTTTCACTGTCATGTTGCGTAAAGCTTACGGCCTGGCCCACTATGGCATGAACAGCCTGGGCATGGAGCCGGATCTGCTGGTTGCCTGGCCACTGGCTTCTTTCAGCGCTATATCTCCCGATGATGCGGTACAGATCATGTTCGCCAAACAGTTGGCCAAAGCCGAAAATGGTGAACAGCGAAAGCAGGAACTGATTGCTGAATTCGAGGCTAAAACCACTATTCTACCGGCCGCTGAAGCCGCCTTCGTTGATGACGTCATCGACCCTCGTGATACCCGCAAAGTGCTTATCAGGGCGCTGGATATGGCCAAAAAGAGGCGTACTGGACACACTTTTAAACGGCGAGGAATTACACCGATATAGCAGCTAACTCAAGATAGTTGTGAGCAAAAAAAACCGCAGCCATCGCTGCGGTTCTGTTAACGCCTTTGAGAATAAGCCTACTGGCTGTTTTCTACCATATAATCCACAGCAGCCTTAAGCTCGTCATCAGAGCAGTCCATACACAGGCCTTTTGCCGGCATACCATTAAATCCGCTAATGGCACTGGTATAAAGGGTGTCGATGCCTTTCCCGGCGCGCGTCCCCCAGTCTTCTGTAGCTCCTAATATAGGTGCACCCGCAGCACCAGATGCATGGCAAGTGGTGCACTTACTATTGTAAACATCTTCGCCACTGCGACTGCCACCCGTACTGGCCACTGGCGCAGAAGCAACCTCACTGGCCAAAGCCACTTCCCCATCTGGCGCCAGACGTTCTGACATCTCGGTTTCCTGTTGAGCGGTCAACTTAACTTCTTCTTTCTCACCACTACATGCCCCCAATACCAGAGCAGTAATAAACACAGCGGATACAGCGACCAATTTCGATTGTTTCATGGTAAAACTCCATCATTCCCAGTGGCAGGCAAAAAATTGTCGCGTATTATAGCCCTATTGACTCTTTTTAAAACAAAGTATTCGAACACAAAGTATTCGAAAATTACAGCTGAATAATTACCTACTGAAGAATCCCCCACTGCAGAATCACCTTCCAAAGAATCATCAACCGAGGAGAACGCCAGTGACAGACAAAATATTTATCAGCGCCAACCAGTTACTCGAAGACTCCTTTCATTTGGGCGGTCAAATACTAGACAGCGGTTTCCGGCCCGACCTGGTGGTGGGCATCTGGCGCGGCGGCACGCCCGTGGCCATTGCCGTCCATGAACTGCTGGCGCGAGCGGGCGTTGAAACAGATCATATTCCTGTACGCACGCAGCTGTATAGTGGGGTAGACCAGCGTAAAACCAGTGTAGAGATTAGCGGGCTTGAATACATCGCCCAGCGGAAAAGTCAGTTCAACAAGTTACTCCTGGTAGATGACGTATTCGACACCGGCCAGACTATGGCCGCATTGCGAAACAAGTTATCCACCCTGCTCAACACAGCGCCAACCGAAATACGCATTGCCACTAGCTGGTACAAGCCAAAACGTAACAAAACCCGGCTAATTCCCGACTATTTCATTCATACCACCGAATCCTGGCTGGTATTTCCCCACGAACTCTGCGGTATCGACAAGGAAGAGTTACTCGCCCATAAGCCAGGTATTGGGCGTATTAATAAATATATCTAAACAGCCTTTTGCTTAGGGAACCTCTGATCAATTCATGAACTCGTATCTTGCGGCCAGAATATCCAGCTTCTTCGTCGCCTAAAAGCGCCTACTGTTGGTGTAAACCTTTGCAATAGCTCGCTATTACGCGCGATTTTCGCCTTAAATCTGGATATTCTGAATCACAATACCCAAAGCGTTTCACGGGGCA
>Ga0164313_10002157_pt1 | contig 17658 bp, 18 predicted proteins | sample GuaBasSedimGuay4_FD_113735 | JGI IMG/M metagenome (GOLD analysis project Ga0164313, IMG submission 113735) | Subseafloor sediment microbial communities from Guaymas Basin, Gulf of California, Mexico - Guay4, Core 4569-4, 0-3 cm | ecosystem: Environmental > Aquatic > Marine > Hydrothermal vents...
ATGCCAGAACCTACACGTGAGGGCATTTATTTAGGAGCTATGACAGAAGATGCAGTTGAAAGTCTGTTTGCCATAGCTACTAAAAAACGGCTAGATACCAAAGTAACTTTAGAGTACAAGTCAAAAGGCTTCAAAAGCCACATGAAAGGTGCAGACAAAGTAAATGCACATTATGTAGTTCTCATAGGTGAAGATGAACTTAAAGATGGTACTGTTTGGATGAAAGATTTAAAAAGTAAGGAAGAGAAGACTATTTTGCTAAAAGATTTTTAACGCAACCACTCCACTAAATCCCTACTTAGCCTACGCATAATAACATTAGTGGCTAACACATATCCTTTGGCATCAAGTGTTTGTGTTGGCTCTTGGTAGCTAAAGCGTTTGCTTTTTATTAAATATCCCGTATGACTATCTATTAAATTAAATTGTATAGATACCATAGCGTGAGATGCAGCACCTCTCACGCTATGACTAAAGGCAAAAATATTACTTTCTAGTCTATAATTTTCTTCTGCTGTTGAAGTATCTGCTAATACTGCTTTAAAAATTTTAGCGTTTTCTATTATTTCGACAAAAGTACCTTGTAAGATTTTACTAACATGGTTTGACCATTGAGCATTTTGATAAACACCTCTATCATTGACACTATATGAAAAATTCATTTTTTGTGAAATAGATTCTCTTAAGCTTTGAGGATACATAACTTTAAGACTTTGTTTTTGATAACGACTATGCTGCACAGCTTTGACTGTAGGCACTGCCAAAGAATAAGTCTTTAGCGCAGGAGCCTGAGTGCAACCTATAAAAACCAAAAATATACTCACAATGATACTATAAATACTTCTTTTCATTCTCCTGGCCCTCGTCTTGATTTTCTTGATTTAAATAACATATCACTTGGGTTTTGTCCCAATTGCTTAGACATGTCTCCTAATTGATTGGAAAGTATTTGTATATCTACTACTAATGGTTCTAAAATCTTTTTCAAATTATAATCACCTCTATCTATACTTTTTCCAAATTTTGTACTCGCATGGCTTAAATTTTCACTGGTTCTCATCATAGAATCTACTGCTGGTATAGTCACTTGTTTAATCTCAGCAAAATCTTTTTGCATTTTTTTAAAATCCTCTGTGGCTTGGGCAAATTTGGTATTAATATTTTCTATAGATAGCCTAAAAGCTTGCAATGTTTTATCTGCTTCTTCCAATGAAGCAATAGCTTTGTTTTCTATTTCTTCCCCTCGGGCAGTAACTTTTTCTACATTATCTAAAATATTCCCCAAAGTTTGTATGTGCTTATCTGAAAGCAGTTTTTGACTCTGACTTAAAAGCTTTTCAAGTTTTTCACCCAAGCCTTCTATATTATCTGTCAATTTAGATAACAAAGAGGGCTTAGAAGCAATCAAAGGAATATAATCTTCTGCAGGAATAAGTGTTTTAGCCGCATTACTACCTCCGTCTATTTCAATAGACAAAAGACCCGTAACCCCAAGCATTTGTGTGTGTGCAAGCATATCTTCTTTGATAGGAATTCCACGTTTAATCTTTAGTAATATTTCAACCTTTTCTATGTTATTAGGATTAATACGAATATGGCTAACACGACCTATATCCACTCCATGAAGCCTAACATTGGAATCTTTTGATAAGCCTGATATAGATTCTGTCATTTCTAGTCTGTAAGTATCAAATGTTTCTTGTATTCCATATTTGGCAAGCCAGAAACCAAACCAAAGCACCCCAACACCAAAAAGCAATACAAAAATACCCACAATGGTATAATTCACTTTACTATACATCTTCTATCCTACTTATCTGTACTTTATCTTTAAATCGTTCTCTTGTGTAATCATTTTTAAAAAATGCTTCTACAAAAGGATGTGTAGATTGTAGCACATTTTCGAGTGTTCCTTGTGCAACAACATGCTTGTCTGCTAAAATAGCCAATCTATCTACTATGGAAAAAATGCTTTCCAAATCATGTGTAATCATAACCACCGTAATACCAAGTAAATCGCGCAATTCCACAATCAAATCATCAAAATTTCTAGCACCTATAGGGTCTAGTCCAGAAGTAGGTTCATCTAAAAAAAGTAATTTTGGCTCCATCACTAAAGCTCTAGCAAGTGCCGCACGTTTTACCATGCCTCCACTCAATTCAGAAGGATACATAGAGCCTACATGTGGCTCTAGCCCAACCAATTCCAATTTAGATTGCACTAATTTTTCTCTCATTATTTTACTTATATTTGTAAATTCCTTAAGTTGTACTGCTATATTTTCAGCAATGGTCAAAGAGGAATATAAAGCACCAAATTGAAATAACACACCCCAGTCACTACGCAAAGCTTGTGCATCCTCAAAGCTAATATTTTTTAAAGATTTTCCCAAGACACTTATCTTGCCTTTTGTAGGACTTAGCAACATAATCATTTCTTTGATCAGTACAGATTTGCCAGAACCGCTTTCTCCTAAGACGGCATAAATATCATTTTCATTGATATGTAATGATACACCATCATGAATAGTTCGGCTAGCAAAACGTGTGATGACATTTTCTACTTTAATAACCGTTTTCATATTCCAAGTTCCGTATAAATCACAGAGAATAAGGCATCAAAAGCAATCACTAAAAAAATTGCATTTACCACAGAAGCAGTGGTTTGCAAGCCTATACTTTCTGTATTATTTGATACTTGGAAACCTCGAAAACATCCTATCGTGGCGATAATAAAAGCAAAAACAGGTCCTTTGAGCATACCCAGCACATAATGCTTTACTTCAAGTACTTCATAAAGTCTATCTATAAATTGTGTCATAGAAATGCCTAGTTGCAAATCAGAAGCAACCATACCCCCAAAAATACCCATAATATCAGAGAAGAAAATCAACAAAGGCAAAGCCAACATCAAAGCAATTACCCGAGGCAGTACCAAAAAAGCATAGGGATCAAAACCCATTGTACGCATCGCTGCTATTTCTTCGGTGATTTTCATAGCACCTATTTCAGCTGTATAAGCAGAACCACTGCGTCCTGCAATCACAATAGCCGTAATTAGAGGCCCCAACTCTCTAGTAATAGAAATAGCCACCGTATCTACAATAAAAATATCTGCTCCAAATTTAGCCAACTGTACAGAACCCTGATAAGAAATTACCATTCCTACCAAAAAAGACGTCAAAGCAATAATAATGAGGGCATTAAATCCTGATTGATGTATATGATATACTGTTTCTTTTAGGCGTATATTCTTAGGATTAACAAAGCTATGAAACAAAGAATAAAACATATGTCCCAAAAAAGTAACAAAATCTTTGATATCTTTATATATTTCAAATACATATTTTCCCAAACTCTCTAATAGCATTTTTTTAGGGGGAGGTTTTATTTTTGGCCTATGCGTATTGAGTAAATCATACATTTCTTTTTGTTTGTCGTTATATCCTTGAATTTCCAAGCTACTTTCTTTTTCAAAGCGTTCTACATACTCTATAAAAAGTAAAATCCCTGCCGAATCAAATTCACTCACTCCAGACACATCCCAAATTATTTTTTTATTATATGGTATTTGCTGAAGCTTTTTTTCTATTTCTCTTACAGACTTTAATGTCCATTCTCCATAGGCAAAGAGTTTCAAATGCTGTTGCTGATTTTCATAGTCTAAAAATGCTTTATTCATAACATCTATTATAGGTCAGATTCGATTAATTTTTGCTATAATACCCCCCAATCGAAAACGAAGGTCTAAAATATGAAAAATTTTGGGTTACACATTTGGGGCGATGAAAATTTTTTTATCGCAGGAGACAGGATAAACCTTAACCATGCTTCCAAACCATCACTGCTTCAAATCACCAAAGATATACGTGAAAAAGGCTACAAGGGTCCTTTGTTACTTCGTTTTCCTCATCTCATACAAAAACAAATTTCAACACTTTTTTCTGCCTTTGAAAAAGCCAAAAAAACTTTTGGGTATGTAGGCACTTTTCAGGCCGTATTCCCACTAAAAGTTAATCAATTTCCAAATTTTATAGAGTCACTACTAGAGGTATCGGCTGGGTATAACTATGGTTTAGAAGCTGGTTCCAAAGCAGAGCTTATCATTGCTATTGCCAAAACTCCTCTAGGTGCACCCATTACAGTCAATGGATTTAAGGACAAAGAAATGATTTCTCTTTGTTTTATTGCTGCAAAAATGGGACATAATATCACCATAACCATTGAAGGACTAGGAGAGCTTGAAACCATTGTGCAAGTGAATAAAGAGTTTAATCATACAAGTACAACACCTATGCTGCCAAAAATAGGCGTACGCATACGTCTGCACAGTTCTGGCATAGGTGCATGGGCAAAAAGTGCTGGTTATTCTTCTAAATTTGGTTTGACTTCTACTGAATTACTCGAAGCCTATGAAATACTTCAAAAGCATCAACTTCTCTCACAGTTTTGGATGATTCATTTTCATATTGGTTCACAAATGTCCGATATTTCTCCCCTTAAAAAAGCACTAAGAGAGGCAGGAAATATTTATGCGGAACTTAAAAAACGTGGAGCAAATGCTTTGAGCGCTATCAATATTGGTGGTGGTTTAGCAGTAGAATACAGTCAGCACGAGGATAAACAAGAACGTAATTATTCTCTAGAAGAATTTGCAAATGACGTAGTATATCTCATGCAAGATATTGCACAAAGTAAAGGTGTACTTGAGCCTGATATTTTTACAGAATCTGGGCGCTATATTGCTGCTTCTCATTCTGTCTTAATTGCTCCAGTACTTGAATTATTCTCACAAGAATATAACAAAAAAGGGCTCAGACTCAAGAAACAAAATCCACCTCTTATAGAAGAATTAAATGACCTATTTAACTCCATTTCTTCTGAAAACGCCAGAGAATACCTGCATGATGCTCTAGACCATATGGAAAGCCTACTAACACTTTTTGATCTAGGCTACATAGACCTAGAAGACCGTTCCAACACAGAAATTCTTGTGAATCTTATCATCAAAAAATCTATTGCTCTTTTGCACGCAGAAAGCAATAATGAGCTACAAAATCTACAAGACCGCATACAGGAAAAATATCTTGTTAATTTTTCTACTTTTCAGTCTTTACCCGATTTTTGGGGGCTAAAACAACATTTTCCCGTCATGCCACTAGAACATTTAAACAGTAAAGCCACAAACCCTGCTAGTATCTGGGATATTACCTGTGATAGTGATGGAGAACTGGGATTTAACCCTAGCCTACCTTTGTATTTACACGATATAGATTTGAGTAAAGAAGAATATTTTTTGGCTTTTTTCCTAACAGGAGCATATCAAGAAGTTTTGGGCATGAAACACAATCTCTTTACTCATCCCACTGAAGCCATTATACGCTTTGATAGTAAAGGTATGTACCATATAGACAAGCTGATAGAAGCTCAAAACCTTATGGATATATTAGATGATTTAGACTACGATACAAATACTATAGACAAAACCCTCAGGCATCGCATAGAAGCTTCTGAACACATCTCCAAAGAAGAAAAACAAACACTTTTAGCTAAACTTTACCTTTATTTAAGTGAAAATAGCTATCTTAAGACCATACAAGCTGGTAAAGAAACACATGATTTAAGGAACACAGATGAACGTATTTAGTCTTATTAAAGAAGATTTTAGCAATGTAAAGAAAAATGATCCTGCTTTACATTCTACCTTTGAACTTTTTTTTAACTACCCTGGCTTATGGGCATTATTTTTTCATCGTATAGCGCACTGGTTCTACAGTAAAGGTCTCAGGTTTATTCCGCGCTTTATATCTGCTATTGGACAATTTTTAACCGTCATAGATATACACCCAGCAGCAAGAATAGGCAGAAGAGTATTTATAGACCATGGCGTAGGTGTGGTCATAGGTGAAACATCCATTGTAGGCGATGATGTAATTATCTACCAGCAAGTTACTTTGGGTGGCGTGAGCATAAGCAAAGGGAAAAGACACCCTACTATTGAAAATGCTGCCGTCATTGGTGCAGGAGCCAAAATATTGGGTAATATTATCATAGGTAAAAACTCTAAAGTAGGGGCAAATTCTGTAGTAGTCAAAGATGTGCCAGAAAATTGTACTGCCATAGGCATACCTGCTCGTGTACTTAAGCGCGGTTATGACAAAACTCCACTAAGTCATAACAAAATCCCAGATGTTAACAAAGAGATATTTGCTTACCTCATCAAACGTATTGAAGTACTAGAAGGTGCCTTGCCAAAAACAAAACAAGAATCTATCAAGAAACAAGATAATGATCTTGATGAAATTTATGACAACTTTATCCACTCTATGGATTAGTGTTTCTATCTGTTTTTTGGAGTATAATTAAGTATTTTCTTAACTGTATCTATAGAACAGAAAAATAAGGCATCAAATACTGGGTTTAGTTTTACTTTATGCTCGCTAAAAACATCAAACGCTTGGAAAAAGAACCCTGCACCATCTTCTTTATTTGCAGGCTTGACGTGAAATACAATGGGTTTAATCGTACGCAGTACATTGAGTATTTTTTTGTAATTTTTTGCAGTTGTTTCTGGTAAAAAATTATCTTGTTTTCCCTCTAAAGTGCGTGCCTTGATAAGCAATTGTAGCTTATCATTAAAAATTACTTTATTCCAAACAATCGTACCAAGCTCCATATCAAACCTAGTACTGCTCAAGCTAAGGGGATGAGTATTGCTACTTCTAATGGCTTCAAGCAAATGAAGAAAGAAATTTTTACCGCCAAAATTATTAGCACAAGATAAAAGTTTTTCATGATGAAGCTTTTTTTCATCATCATTTAAGGTATAAAAGTCGCACATATTTATTCTTTAAATTTGTATTTTTGTGATTATAGCTAAAATAAATAGTATTCTTGATATTACATAGACATCAATATTAAATAAAAATAAAATATGTCACAAAACTAAAAACTCTCAAAAAAATATACCATAAACATAGCAAGCTTGAACTTGTTCAAGTATGCGCGAAGCACTTTTTGCTATAATAATCTAATTTTACTGTAAGGGTTTTCATATGTTATCAGATCGTATTCAGACATTATCTCCATCACTCACTATTGCTATTTCATCACTTGCTCGAGACTTGAAAGCACAAGGGAAAGATATACTTTCTTTTTCGGCAGGAGAACCAGACTTTGAGACGCCCAGAATCATCAAAGATGAAGCCATCAAAGCCATAAATGATGGTTTTACCCAATATACAGCTGTAGCAGGGACACCTGAGGTACTTGAAGCTGTTGCAAAAAAGCTCAAAAGAGATAATGATTTGGACTATGCTCCTTCTGACATCATTGTTAGTAATGGCGCAAAGCAATCTCTTTTCAATCTTTTGCAAGCCACATTAAATAAAGGTGATGAGGTCATTATCCCTGCTCCTTATTGGGTAACCTACCCTGAGTTAGTCAAGTATGCTTCTGCCAAGCCTGTTATTATACAAACAAATGAAATTGCTGGATTTAAAGTTACTGCTGAACAACTCAAAGATGCCATCAGTCCTAGAACAAAAATGTTGATACTCACAACACCTTCTAATCCCACAGGTTCTGTGTATTCAAGTGCAGAACTTTTAGCATTGGGCGAAGTGCTAGAAGGTACAGATATTATCGTAGTTAGTGATGAAATGTATGAAAAACTTGTATATAACATAGATTTTGTAGCAGCTGCTAGTGTAAGTGAAGATATGTATAGGCGTACAGTCACCGTCAATGGGCTCAGTAAATCTGTAGCAATGACAGGATGGCGTTTTGGGTATTTGGCTAGTCCAAACAAGAGCCTTATTGCAGCGATGAATAAACTACAAAGTCAAAGTACTTCTAACATCAACTCCATCACTCAAAAAGCAGCTATACCAGCACTTTTAGGAAAGGTTGATAGCGATATTGAAACTATGAAAAGAGCCTTTGAGGCTCGTGCAAATGAAGCTGTTTCTCTCTTTAACGATATAGAAGGTCTTTCTGTGCTTAAACCACAGGGTGCTTTTTATCTCTTTGTTAATATTAAAGATATTTCAAACAATTCTATCGAATTTTGTAAAGAATTATTACAAGCCACAGGTGTAGCTGTAGTACCAGGAATAGGCTTTGGATCAGAAGGCTATTTTAGATTTTCTTTTGCTACGGATATTAGTACAATCAGGGAAGGCATTAGGCGTATTGAAAAATTTATCAAACAAAAAATGCTAATATAATGAAACTGCGCATAGCATTTACACTCTTATTTTTCTTCTTAACTTCTGCTTTGTGCGCAGAACGTGAAAAAATTAACCTATCCATAGTCATCTCTGGTGGAGTTAGTTTGGGTGCCTATGAAGCTGGGTATAACTGGGCTATGGTTAAAATGCTTGCCAAAGAAAAGTCAAAAGGCGCACTGGTAGAGCCAGATTTACGCTCTGTCACAGGTGCCTCTGCAGGGTCTATAAATGCTTTATTGACTGCGATGTATTGGTGTCAGAAAGATTCTATTCCTCTGCATAATACTATTAATGATAATTTATTTTACGAAACATGGGTCAACTTGGGTATAGAAGATTTACTCATAAAACACAAAGATCCCCAAAACAAGAGTAGTCTTTTTACTAGGAGAGAATTAGAGAGAAAAGGTGAAAAAATTATAGAACACCTAAAAAAACCTATTTTTAAATCACAATGTCAAGTTCCGTTAGGGGTTGCTGTCACCAAAGCAACCCCCATTATTGAAACAGTAGCTGGCATCAAAATCAAAAATCAAAACTTTTCTGTACCCCTTGTATTTAAAGTAAAAAATCAAAAAGGTATTGTAGAAAATAAAATACTGCCTTCTAGTACAGACTTTTATATTTCTATTCCTGATATAGAAAAAGATAGACACAAACTTATTAACCTTCTTTTTGCTTCTGGTGCTTTTCCTGGTGCTTTTCAACAAGTAAAATTAGACTACGAATACAAAGGTAAAAAACACTCACATTATTTTATAGATGGGGGACTTTATGATAATGTACCTTTAGATTTAGCTACCGCACTTGATAAAAATACTTCTCATTTTTTGTTTATAAACCCAAGTAATCTCAGGAAAGAAATACTAGAAAAAAATACAGAAGAAGCAGAGCAAATACCTCTTGGTTTTATTACTACGAATCTTATGCCTGTGTTTAGTAGTTTTGACATTATGCAATCTATGAAACTCTATGAAGCCATCAATCAAAACTTTAGAGAAGGCTCTAAAAAAACCTTAATACTCTCTTCTAGGTATCATCCCATTACAGGTAAATTTTTAGGGCATTTTGGAGCATTTTTGGATCAAAATTTTCGTGAATATGATTATTATGTGGGTATCTATGATGCCATTTATCACCTAGCAAAATCTCTGAAAACAAAAGCGCAATATGCAGATTTTTCACAAACTTCACTCATGAGCATACTCAAGAAAAGATTGGGCGTACACAATGACCCTAAAGCCTTGGCTGCTTACACTCTATTTTTGAATACAGAATTTCAACATACTTCACCCAAAACCAAAGATAAATTTTCTGCCATCTATAATGCTTTTAACATCAAAAAACCTAATTCAAAACGTTATACAGGAGAAGAATTTAAACGTTTCTTAGGAAAACTAGATACAAATTATCTAAAAAAAGACGAAAGTTCTTTCTTGGCTTATGCAAAAAAAGACATTGACAATTGGTATAAAAAGCCTTTAAGGGAGGTTATAAATCGTATTACTATACTAGAAAATGACAAAGCAGAAGTTTTTGAAGATCACAGCTCTGTGGCAACCATTGTCAATGTAAGCGCCTGGGCGAGCACATCTTTTACCAAAGAAAAAGAAGGTTTTTATTTTAATCCTTTAAATGTACCGCAAGACAAAGGAAAAGAAACATTCAAAACTGCACTAAGATTTTTACCTAGTGAACTCGCATCAGATTTAAAAAATGGTGGCTTCAGTCTAGGATATAATGCCCTATATTATGCCCAGATGGGTCCCGTTGATGGTCTTGAAGGCAAGGTTTCTTATGTTGCGGGAGATGACACAGATAATTTTGTACGTGTTGATTTGTCCGCCTTTAAAGAATATGATGATTTTATAAAGTTTGGTCTTGGAGTTAGCTTTTTTGGAGACGTTCAAGGAGCATTTTACAAAAGAGATACTGCCTATGGGCTTAATGCCTATATTGATTTGATTGATATATTTAGGTTTACCTATGTTAGAAGACATGGCAATTTGGAGAGTAATGGTTATTTATATTTTGGAATCGAAAATATTCCTAGTCTTATCTACTGGCTAAATAGATAATATAAAGAACCAAAACCTAACGTTTTTTTGTCATATACTCCATACTATACCATACAAGCCCCACAATAGAAAATAAAATAACAGGGGCTATCCATGGGTTTGTTTTAATATATCCAAACATGGCAATAATACCTTCACTTGAATAATATGCAGAAAGTCCTATGGTCATTACAAAAACAATAGAAGCAAAAATATTATAAAAAGCAAATTTTTTAAAATCATATTTTGCTAATGCCATAGATAAAGGCACAAGTGTTTTAATGCCATAAAGAAATTTTTGTATAAAAATAGCAAGTATTCCATACTTACGCATAATCAAAGTAGCTAGAGCTATTTTGCGTTTATGTTTTGCGAAATAAGGCTGTATTTCCTTTTTTTGGTATTTTCCCAAATAAAACAAAAACATATCTCCCGCAAAGTTAGACACAGTTGCTATTGCCAAAGCTGTACCTAAATCCATCTTGCCCATAAAAGAAAAGACGCCCGCTGCTGCAACAATAAACAACGAGCCACCAAAAGCAAAAAAGGCTACAGCTAAGTAACCCCAAGTTTCCAAAGAAGTAAAATCCATAAAAATCCTAAAAGTTCATTAATAAGAGAATTTGTACCCTCTTCTTCTAACAGTATGAATCACTTGGAAACCTAAGATACTTTTTAAACGTTTTCTAATTTGATTGATGGCTACTTCTACCGTATTATCACTCACGTATTCTGGTTCTTCCCATAAGGCATTAATAATTTCATCTTTTGAAAATACTCGTTGTTTACGTAAAGCAAGATATGCCAAAATATCAAATGTTTTACCATTAAGAGATACTATTTTTTCATCATATTCTATTTTTTTATTTACTATATCTATAACTAGCTTATCTATATTCACTTGTGCACCAAAAAGATGTCTCATATTTGCTAAAATTCTAGCTGCAATAAGGTCTGGATGTTCACAATGTTGATAAATCACGTCATCTACACCCAGGGCATACAAGGCAGACTGTTGCTTTGTATGTACGGTGAGTATCATAATTTTAGTTTCACTTTTTTTCTTTTTTACTTCATTCACATAGCGCTCAAGTGAAAACTTCACTCCTTCATCTACAATCACTACTAATTCATAATGTCTAAAATCTGTAAAATTTGTAGCATCATAAATATCTTTAGCATTATCTACAATACAAATAAAATACTTATCTAATTCTTTTTCGAGTTCTTTGACATATTCATCACCAAAACCCACAGTTAATATTCTCATTTTTTTCCAATCTCATTTTATGAAAAACACTCTAAAAGTAATCAAAACTTAAATTTTTCCTACTTTTGGCTTTTATTAACGTATTTATAGCAAAATGTACCTTATTTAAAAATAAAAGTAGTTTAAATTAAGCTGCTTTTATCGCCTTAATATACACTCGTTTAGGTGCTGGATATCCTTCTACTGTTTTTTTAGGGTCATTAGGGTCTAAAAAATCTTCTAAACTTTGTGTGTCTATCCACGCTGTTTTTCTTTGTTCTGTATGTTCTGTTTTTTTGACAGCCAGTACCTCTACGGTTTCAAACCCTGCCCTATAACACCAGTTTTTCAAAGCATTAATCGTAGGTACAAAATAAATATTTGGTATCTTGGAGTATCTATATTTGGGAGTAAGACATATCTCCTCTTCTCCATCTATCATAAAAGTATCAAGTATTAGCTCTCCTGCCTTATTAAGGCCTTTAAACAATGATTTTAGCATTGCTACAGGGTCAGACCTATGATACAGTACACCTAAGCAAAATAAAGTATCAAAACGATGTTCATACTCTGCCACATGCTCTACACCTAATAATTCATAAATAATATCAGATTTTATAAAATGATTCATAAAAAGAAATTGAGAATAATATATAGCCGAAGGATCAAAGCCTATCAATTTTTGAGGCTTTTGCGAAAGCATACGAAAAAGATAGTAGCCATTATTGCACCCTATATCGCCTACTATTTTATTTTTAAGATTAAAATGGGGTTCAAGTAAATTATATTTAATTTGGCTTTGCCATTCTGAATCTATCAAAAGATTATTTAATACAAAAGGACCTTTTCTCCAAGGCTTCATGAGTATGGCAGTATCTTCTATTTGTTGTCTATCTTTTTCTGAAAGTGTCTTAATAAATATCTCAACCTTATCTCCTAAAGTAATTGTCACATCTTCATAAGATTTTAAAGCCGAAATAGCCTTTTGGTAAGGTTGTATATTTTTCCACGTAAGCCATTTTTTACGTTCTTCACGTATTATATTTAAATCCATTATCTCATCTTAGTTTGTGTATAAAAAATATATTAATTTATTTTTTTATATATGCTTTTATAATGGATTGTTTAAAGTAAGGCATATTGCTGCCTTGAGATACAGATACATTTTCTAATTTACGCACAATATTTTGTCCTCTAATTACTTCTCCAAAAATAGTATGTTTACCATTTAGCCATCTAGTAGGTGCAAGAGTAATAAAAAATTGACTTCCATTTGTTTTGGGACCACTGTTTGCCATAGCAAGTAAAAAAGGTTTGTCAAAAACAACATTTTTAGCAAACTCATCTTTAAATGGTTTTTTCCAAATAGATTTACCTCCTCTTCCTGTGCCTTCTGGGTCACCACCTTGTATCATGAAACCTTTAATAATTCTATGAAAAGTAAGTCCATCATAATATCCATTTTTAACATGTGTTACAAAATTTTCTACCGCTAAAGGTGCAACTTTTGGATAAAGTTTTAACTCTATTTTACCTATATTTGTTTTTAATACCACAATCGTATCTTTTGCCTGAACAAAGACACTCAAACCTAAAAATAATAACGCAACAAGTATTTTTTTATACATATATTTCCTTTTTTATTTAATCACTTCATTCACACATTTGTCTATCTTTAATTCTTTAAGCAATAATTCAAAGAATGCGCCACTTTCTCTTTGTACACTATCATTAAATTCAATGTAAAAAGCTTGACTGTCTTCAGTATGGTCTTTGGAGTTGTCAAAAACTAGCGGAGACATTTTTGTTTCTTTTTTTATCTTGCTGATGGCCTCTTCTATCTCTGCTCTTAATACAGAATCACAAGAAAATGTTAGGCTCAGCCCTGCATAACACTCTTCCATTTTTACATTAGCGATAATTTTATCACATCCATCCATGACATACCTTGATTCTTTTTATTTTATAAAATTATATCGTAAAGACATAAAGAGCATAACTATTGAAAAATTATTTTGCATAATTTACAGCTCTTGTTTCTCGAATAACATTTACTTTTATTTCGCCTGGATATTGTATTTTTTCTTGTATTTCTTTTGCTATTTCCTTACTCAATAGTACAGCTTCGTTATCTGACATCTTATGTGCGTTGACAAAGACACGTATTTCTCTTCCTGCATTAATCGCATAAGCTTGTGTCACGTGTATCTTATTTAGGGCAATTTCTTCTACATCTTTAACGCGCTTTGTAAAGCTTTCTAGTACTTCTCTTCTAGCTCCTGGTCTAGCTGCAGATAATGTATCTGCAGCACATACCGCGGCACTCTCTATACTGTCTGGTTCTGCATGTCCATGATGAGCATAGATAGCATTGATTACAGAAGGGTGCTCTTTATGTTTTTTACAAAGGTCTGCACCTATATCTACATGAGATCCTCCTAAATCTTGAGTAAGTGCCTTACCAATGTCATGCAATAAACCTGCACGCAAAGCCAATTTTTCATCCCCTCCCATTTCTGCTGCCATCACCCGTGCTAATTTTGCTACCTCAAGAGTATGCGCAAGTGCATTTTGTCCATAGCTAGCTCTATATTTCATGCGTCCCAATAACATTACAAGCTCTTCATGCATAGGAAATAAGCCCAAATCTATGAGTATATTTTCCCCTTCTTCATAGGTCTTTTGTTCGAATTCTTGCTGCACCTTATCATGTACTTCTTCTATACGTCCTGGGTGTATTCGTCCATCTTCTACAAGTATTTCTATCACCCTTGTAGCAATGGCTCTTCTATATAAATTAAAACTGCTTACCAATATCACGCCAGGGGTTTCATCTACCACAATATCAACACCCAATAGCATTTCAAGGGTCTTAATGTTTCTGCCTTCTTTTCCAATAATGCGTCCTTTGTGCTCATCACTAGGAAGGGTAATTAGATTAATTAAGCGTTCTCCTGCAAATTCTCCTGCAAAGCGCGTTGTTGCTTGTGCTAAAATATAATTTGCATTTTTTTCACCTTCATCTTTGGCAATTTTTTCATACTTACGCACAATGTTTGCCACTTCAGAACGACTTTGTTCCTCTACTTTTTCTAAAATATAACTTCTAGCTTCTTCTTTGGTAAAAGAAGCCACATCTTCCATTTTATCTATTGCATTAGTAATAGTATCTTGTTTTTCTTTTTCCAAATGCTGCAACTGCACTTCTTTTTCAAGTACACTTTCTCGTAAAAGTTGCAAATCATTTTCTTTGTTTGCCAATTCTTTGTTTTGCAGTATTAGCGTACGATTTCGTTCTTCTACTTTACTTATACGTTGTTGAAATTCAGCATCTTGCTCTAAGTGTTTCTCTTTGATTTCTACTTTAGCAGACTGCAACAAAAGATTTGCCTCATTCTCCATTGCTTTGGCTTTGGCTTTAACTTCCATTTCTATATGTAAAAATTTATTTTTAGCTGCATTTCTCAACCACAAATAAGATAACCCTGAACCCGTAATCACACCAGTGACCCCTGAGATTATAATAGTCTCTAACATTATTTGCCTTTCTAAGACATCATCTAGCCGTTATAATTATGTCAGCTCTTACATCATAATGATCCGTCACGACCTCTTTGCTGTAACACAATTCACGCGCCACAAAAACGACTTGTTTTATATTTTGCTTATATTTTTCAAAAAATCTATCGTACATACCTTTACCGAATCCTACACGCCTATGTGTTAAATCTACGCCAACTACAGGTACGATAGCCATATCTATCATTCTTTTTTTATATTGCCTTGAAAATTTGGGTTCTTTGATTCCAAATTGTTTTTTCTCTTCTGGCAATCTATATTTTACCAAGCTAAAACTTTTACCTTCCATAAATGGAACATAGAGCATTTTTTTTTCTTTGCGTAAACGCAGAATGAGAGGATAAGTGTTAAATTCTATATCTAAAGGCAAATAGAGCATAATATTTTTAGCTTTATTTACTTGTATGTACTGATAAATTAGATTTAATATTTTTTTATCTTTTACATACTTTCCATGATGTGAAACCTTGCTAAGCTGCCTTAAACAACATTTTCTAAATTTCTTTTTTTTATCTTTTTTTGTCATTATTGTCCATCATTTATGCATTTATCTTATTAGGATTTAATTCTCTTTTGCTATAATCGGCATACTTATTATACCCAAAGGGACTGTGTGTGCGCAAAACAAGTATTATTATTTTTCTACTCATATTTATAGTCGCTTGTGAAGATAAAAAACCCAAAGAAACACATATTCACATAGAAAATACCACAGAAGTTTTAGAACCTAAAAGCAATTTTTCAGAAGAAAATCAAAAATTCAAACTCAAGCAAAAAAAACCAAAACAAAGCATCAAGCCTACCATTCAAGACACAATCAGTACTTTTGATCTTTTAGATAAAAATCAAAAACCACACAAAGTAAGTGTCTCAAAACAAAAAGTTATTTTTCATCAACAAAAGCAAGGCATTGTGCTGTTTAATATATTTACTACATGGTGTCCTTCTTGTGTGGGGATGATACCTTATTTAAATGACTTACAAAAAAAATACAACAAAGACCTTTTTGTAGCAAGCGTACTCAGCCATGACCCCATACAAAAAGACGCACTACACAAATTTATAGCAAAACATAAAATAAATTATTTTATTTCCCAAGGCACAAGCAACGATGCTTTTGTCTGGGTGTTGGCAAAAAATATTCACCTCCCTCAAAATTTTTCTATTCCTTTGAGTATATTGTATGTCAATGGAGAGTATTTTACACACTACGAAGGTGCTGTCCCTATAGAAATGATAGAATATGATATACAAGAAGCTAAAAAACAATTAAAACGAAAGTAATCCCTATGCTAAATCTATTTAAAAAAGTCCTCGGTAAAACCAATGATGCCATCAAAGATGTTTCTCCTAAAAAAAGAAAAAATATTACCAAAGATGAATTTGAAAATATTTTATTAGAAGCGGATGTGCACTATGATTTAGTAGAAAGACTCTTAGAATCATTGCCAGACAATATCAATAAAGTTCAAGCATTTAACTCTTTAATTTCTGTATTCCAATATAAAGCAGACTTCAAAGAAAGCACGAGCAAACCTTTTGTAGAAATGATTATAGGTGTGAATGGTGCAGGTAAAACAACTACTATATCTAAGCTCGCTTATCGTTACAAACAAGCGGGCAAAACTGTACTTTTAGGTGCTGGAGATACTTTCCGTGCTGCAGCCATAGAACAACTTTCTAAATGGGCAATAAAATTGGATATCCCTATTGTATCTACCCAACAAGGGCATGATCCTTCTGCTGTAGTCTATGACAGTATAGCTTCAGCCAAAGCCAAAAACCTAGATCATGTCATCATAGACACTGCTGGCAGACTACATACCCAAAGTAATTTAGCTGAAGAATTAAAAAAAATGATACGTGTTGCACATAAAGCCCAAGCATCCTCCCCTCAGCGTAAGTTACTTGTTTTAGATGGTACACAAGGTAGCTCTTCTGTACATCAAGCCAAAGCTTTTAACGAAATGATTGGAATTGATGGTATAATTATAACAAAACTTGATGGTACTGCAAAAGGTGGCTCGGTTTTAAGTATCGCCGATGAATTAAAAATGCCTATTTTTTACATAGGTACAGGCGAACAACCTGAAGACCTTATTGTCTTTAAGGCCAATGCTTACATCAACACTATTTTGGATGAAATTTTTATTTAAGGGGGGGGGTTAAATGCAAGCATATATGAATGTCTTTTTAACCCTTCTTGTCCCTATCTCTTTACTCTTTAGTATTGTTTCTATTGTTTATTTTAAATTAGACTACAGCTTTTCAGAGGCAATTAAGATTGGTTTACTTTCAGGAATATTATCTGCTACTGCACTATCTTCTGTTCTAGCACTTGCCATCATAATAATGAGAAGTTTTCGTAAAACAGAAGAGCACCACAGTGCCTTTGAAGTAGATTTAGAAGAAATGGAACACGATATACTCCATACCCACGAAGAAGAAGTGCCGCCTGTAGCGACAAACCATACACATGAAACTTATACTCAAGAGAACATCAAGCCTGCCAAATTAGATTTAGAAAAACCCCCAACTAAAA
>Ga0164313_10002158_pt1 | contig 17652 bp, 17 predicted proteins | sample GuaBasSedimGuay4_FD_113735 | JGI IMG/M metagenome (GOLD analysis project Ga0164313, IMG submission 113735) | Subseafloor sediment microbial communities from Guaymas Basin, Gulf of California, Mexico - Guay4, Core 4569-4, 0-3 cm | ecosystem: Environmental > Aquatic > Marine > Hydrothermal vents...
ACGCTTTTCGCGCGAGCGCCCCAGAGGCATCAAGGGCGGGGGAACCGGAAAGGTTGTCGAAGATCGACTTCGTACAGGACCGTCTTTTCTTGTTGGTCCGGAAAGCAGTGGAAGGCAACATCATAACCCTCTCGAGGGGCGCCGAGATTCTTGGGTTGACTGTCAATGAGATGCGCGAGCTGTCGAGGTCGTGGGTTGGATGACACCTAGTGGTCAGCAAGATTTTCATCCTCGATGCCAATGTACTGATCGACTATGCGGAATCCGACCTCCGGGTCCTGTCTCTTGCCGCAAGTCACTTGGGTCAGGTATCCGTGGCCTCACATCTGCTGGGTGAGGTCGATCAGATTGACGAGCAAGATTGCAGGGACCTCGGGATTGTGGTTGTCGAGGCAACGATGGACCAGGTGGCAGAGGCTGCAACCGGGAGAGGCTCGCTTTCATTTGAGGATCGACTATGTCTGGCAATTGCCAGAGACGAGGGCTACAGCTGCGTGACCAATGATCGCCCTCTCCGCCTGAAGTGTGAAGAGCTCAATGTTCATGTCCTTTGGGGCCTTGAATTGATGATTGAACTTGTGAGGCGGAAGCACCTCAGCAGCCAAGCGGCGATCGCCACAGCGGAGGGAATTCACGCTAGAAACCCGCAATACATCACGGCGAATATCATCGGGCGCTTCCGTGCCAAGGTTCGAAGCCTTTCAGCCAAATGAGCCCTGTTCGTCCGAGATTTTCAATTGGCTTACGGGACGCTGGTGGTTTTGGCATACAGTGTCCAGTTACCAGTCGAAATAAAGTGTTGCCAGGTCCCTGCGGTGCTTGGACCGAGGGTCAAGGCAAACTTGACGTTGGCCTTTAGATAATAGACAATGACTATTATGGTAAGCGCGAGGCAGGAAGAGTGGACTCTGACCGAGGCGGCCGGGCTCCTCGGTGAGCCTCAGCATCGGTTGATCTACCTGTGTGAGAAGGGTGTCGTCCAGCCCGATTTGCAGGACGCTGAGGGGCGGGGGAGCAGTCGGCGGTTTTCGGCTCGGAATCTCCTTGAGTTTGGGGTTGCGCTTCGGCTTCGGGAGCTGGGGATACCGGCGTCGGTGATCGGTGCGGTTCTTTACGTGCTGCGAGGTTTCGAAAAGGCCATCGGTAGGAACCTGCCGGGTTTCAGGTTGCCTGGGAGTCTGACGGTTGCTGGGGCGCCGGAGCTGAAGGTCATCATCGGCGATGACCAGCGGTTGTACTTCTCGTTGAGTTCGAGCAAGGCTAGGGCGAAAACGTACGGTGGAGTATCGCTTCAGAACTTGGTTGGCCCGGCTGACGATCCGGACCGGTTCAAAAAGCCGTTGCGTGGTGTTGGTAAGAAGGTCACGCAGGGTGAACTGCTTGCCAAGGTCGAAGTGAATGTGTCTGGAATTGCGAAGGACCTTGGGCTGGGTGCCTGAGTTTTTTTGAGCTTGATGGTAGGCAATGTCTATCATTTTCTGGGGGTCGCGATGAAGATTGAAAAGGCCGAGTTGCTCGACAGCTCGAGAGGAAGCCCACAGGAGGGCAGCGGCGGTTCTCCGTGGTCGCCAGAGATCACCGAGCTGCTGGATCACCTGGCCGAAGAGCTGGCGTTGGAGTACGTCCGGCTGATGGAGCAGGCGGCCGAGAACGAAGCGTCGATCCCCAATGAAACGGGAGAACGGGAGGATTGACCATGCAAGCAGCGATCTACGCACGATACAGCTCGGAGAATCAACGCCCGGAGTCGATCGAAGATCAGGTCGCGGCGTGCCGGCGGCTCGCCAAAGAGCAGGGGCTTGTGGTCCTCGATGATCACGTGTACGCCGACCAGGCCCAGTCAGGGGCGCGGTCGGATCGCGAGGGCCTCAGCGCGATCGTCGCGGCGGCGCGCGCCGGCTTGTTCGGGGCGGTCTTGGTCGATGACCTTTCGCGGCTGGCTCGTGACAACTACCTGATGCTGTCGGTTCTGGCGGATTTTCACTTCGAAGGGGTGCGGGTGATTTCGGTTGCCGACGGTCTCGACAGCGGTGACGAGGACTCGACTCTGGCGATTCAAATCCGAGGGATCTTCAATGAATTGCAGCTCCAGGATCTGAAAAAGAAAACGCTTCGAGGTCAGATGGGGCAGAAGCAGCGTGGGTTCACGGTGGGTGAGCGGACACTTGGCTACCGATCGGTGCCGGTGGGTAAGATCCGGATGGACAAGAAGGGGCGACCGCGGCCCGAGGGATACAAAATGGAGATCGAACCTCGCGAGGCAGCGGTGGTCCTTCGGATCTTCCAGGCGTACTCCGAAGGGATGTCGCTCACCAAGATCGTGCGGATGCTCAATCAGGAGGGTGTTCCCGGGCGGTTCAGGACGAGCAAGGGATGGTCGCCGGGCACGGTCGGCCGGATCCTCGACAACGAGAAGTACAACGGGCGCTGGGTCTGGAACAAGAAGGGCACCCGCAAGGACCCGCGGACAGGGAGGCGCCGTCAGTTCGTCAAGCCGGAGTCTGAGTGGGTGATTCACGAGGATGAGTCGTTGCGCATCGTGTCGCCTGAGCTGTGGGACGAGGTCAGGGAGCGGAGGGAAATGGTCCGGCGAAGCTGGCCCGGAGGCAAGGGGAAGCGGGGCTTCTCGAAGGAGCAGGGAAGCCGGCAGAAGCAGTTCCCGACCCATCTGCTCTCGGGCGCAATGGTGTGTGGGGAGTGTGGGGCCGCCATCGCTCTGGTCAGCGGAAAGGGTGGCGGTTACTACGGGTGCCTCGGTGCGGCGAAGGGGAGCTGTGAAAACAAGATGCTCGTTCGGCGGCGCCTGGTCGAGAAGGTCATTACCGAGGCTGTGCAGGAGCAGATCTCATCGGCTGAGCAAATCAACTACGTCCTTGAGCGGGTTGAGGAGGAAGTGCACAAGCTCTACGCTCACGTTCCGGAGACGATCCGTCTCAAGGAATCCGAGTTGGCGACCGAGGATCGCCGGCTGGCCAACTTCGTCGATTTCATCGGTGAAGGGCGAGGCAGCCAGGCGTTGGCCAAGGCGCTCGTCGAGACAGAACGTCGCGTCGATGCGCTTCGGGAGGAGGTGGATGGCCTCCAGCGGAGCGGCGAGAAGGTCTTCCAGGCACCACCGGTGGAGTGGATCAAGGCGCGGCTCGAGGAGCTCGCAGAGATTCTCAAGCGGCGAACGGGCGCTTCGGCGATGGTGCTACGTAGGTTGCTTGGCCAAATCAGGCTCGTACCAACGCAGGGTGACATCGGAAAGCCGTACTACGTGGCACGTACGTCAATCGATGCGTTGGCGATCCTGGATGCCTCGAAAGAAAAGAACCGCCGAGACGGCGGTTCGAATTCTTATCATTGGTGGAGCCGAACGGGATCGAACCGTCGACCTCCTGAATGCCATTCAGGCGCTCTCCCAACTGAGCTACGGCCCCACGAGGGAGCGTATTTGTAGCAAATGGTCGGGTGTGTGTCAATCTCCGTGAGGCGAGATTCGGTGATTGAGGGCTGTATGGCCGCTGCTCCATCGATGGTGGACCGTCGCGAGTCCGTTAATCGGAGCCAATGTTAAGATAGCTTTTGGGTGGAAGCGCGTGGAGTCTGGTGGCTTCCGCGGACTTCAAATCCGTTGGACCGGCTCTTGTCGGGTCGGTCGGAGGGTTCGATTCCCTTGCGCTTCCGCCATTTTTTTAACGCAATCCGATAGACGGGCGTAGCGGGGTCGATGGTGAGTGAAGAGTTTGTTTTTCGAGGGGATCTGGAGTGCGACTCGCTGCCGGAGATCCTGGCCACGATCCACCGCCACGGTGTGCCCGGGGTCCTGGAGTGCACCCGCAGGGATGTGACCAAGTGCGTGTACTTCGCCACGGGTGACATCATCTTCGCGACATCAACGGACCGTGAAGAGAGTCTGGGTGAGTCGCTTCTGAAAGCCGAGCTCATCACGGATGACCAGCTCCGTCTGTCGTCCGACGAACTCCGACGGAATCCCGGCCGCAGGCACGGAACGATCCTGGTTCAGATGGGATTTCTCGAGCCGCACGAACTCGGGTCGGCGGTTCGCAATCAGGTCCAGGCGATCGTCTGGAGTCTTTTCTCCTGGACATCGGGGACCGTGACGCTCCGGGTGGGAAGTTTTCGCGAAGACGAGGTTTACAAGATCAAGATTCCCACCGCCAAGGCTGTCCTGGGCGGTTGTCGTTTCTTGGCGGATCCCAAGGACGTGACGGCGCGTCTCGGTGGCCGCAACGCAATTCTGCAGCCGGTTAAACGACCGATCCGTCTCGAGGGCCTCGATCTCGAGATCGAGGAGCAGACCCTGCTCGATCTGGTCGATGGTTCGCGGACGCTCTATGAGCTGTGCGAAGCCGGTCCCTTGAATCCCGGCATCAACGCTCGGATCCTCTATGCCATGTTGGCGCTGAGACTGGTGGGGAACGACGAGTCTTCGGGCGTGATTCGCATCCAGATGCCTCAATAGTCCCTGTCTGCCGGGATTCGCGCAGCGAATCCATTTAGGAAGACGCGCCGCATTGACCCTCACCAAGTCCTGCTCCGGCAGCTCTGCAGCCTCCCTGAGGGTCTATGCGGTGCGGCCTCCTACGAAGACGGAGTCGTGACCGGGAAACCGGGGACGTTGGCGAATTCAAGCATTGTCCCCACCACGATTGAGTGCTGGGTCGCGCCCCCTGCCGGAATCTCGAGAACCGCCTGGGCGGGTTGTTTTGGGGTGAATCGCGGGCACGGTTCACCGGGACACGGTTGGGCGTCGGTGATGACGTCGACCACCCGCCCTGTGCTGTCGAGATAAACCAGATCGAGGGCGACCAGTGTGTTCATCATCCAGATATTCGGCAGCCGTTCTTCACTGAAGACCAGCAGCATGCCGCGATCGTCCGGCAGATTCGGTCTAAACATGAGGCCCTGTGCGAGCTCATCCGGGGTGATGGCGAGCTCGATGGTTGCCGAAAAACCGTCGGGGAACACTGCCTCGGGATTTGGTGGCGGTGGTGCGTCGGTCGTCGCAGCGACGCCGACATCGGCCGGTGCCGTCGACGGCTCTCCCGCATCAGGTGATGGTGCGCAGGCACTCACGATCACAGCCAGGAAGGCCATCGACATGACCAGGGCTGTAAAACGAGATCTCGAAGGCGTCGGCGCCGGTGTGTCGGTAGTCATCACATCTCCCGGAAGGGCTAGTCGTCGTCGTGCGCCAGCCCCAGCTTTTCGGCATGATACCGGAACGCGCGATAGGATAGTCTGAGCAGCTCCGCGGCCTTCTTCTGTTGGCCGCCGCTTTTTTCCAACGCCTGGCGCATGAGGCCCAACCGAACGGTACCCAGGTGTTCCTCGAGATCGATGCCTTCTTCGGGCAGACTCATGTGGGCGAAGGTGACCAGGCTCGAGGTCCCGCGGAGGTGTTCGGGGAGGCTCCCCGAAGAGATCAACGCTGAGGTCTCCATCGCAACGGTTCGCTCGATGATGTTTTCGAGTTCGCGAACGTTGCCGGGCCAGGTGTAGGCCTGGAGAACGCGGATGGCATCGGGGGCCAGACGCTTTTGCTCGGTTTTGAAACGTGTGCACGTTCGGTTGACGAAATGCCGGGCGAGTTCGGGGAGGTCATCGGTGCGCTGACACAGGGGCGGCAGATGCAGGTGAAGCACATTGAGCCGGTAAAAGAGATCCTCGCGAAACAGCCCTTCCTCGACATCGGCCTGAAGATCCCGGTTTGTGGCTGCCAGGACCCGGACATCGAGTTTGATCTCACGGGTTCCGCCGACCGGTCGGACGCGGTGCTCCTGGAGGACCCGGAGGAGCTTTGCCTGCATCGGTTGGGTCAATTCCCCGATCTCGTCGAGCAGGAGGCTGCCGCCTTCGGCATCGACGAAGAGCCCGGCATGGTCACGGACCGCACCGGTGAATGAGCCGCGGACATGACCGAAGAGCTCGGATTCCAACAGCCCCTCGGGGAGTGCCCCGCAGTTGACGCTGAGGAAGGGCCCGTCGGCATTGCCCGACGCGGCGTGGATGGCACGGGCGAGGAGTTCCTTTCCGGTGCCGCTCTCTCCGGTGATGAGAACGTTCGATGGGGTCGAGGCGATCCTTGGGATGGTGTCGAGGATGCGCTGGATCGGTGCGCTGGATCCGATGAACTCGGGCACCTCGAAGGGGATTTCAGGTGTTTCCAACTGAGAGAGGAGTTTGGTCAGGATGGCCTTGAGGTCATCGACGTTGAATGGTTTGGAGAGGTACTCTGCCGCTCCGGCCCGCAGGGCCTCGAGCGCATGCTGGGGCGTGGTGTGAGCGGTGATGATGATGAATGGTGTTTCGATGTGGTGGGCGCGGGCGTGTTGGAGCACTTCGAGCCCGGTGCCGTCGGGCAGCTTGAGATCGCACATCACCAGATCGGGACGACTGTCCGTCAGTTGCTCGATGCCCTCGCCGACGCTGGCGGCCGTGGCGACCTCGTAGTCCTCCTGTTGCAGAAGGATCGTCAGAAACTCCCGGATGGATTTCTCATCGTCAATGACCAGAATCTTGGCGGCGCTCATGCGTCCCCCAGCGAGGTCGGCAGCTTGACGGTGATGGAGGTTCCGCGACCCGGTGTGCTCAAGATGTCCACCGAGCCACCGTGTTCTTGGACGGCAGAGTAGACGACCGCGAGGCCGAGGCCCGTCCCGGTGGATTGGGTCGTGAAAAAGGGCTCGAAGGCGCGGTGGCGGGTCTCGTCGGACATTCCCATCCCGTTGTCGCGCCATCTGATGATCGCGGTTTGCTCCCGTTTTCCGGCGGTGATCTTGAGCTTGCCCCCATCGGGCATGGCCTGGAGCGCGTTGCGCGACAGATTCCAGAAGATCTGCCGCAGCAGATGCTCCTCACCCAGGACGACAAGATCGTCCGGGACCTCGAGAACCAGTTGATGATCCGGATTGATCTCGTCGGAGCGGCGCAGGAGGGCGAGACAGTCATTGAGGAGCTGGGGAAGATCGCACATGGCATGGGTTGACTGACCGGGTCTGGCGAAGACGAGGAAACCGTCGAGGATCCCCGACAGCCTCCGGCTCTCATCGACCACGATGTCGAGGAGCCGCCGACCGGTGGCGTCCACTCCGCCCACCGAGCTGAGCATCTGAGCGGAGCCCGAGATGGAGGCCAGTGGGTTCTTGATCTCGTGCGCCATCCGCGCGGCCATCTCACCGGTGGCGGCCATACGGTCTTTCACTCTCTCGCGGTCCGCTTCGATGCGGAGCTCGGTGAGATCCTGGAAGTTGACGATGAAACCCACCACCGTGGCATCTTCATCCTTGAGCGGGTCAACCGAGAGACCGAGCTGAGCTTCCGATTTGATCTCCGGACTCCCGTGAAGGGTTCGTGCGAGGTTGCCCTCAATCCGCGCGATGCTGTGTTTTCGGGCCCGGGTGGCGATGAGTCCCCAGTTGTGCTCCTTGAGCGGCATCACATCCTCGAGACGTTTCCCAATCTGGCGGTCGACGTCGGTCACGTCGAGGATCGCGGCCCCCGCCGGGTTGATGTAGAGCACCCTCCCCTCGAGGTCAGCGGCGACAATGCCCGATCCTACCGACCGGACGACGTGCTGCGTGAGGGCTACGAACTGTTTGGCCCGTTCGGTCTCCTCCCCGAGCAGGGTGTGGGCACGCCGCAGCGAGGAGGTGAGATAGGAGACGAGCAACGCCACCAGCACAAAACCGACGATGTGGATCAGGATCTGGTAGAGGACGCGTGATGCCGATGGCGAGACCGGAATGCCCTCTAGGGTCGTCGGTAGCGGCAAGAGCTGGTAGTACATGAGAACGGCCTGGATACCATAGGCAACGGCCGAAAGACCGGCAAAGACCACTCCCCCGGCCGGGAGCATGGCGGCCGCCACCACGATCACCGTCAGATAGAGGAACGAGAACGGTGAGAAGACGCCACCCGTCGCGTAGACGAATCCGGTGACGATGACCAGATCTCCGACGAGCTGGACGGCGGCCTGGACATTCGGTGACAGCGCTCGCATGTGGAAGATGAGGTAGAGCAGCGACAGACCGTAGGCAAAGAGAATGAGGCCATAGAAGGACCGTAGCGGGAGGATGAGCTGCGTGTTGACCTGAATCAGAAGGACGCCGAGAAAAAGCGTCGAAACGACGATGAGGCGCAGCCCGATCAGCCAGCGCAGGGTCTTTGGCGATGGTGACGCAACGGGCGGGGTGTGACCCCCGCCCGCGCTTTCGAACTGAATGCCTCGGAGCATTATCCGATCTGGCTGATGAGGCTGAACATGGGCAGGTACATGGCCACGACGATGGTGCCGATCACCACGCCCAGGAAAGAGATGATGATGGGCTCGAGGAGGGCCATCATGCCTTCCACTGCGGCATCGACCTCGTCCTCGTAGAAGTCCGCGATCTTTGACAGCATGGTGTCCATGGCGCCGGTCTGTTCACCGACGGCGATCATCTGGCAGACCATGGGCGGAAACTGCTCGGTCCGGGAGAGCGGGTCGGCGAGGCTTTTGCCCTCTTCGACTTCCTTGCGTACCATCAGAATCGCTTCCTCGATCACCGCGTTACCAGCGGTGCGGGCGGTGATGTCGAGAGACTCCAGAATCGCGACGCCCGAACTCAGGAGTGTTCCCAGGGTCCGACAGAAGCGCGCGACCGCGATCTTGCGCAGCAGGAGCCCGATGGCCGGAACTTTGAGCAGCAGTTTGTCGAGTTGGTAGCGCCCGCCTTCGGTTCGGTAGTACTGCTGGATACCGAAGATCGATCCTGCGAGTACCATGAAGATCAGCCACCAGAAGTTGCCGATGAAACCTGATACGTTGACGATCACCTGAGTCAGCAAGGGCAGACTCGCCCCGAGTCCTTCGAAGAGGCTGGCGAACACGGGGATGACCTTCCAGAGAATGATGTAGACCACAATCACCGCGATGACTACGACGGCGACCGGATAGATCAGGGCGGATCGGACCTGGCCCTTGAGCTTGACGTTCTTCTCGATGTAGGTGGCGAGACGCTGCAGAATCGTGTCGAGGATACCGCCGGCCTCACCGGCGGCCACCATGTTGACGTAGAGGTCGCCAAAGGCCTGAGGGTGCTTGCGGAGGGCCTCGGCCAAGGACAGACCGCCCTCGACGTCCTGCCTGACCTGGAGGATTACTTTCTGGAACGCCTTGTTGTCCTGCTGTTGACCGAGGATCTCGAGGCACTGCACCAGAGGCAGACCGGCATCGATCATCACCGAGAACTGGCGGGTGAAAACCGCGATGTCCTTGGATGAGATGCCACCGCCAAATTTGGGCAGTGCGATCTCCTTACCCTTCTCCTTGACGGTGGTGACGACGATCTGTTGTTTTCTCAGTGCGGCGATGACCGCGTCTTTGTTGTCACCGATGAGAACACCGGTCTGTGGGTTCCCGTGGCGATCTCGTCCCTTCCATTCATAGCTCGGCATCTCAGGTCCTCCTCGAGGCAGCTTGGCTCTCAGACTGCGAAACCGCGCCGACGCCTCTGTTGATCATGTCCTGCAGCTCGTCCTGATGCGAGCTGTAACCGAGTGCCGTCTGGAGCGAGATCAAGCGCCGGTGATAGAGCGTTGCCAGACTCTGGTTGAAGGTCTGCATCCCGTGTTTGATCTGGCCGGCCTGCATCATCGAATAGATCTGGTGAACCTTGTCTTCGCGAATCAGATTACGGATCGCGCTCGATGGCACCAGGATCTCGCACGCCAGGGACCGGCCCTTGCCCGATGCACGGGGGAGCAGGGTCTGACAGACGATCCCCTCTATGACAAAGCTCAGCTGGGCGCGCACCTGCGATTGCTGGTGTTCGGGAAAGACATCGATGATTCTGTTGATGGTCTGTGGCGCCGAGTTGGTGTGCAGGGTGGCGAAGGTCAGGTGACCGGTCTCGGCGATTCTCAGCGCGGATTCGATGGTCTCCAGATCGCGCATCTCACCGATGAGCACCACGTCAGGGTCTTCACGGAGCACGGATCTCAGTGCGGCCGGGAAACTCAGGGTGTCGGCGTGCAACTCGCGTTGGTTGACCATCGCCTTCTTGTGGGTATGAAGATACTCGACGGGATCCTCGATGGTGAGGATGTGGAGTGGTTTCTCGCGGTTGACTTTGTCAATCATCGCGGCCAGGGTGGTCGATTTTCCCGACCCGGTGGGACCGGTGACGAGGACGAGTCCGCGGGGTTTGTTGCACAGGCCTTCGACCGCCGGAGGCAGGCCGAGTTCTCTGAAACCGAGGATCTCGAAAGGAATTCGGCGAAACGCTCCCGCGACCGCGCCCCGCTGGATATAGATATTTGCTCGGAACCGGGCGAGACCCTTGACGCCGAACGAGATGTCGAGCTCGAGGCTCTCCTCGAAACGATGCTTCTGAGCGTCGGTTAAAACCGAATATGAGAGCTTCTTCGTGTCCACCGCGCTCAATGCCGGTTGGTTCAGCGGTACGAGCAGGCCATCGATCCGGACCAGAGGGGGAGAGTTGGTGGTGATGTGAAGATCGGTCCCCCCCTTCTCGACCATGGTTTTCAGCAGTTGGTGCAGGCTGACCGTCATCTCAGCGCCTTTCCGTCCGACACTACAACACGGACTCGCGGACGACTTCCTCGATGGATGTGACACCATCGCGGATTTTCTGAAGACCCGATTGGCGGAGACCGATCATGCCCTCCTCAAGCGCCTTTCGCCGCAGTTCAACCGCAGTGGCGCCCGACAGGATCAGCTCGCGAATATCATCGGAGATCATCATCACCTCGTACATCGCGACCCGGCCTTTGTAGCCCCGCTGGTTGCAGGTGTCGCAGCCGCGACCACGGTAGAGCTGGATCTCCGGTGCCTCGGCTTCGGAGAATCCGACGTTGAGTAGAGCCTGCAACGGCGCGTCCTCTTCCTCTTTGCAGTTGGTGCAGATCCGGCGGATGAGCCGTTGCGCGGCGATCAGATTGACCGAAGTCGCGACCAGGAAGGGCTCGATGCCCATGTTCATGAGTCGGTTGATGGTCGAGGGCGCATCGTTGGTGTGCAGAGTCGACAACACCAGGTGACCGGTCAGCGCGGCCTTGATCGCGATCTCGGCCGTTTCGAAGTCACGGATCTCACCGACGAGCACGATATTCGGGTCCTGCCGGAGGAAGGACCGCAGGGCGGCCGCGAAGTTGAGTCCGATGGACTCCTTCATCTGAACCTGGTTGATCCCCGGCAGCTGGAACTCCACCGGATCCTCGGCGGTCATGATGTTGACTTCGGGAGTGTTGATCCGGGATATGGCCGAGTACAGGGTGTTCGTCTTGCCGGAACCCGTGGGTCCGGTGACCAGGACCATCCCGTAGGGTTGGGTGATGCAGAATTCGAAGTTCTTCAAACTCGATTTCTCGAAACCGAGCTTGGTCATGTCGAGCATCAGATTGTCCTTGTCGAGCAGACGAAGGACAATCTTCTCACCGTGCAGCGTGGGCAGGGTGGAAACACGGTAATCGAGTTCCTTGAGTTTGCCCTGCAGCTTCATCTTGATCTTGATGCGGCCATCCTGGGGCAGCCGCTTTTCGGCGATGTCCAGCTTCGCGAGGATCTTCAGACGCGAACAGATCGCGTCCTTGAGCTTCATGGGCGGGTTCATGATCTCGTAGAGCACACCGTCGATCCGGAAGCGGACCCGATAGCTCTTCTCATACGGCTCGATGTGAATATCCGAAGCGCCGCGCTTCAGGGCGTCGGTGAGGATGAGGTTGACGAGCCGGACAACGGGGGCCTCGTCGGCCGCTGCCTCGTCATCGGTGATGTCGAGATCTTCTTCCATCTCGTCGTCGTCGAGGACCTCGAGCGCGGTCTCCTCGACCGTCGACAGGTCATCCATCACCTTTTTCAGCTCGATGGCGTGGGTCGTGCCGTAGTACCGGTCGATGGCCTCGCGCAGCGCCTCCTCGGAGGCCACCACCGGTTCCACCCGGTACCCGGTAATGAACGTGATGTCATCCATGGCGAAGACGTTGGTCGGGTCGCTCATGGCCACCGTCAGGGTGGCGCCGGTCTTGGAAACCGGGATGAACTGGTATTTTCGCGCGACGTCTGCCGGGATCAGGCGAATGATCGATTCGTCGATCTCGAAGTGCTGTAGGTTGATGGATGGGACCCCGTACTGCTGTGACAGGCAGTCGAGAATGTCCTCTTCGGTCACGAAACCAAGCCGGGTCAGGTGTTCCCCAATCCGGCCGCCAGATTGTTTCTGCTCGTCAAGGGCCTTTTCGAGCTGTTCGTTGGTCAGCAACTTGGCCTTTGTGAGCAGTTCTCCGATTCGTAGAGGCATAGTCCCTTTCCGTTAAACTACTTCACTGCAAATTGTAGCACTGAAACAGGTCAGTGCTTTTGTGATGCCGACGACATATCCAGCCGGTCATTCCTGACTCTGGAACACGCCATCGACGGCGGAATTGATCTGATTTGCGGTGATGGGTCCTGCCCGACCGGTTGTGGCCGATCCCCCGTGTCCTCGGCCCGGCAGAGCGCCCGAGACGAAAGCGGTGTGATCACCCAGAGGCCCGTTCCGCAGTGGATCGGTTGTGAGATGGACGCCGATGGTCGGCACACCGAGGCTCGCCGCGAGATGGACCGGACCAGTGTCGCCGCCTACGACCACTGCCGCGGCACCGAGCAGACGGGCGAGTTCGATGATGGTTGTGGGAGGGGCGAGCCGCACTCTTGGTCCACCGAGATCGACGATCTCCGCCGCCCGCTCCTGCTCCCCCGGGCCCCAGGCGACGACAACATCGAGGTCTTTACCAACAAGATGTCGCACCCCTGTGGCCAGGACTTCGGCGGAGAGGATCTTCTCGGGCTGTCCGGCGCCGGGGAGAATCACGGCATAAGGGGACTCCGTGTGTGACGAGACCGTGGTTTCGGCGGTGTCTTCGAGGAGCCACCGGCCGTCGGGTGCAACCGGGGTGTCGGGAGGTGTTCCGCCGACGGCCCGCACGAGTTCGAGATTGGTGGCGACCACGTGCCTTTGGTCACGGCTCCCCGGGAGGGTCTCCGAGAGGGGCAGACCGGCGATCCACTCCCGGCGCCAGGGTCGGGCCAGACCGATCTTTCGGTCGGCGCCTGTCCATCGAGTCACGAGCGCTGATTTCAGGGTGCCCTGGGCATCGATGGTGAGATCGGGACGAAGTTCCTCGAAGCGTGTCTTCACGATGGCGATCTCGGCCCGCGTCTGCGCCGTGAATGGTCGGCGGCGCCATCGTTTCGTGGTGACATCGATGACCGAATCCACGGCCGGATGACCCTCCACGAGCGGGACGAGCGGCTTTTCGACCACCCACGTCAGGTTAGCGTTGGGGCAAGTGGCGCGGATCGCGTCGGCCAACGGCCAGGTATGAATGATGTCGCCGAGCGCCGAAAGCCGGACGAGGACGATCCTCATGACCGCCCGAACCGCTCGAGGATGATGCCGATCACGTCGGTCGTCGCGTGGTCCTTGGGATCGCCGCAGATCACTGTGCGGCCGCCGTATGCTTCGACCACCTTGCGCTCGGGAACGGTATCCACCGTGTAGTCGGTTCCCTTGGCGTGGACATGGGGTCTGAGGGTCTCGAGCGCCGGCCCGACGGTCAGATCGTCAAAGAGACAGATGCGATCCACCATCCACAGATGGGACAGGATCTCCACCCGTTCGTTCTCGGGAATGACGGGTCTGGCGTCGCCCTTGGATGCCCGGACCGAGAGATCCGAGTTGACCGCCGCAACCAGATGGTCGGCGTGTTCACGAGCTCCGGCCAGGTAGCGGAGATGACCGACGTGGAGCATGTCGAAGGCGCCGTTCACCAAAACGACGGTCTCGCCGCGGTCCCTCCAGGCGGCGCACTCATCCTCGAGCTCTCGGATGGTCCTGAGCTTTTCCGCGGGGGCCGTCACGAGTGGGTACCGGTAAGAGCCATACGGAGTTCGTCGGCGGTCACGGTGGCGGTCCCGAGCTTCATCACCACCAGGCCGGCGGCGATATTGGCCAGCTGTGCGCCCTCGAGCGTTGTCGCACCCGACGCCAGGGCAGCGGTGAGTACCGCGAGGACCGTGTCGCCGGCGCCGGTGACATCGGCGACCTCGTCGGAACCAAAGACCGGCATGTGTGCGACATTGCCGTTGTCGCCCGCCAGGGTCATGCCCCGGTTGCCACGGGTCGCGAGGAGGAAACGGGCGCCGAGGCTCGTGCGGAGTTCGGACGCGGCGGCTGCGACTTCGTCATCCCCTCGGAGTCGGCGCCCGACGGCTGCTTCGAGCTCTTCGAGATTCGGAGTCGCGCCATCGACCCCGACGAATTCACCGATCCGGTACCGCGAGTCGAGGGTGATCCAGACATCGCTTCCAACTACCTGGCGAAGGATTTCGACGATGCCGGGCTCGACGCAGCCGTAGCCGTAGTCTGAAATGGCCAAAGCGCTGCAGTCGCGGATGGTCGGAAGGCGCTCGAGGAGACGGTTGAACCAACCGCCGTCGTCGGGCAGTTCATCCTCGATGTCATAGCGCGCCACCTGGTGCTTGAGGGACGATGCTCCACCGCCGAGGATTCGGACTTTGGTGGGAGTGCGGAAGCCGGGGACGACAATGAGCTCATTGGTGTTGACACCACTCTCGGCGAGGGCCGCGCGGAGGGCCGCGCCGGGCTCGTCGTCGCCGAGGGCGCCGAGGGCGGTGACGCGAAGACCGAGGGCCGCCATGTTGGCCAGCGCGTTGGCCGCGCCGCCGGGCACATCACGTTGGCCCTCGTGGCGGAGGATGATCACCGGCGCCTCGCGGGAGATCCGTTTGGGTGTGCCGAGAATGAACCGGTCGAGCACCAGGTCGCCGATCAGGGCGACCGAGGTCGTCGAGAACCGGTCGATGATGTCGAGAAGGCGTTGCTGATCGGGCATGGAGGGATTCTATCTCAACATCCTGCGTCCGTGTCCGAGTCCGTACCCCGGCCTTCTGGTCCGCCTTTGGTGACGTAGGGTGGGGTTGACCCCACCATCAGTATCGTGGCGGTTGGGATCGCGTGTCCGAGAGGCAGTGGGCCGTGCCGGTGTGCGGGAGATGTTCCGCGTTACCTGGCTTCCCGGAGCCCCGGCCTTCTGGTCCGCCTTCGGCCGCCCGGCGGCCCAGCGTCGCGGATCAGCGTGGTCGCGCGGGGGTTGATTGGAAGGACTGCGACCACGCTGATCGCGCGCCGGCGGCCTGCCTCGTGGCGTGGAGAGGTGCACCGGAACGATCTGCCGCGAGGGTTGCCCGGCATAACATTGTGCGGGGAGAGACGCGTTGCCGGTTGGTCGATGTCGGCACAATGTTAAGCACGCCCCGGTGAGCGCCGTATTTCCCGCGCCTCATGGACGATCTCATAAGGTGAACGCGCCGTCCGTGCGATGGTTTGGCGCGAGTCCGCGAGCGCCACCGCAATTCGTCCGACGAATTGCCGACGTATACTTGCCTGGATGACCACGACCCTGACTCCGCGATCACTCGCACGCTGGGACGGACTCCACCTGGTGCTCGATCTTGTGTTGGTCGAGGAGCACCTCGTCCAGGCCCTCGCCGATGTTCAGCAGATTGAAGGCATTGCTCTGGCTGCAGCCGGTGATGCGCTGGACATCTCGGCCACCGTGAAGTGGAAAGGGGTGCGATCGAGGGTCGCCATGGAGTTCGCCGAGCTTCGCCTGCGTCACCGCCATCTCGGGTTTCGCATGCGCCGGCTCAGGGTCTACGGCGGCCTGCCGGTCCCGCGAGCGGCGGTGGAGGCCATTCTCGACGGCATCAACAACGAGATCATCACGGTCTTCAGAGGTCAGGGAATCGTCGTGGTCGATCTCAGGCGCTGGCTGCCATCCGAGCTGGACCTGAAGATCGTCACGGTCCAGGCCACCGACAGCTCGCTCCACTTGTGGTTCGGAGCCGGCGGGTTGCGAAATCTCCCGGGTCGCAGTCCAGCGGCCCTTGCGGCCGGAGATGCGTCGCACCCGAAGCTGGAAAGCGGGGAGGAAGCCGGCACCTGACGTGGGTGGGTTTCGCCGCCAATCGGGTCGGGATTCTCGCGATTTAAGTTTCACCTAAATTGAGCGATTCTCACCGGCGATCTGCACCAATCTCCTTGCGCTCTGGACGTTTGCAAAAAGCCTCGACATACCACCAGTATTCCTGCATTTTTTGCAAACACCAGAGCATCAAGGACTTGGCACATCTCATCCGGCAGAATCGCTCAGTCCAGGTTTCAAACATCGGGCTGGCTGCTCAGCCCGGTATGGCTCCGTGTTTTGCGACCGCCAGAGCACCGGAGACTCGGGATATCCGGCCCTTTGGATCTGTTCGGTTCAGGTAGGCGAAAGCCGCTTGACAGACACCACCCTCTCGGCTAGAGTCTTGTTCCCTTGCGCCCGCAAGGGGATTGAAGAAAAGGACGCACGCGATGAAAAGCTACGTGCCAAAACCGGATGAAATCCGCCGCGAGTGGGTGGTCATGGACGCCTCGGACAAGGTCCTGGGTCGTCTTGCCACGGAAGTGGCGCGACTTCTGCGCGGCAAGCACAAACCCGATTTCACGCCGTTTCTCGATACCGGCGATTTCGTGGTTGTGGTCAATGCCAAGCAGGTTCGCCTCACCGGCAACAAGCTCGAGGACAAGAAATATTATCGTCACTCCGGGAAACCCGGTTCTTTGAAGGTTGAAACCGCCAGAGAGCGCATCGATAAGTACCCGGAAAGAGTGATTCAGTCCGCGGTGTGGGGCATGCTGCCCAAGAATCGCCTCGGTCGCAAGCTGTTGAAAAAGCTCAAGGTCTATAGCGGTTCAGATCATCCGCATCAGGCCCAGCAGCCCAAGAATTACGTCTTCTAGGAAGAGGAGGATCCGTGGCTGAGATCCAATATTACGGCACCGGTCGGCGGAAGACCGCCGTGGCCCGCGTTTACCTGCGGCCCGGCAAGGGCGACATCGTCGTCAATCGCCGGACCTTTGATGAATACTTTCCGAATCGGGTGCTCAAGATGATCATCCGGCAGCCCATGATGCTGACCGAGACGAACGACAAGTTCGACATTCTCGTCAACGTCGACGGCGGTGGTCCAACCGGACAGGCCGGGGCCATTCGGCATGGGATTTCGCGCGCGCTGCTCGAGTACAACAGCGAGTTGCGACCGCGTTTGAAAGCCGCCGGCTTTCTCACTCGGGATGCGCGAAAGGTCGAACGGAAGAAATACGGCCAGCCCAAGGCCCGTAAGCGCTTCCAGTTCTCGAAGCGGTAAGGGAGACAACGCACGTGGCTACGATTCAGATGAAGGAACTGCTCGAAGCGGGCGTCCACTTCGGGCATCAAACTCGGCGCTGGAATCCGAAAATGAAACCGTTCATCTTCGGCAAGCGCAACGGCATTCACATTGTCGACCTCCAGAAGACCCTGCACTACTTCGACGAGGCAGCGGAGTTTATCCGCGATCTCTCGGCCAATGGGCACAATGTGCTCTTCGTCGGGACCAAGAGGCAGGCTCAGGATGCGATCCGCGAAGAGGCGGTGCGTTGCGGGATGTTCTACATGAACCACCGTTGGCTCGGTGGAACCATGACCAACTTCCGCACCATCCGCAAATCCATCGACCGGTTCAAGGAGATCGAATCGACCCTCTCGGCCGAAGAC
>Ga0164313_10002159_pt1 | contig 17642 bp, 16 predicted proteins | sample GuaBasSedimGuay4_FD_113735 | JGI IMG/M metagenome (GOLD analysis project Ga0164313, IMG submission 113735) | Subseafloor sediment microbial communities from Guaymas Basin, Gulf of California, Mexico - Guay4, Core 4569-4, 0-3 cm | ecosystem: Environmental > Aquatic > Marine > Hydrothermal vents...
AAGCCGCGCTGGCGTGCACGGCAGCCGTCGCGAACTTCTTGTTGGATGAGCCGATTTCACCTACGAGACTGACCCTCTGTTACGCCGAGCCGCCGCATTCACAACGCTACGCGACCGTTTTTGACTGCCATCCGGAGTTCGATGCGCCCTACACCAGCATTCGATTCGAGAGCAGGCATCTGAATGCGCCGTTCAAGTTCGCCAACGACGAGATGGCCGAGATCTGTCGTCAGCAGTGCGAGAGCCGCCTTTGGATGATCAAGGAGCGCGGTGGCTTGGTTTCGAAGGTCAGAGCGGAGTTGCTGCAGACTCCGGGTCAGTTCCCCAAAATGAGTGCTGTCGCGGCCGACCTGGGTATGAGCGTTCGCAGCTTGCGTCGATATCTGAGCGAGAGCGGTGTGACGTATCAGGAACTGCTGGATCAGGTGCGAAGAGATCTGGCGATGGATTATTTGAGAAACTCACCACTCAGTGTCGAGCAGGTCGCGCAATTGGTGGGCTACGGCGAAGCGGCGAGCTTTCGAAAGGCGTTTCGCAAGTGGACCGGAGAGGCCCCCGGCGAGTTTCGTAACTAGCGTGACGCGTGGACCGCGGGGCAGTCGCCTTCGGCGATACCGATTAAGCCGACGTCACCGCCTTGGCGACTTCTCCCCAGCGATTGATGGACGATGGGTCGCGAGCGTAGTCCATTCCGGCCGTATAGATGATCAGTCTATTCGCCCGGCTGGCGTAGCGTTCGACCAATCGGTCTGCGATCTCGTCCCATTTCGCCTCGACCGTGTAGTGCTGGAGGATTTCGTCGGTAATGACTTCGCCCATACCCGCCATGTCTCCGGCCTTCTGGCGCTCCCGTAGTCGCTGTGTCGTACCTTCGAAGCCGAGCAGGTCGAATTGCAGTGCATAATTGGGGGTCGAGCCATAGAAGGCTACCTGTTGCCGACAAATCGCACGAGACGCCGCTTTCTCTTCTTCGCTATCTCCGACGATCGTGAGAACCGGTACCAGCAGTTCGACTTCGGAGGGGTCGCGTTCGGTGCGTTTTGCACCCTCGACGATGGCGGGCGCGACGATGTCCGTCAGATACTTCACGCTGTGAAGTGGATGGATGTGTATGCCGTCGCATAGCTCCCCCGCCATCTTCAACATGTAGGGTCCGACGGCGGCGATGTCGATCGCGGGCGCGGGGTAGTCTATGGGTCCGGGTGACCACATGGGATTGAGCAATGTCAGTTCGTAGTAGGGGCCGTGATGATTCAGGGGCTCCTTGCCCTCGTAGGCACGGAAAATTGCCCGCAGCGCGCTGACGTAGTCCCGCAAGCGCGGGCCCGGGGGATCGAATTCGACTCCGTACCTTCGTGTGATGTGGGCGCGAACCTGTGTTCCAAGGCCCAGCCGGAAGCGCCCCCGGCTCACGTCTTGCAGCTCCCACGCCGTGCCAGCCGTGATCATCGGGCTGCGCGGGAAGGCGACGGCGATGCCGGTAGAGAACTCCAGTCGCTCGGTTGCGAGTGCGGCGGCGGCCACCGAGAGGTAGGCCGTGCGGCCCGCCTCGGTGAACGTGATGCCGCTGAACCCGACGCGCTCGGTGTCTCGTGCCAGGGTTTGAATCTTGTGTAGTTCCTGAGGGCCGCTCATGAGATTGATTTGCATGCCCCTCGTTATACACAACCCGGGCGTGGCCCGCGGCGGTCGGGGCGGGGCGGACTGGGAGATCGAATGGGCGAATTGCGAGCGGCGTGTCGGGTCGTGCCCGCAAGTATTTGTTTTCCGATCGGAAATTCGAGGCTATGATCGTATACTCGTAAGAAATGGAATCGGGGTGATCCCGAAAAAAGTCTGTCGGTGATGGCCATTGAATCGTTGGTAAGGCGAAATCGGCTCTCTTGCCCGGTCTGGCCGCGAGTCGTATATCTCGGTGATCGGATCGCCTCCGATGTGCGAGGTCTAGTGTAGTTGACGCGATAGGAGAACCATGAAGTCCAGCGCCATCGTCCAGACAGGAAAACGACAATACGAGCAGCAGGAATTCGAGGTGCCGGAGATCGGTCCCGAAGAAGGATTGCTGCGCATCGAACAATCTGGAATCTGCGGCAGTGATTGGTCGCAGTACAAGCAAGGCTTCCCCTTTCCGGTGATCCCGGGTCACGAGCCGGTGGGGATTCTCGAGCAGGTCGGTGAGATCGCCGCACAGCGCTGGGGCGTAGGGGTGGGCGATCGCGTGGCGATCGAGACAATGCTCCCGTGCGGTTTCTGCCCACCCTGCGTGAGTGGGAAGTACAACCTTTGCCGAGCCTCGGGCTCGATGATCCACGCTTATGGCTACCGGAATGTGTCGGAGTCGCCCGCGCTCTGGGGCGGACACTCTCAATTCATGTACCTGGATCCGCACAGTCTTCTGCACAAGGTCGATTCGGACTTGCCTTCGGAACTGGCTGTGATGTTCAACCCGCTTGGTGCCGGTGTTCGCTGGGCCCAGAGCCTACCCGGAACGGGCATCGGTGAGACGGTCGTCGTGCTTGGCTGCGGGCAGCGCGGGTTGGCGTGTGTCATCGCTGCCCGAGAGGCAGGGGCACGGGTAATCGTCACGGGTCTCGGCGTCGACGAGCGAAAGCTCGAGATCGCGCGGACCTTCGGTGCCGAGCGCGCTGTCAACGTAGAGAAAGAGAACATCATCGATATCGTACGGGAAGTGACCGACGGCGCAATGGCGGACGTCGTGGTCGAGGTGACGAGCGGCGCGACCCAGCCCGTTCTCGATGCGATTGAACTCGCTGCCCAGGGCGGTCGGATCGTGTTGGCCGGGATGAAATACAACAAGGTGGACGGGTTTGATTCGAACCGCGTCCTGATGAAGGAACTCACGATCCTGGGGGCTCTGGCGGTCGACTTCCCTGCATATGAGGCTGCGATTCGGATCATCGAAGCGCGGAAGTATCCCCTCGAATTGATGCACACGCATAGCATGCCACTGCGCGACGCCGACCGTGCCGTGCGGATCCTGGGCAATGAAGTCGAAGGGGAATACGGGATCCATCTCTCGCTGGTGCCAGACGCGTAGGCGCGCGTGAGGCCTCGCACGGGATTGGTCACGCCTGAATCGCGCCCGGGATGTCGTCAGCCTTCTATTCGGAGCGCCTGTCTCGGGCAGCGCCGTACCGCCTCTCCGAGGTCTTCGCGTAGTTCTTCCGGGACTTCGTCCATCAGGATCGTAAGACTGTCGTCTTCCTCGACACGAAATACGGTGGGGCAACTTTCCATGCAGAGGGCATTGGCCTCGCAGAGGTCGTAGTCGGCGATAATTTTCATGGGTTCTCCTGGGGTCGAATCTTTACGATGATGTCTGTGTTGCCGAGTGTGTCGTCTTCGCCGCCGAACCGCGCCCTTCGGAATTCGAAGCTCATGACCCGCAAAGGTCTGAGGAGCTCGTCAATCCTCGACGTACGATCGTACAAGAGAATCTATGATTGTACATAGTCGATCATGCACGCTTGCCTCGGTCTATGTAGACTTTCGCCAGGAGTAAAAACGTGATGTCCCTACCTCTTGCCTCCGACCTCGAGTTCGGCTTCATGGCCGTCGCGACCGACATTGCCTCCGCCCGAAAAACCGCGGAGTTTGCCGAAGCCCACGGCTTCGACTCGGTCTGGACGGGCGATCACATGGCGTTTCCGATGCCGATCCTCGACCCGTTGTTGCAGCTCGAGTTGATTGCCGTCTTCAATCCGAAGATCACCGTTGGATCCGCGGTCTATTTGCTGCCGTTGCGCCATCCCACGCCTGTTGCGAAGCAAGTCGCGACCCTCGATCGCTTGATCGGCGGGCGCTTCATCTTCGGGGTGGGGGTGGGCGGTGAGTTTCCAATTGAGTACGAGGTCTGCGGTGTCCCGGTGAAAGAGCGCGGTGCGCGCCTCGGCGAGGCCATTCCTATTCTCAGGGGCCTTTGGTCGGGGAAGGCGTTTAGCAGCGACGGGGGTTTCTATCCGATTCCTGAAGTGACGATGCTGCCTCCACCGGTGCAGCCGGGCGGACCACCGATCTGGTGCGGCGGGCGGTCCCAGGCTGCGCTGTCCCGCATCGGACGCATGGCAGATGGCTGGATTTCCTATGTGGTGACGCCGGACAAATATCGCCAGGGTCTCGAGACGATCGCGAGCGCGGCAGAGGAGGCAGGGCGCACCATTGAGCGATTCGGTACAGGCCATCTGCTCTTCGCCTGGATCGATGATGACTACGATAGGGCGCTCGACGCGGCGACAGAGCATCTGAGCATGCGCTACGCGATGGACTTCCGAAGTGCTGCCCGGCGCTACGCCGCGCTCGGGTCACCGGCCGACGTGGCAGCGAAGATTGCGGAGTTTCGTAGCGCGGGTCTAAGGCACGTCATTCTTGATATGACCGGGCCCTTCGAGGAGCGGGACGCGCAACTCGCGCGTTTCGCCGCTGAAGTGCGGCCGTTATTATAGAGATTGGTTATGGGTGCCGGTTGTCGGTACCCGTCGCAACTATCTGATGTGAGTTTGTGTCATCGGCATCGAAGCCGGGCTGATTCCGCCCGGGGTCGATGGCCTCATATTCTCCGCTGCGGATCATGCGCGTTCGGAAGCAAGCAATATACAAGGATGAAACACGATGTCATTGCTCGAAGAAGGTGAGCTGGACGAACTGAGGGCCAGGTGGATCGGTCGTCAGTTCGACGAGAAGGAGTTCGCAGTCTCGGTCGAAAAGGCCCGGTTATGGGCACAGGCTTGCGGTGAGACACGAGCCGAGTTTTGCGACCCAGAGCATTCGAATTTCCAGATTCCTGTGAGCTTCACGTCGCATTTTACCGGTCGCAAGGCGTTCCCCGAGGAGCTCTCGGCGCTCTTCTGGCGGGGAATGCCGTTTGATGCGGGTAAGCTCGTCGAGAGTCACGAGCCAATCCGGCCTGGCGAGAAGTTGATCGGCCGTAGCCAGATCCATGACATCTACGAGAAGTCGGGGCGTTCGGGCAGTATGCTTTTCATCGTCCACCGCATGACCTTCATGAGCCCGCAAGACGAGCTGAAATCGATCGTCGACTGGCGCATGGTCGTTCGAGAGAAGGCGAGCAAGGACAAGGAGTCCTGAAATGACAGCCAAGCGATTCGATGATCTGGAATTCGGCGACGAGATCGAGATGAAACCAGACGTGAGCATGGATCAAGTCGTACTCTTCACTGAAGCAACGGGAATGAAAGTGGGCCGATTCCTCGACCACGAAGCGGCGCGCAAGCAGGGGCTTCCAAGCGCGATCGTTCCCGGGGTCATGAGCCAGGGCCTTCTGACGGCCGCCGTCAACGGATGGATCGCCGATGGAATGATCGAGTCTGTCGACACCATCTTCCGAGCACCTCTGCAGGTCGACTCGAGCCCGACATGCAGGATCGTCGTGACGGACCTCGATGAGGTCGCGCGTAGACTCGAACTGGATCTCGTCATCGTCAACGAGGCGAACGAGACTAGAGTGCTCGGAACGGCTCGCGTACGCTGCTGAAGCGCACTGAAGGTCGTCTCAGGGTTTCCAGTCGCGGACCGTGGCCTCGGCTCGGATCAAATCTTCCTGCTTCTGGTTGGTTGCCTTGAGTTCGAGATCCGCGTGCGGAACGCCGTCTTCCTCGTAAATCCGGGTGACACGCCCATGAAATAGGATCGTGTCGTCCGCCCAGATTCGGGACGTGAACTTGATCGAATAGCGTCGAATGCTGGTCGGGCCGAACCACTCGCTGGGCACGCGTCCCAGGACGCCGGCCGTGAACATGCCCATGCCGAACACCGTCGGAAGGCCTGCCTTTTCTGCAAAGGTCTGATCGTGGTGGATCGGGTTGAAGTCGCCGCCAGCACCCGCATAACGGACGAAATGAGATCGATTCACGTCTTTCAACTCGAAGCTGTATTCATCGTCGAGCTTTACCTGGTTCCAGATGGTTTCACTCATGATTCTTTCACAACCCCCGCAGTCTGAATGAGCGTATTGAGCACGCGGAGTACGATCTCTCCGGTCTGATCACGCCATATTGTTTCGTTTTCGATGAATTTCATGGTTCCGCCGCGCTTCCCTTCCTTCTCCCAGCTCTTCGTTTCGCCGGGTTCGGAGTGGAGTTCGTCGCCCGCGAAGATCGGCCGCTCGAAAATCAGCTCCTGTCCGCCATGGAGCAGGAAGCGCATGTCGAGTCCTTTCATGCTAGGCCCGCGTACGTTTGGATCGGGAAAGAAAGCGGCTGCCGAGGAAAAAGTCGGAGGGGCGACGACCGACGGAAGACCCGCGGCCAGCGCTGCATTCAGATCGTGAAAGAGAGGATCATCATCCAATAGGGAATTGGCGAACTCGTGAATCTTTCCACGTTCAATCGGAAAGCCGGGGGGTTGAATCTGAGCCATTGATATATCTCCTCTCATGGGCGAGCTGTCCGGTTTCGGGAACTGCACCGCTACTTTCTAGAACGCGTCGTGTGAGCGCTCCTGAAATATCGCGGCTTCCTTTTTGAGCATTGCCCCATAATTGAACTGTTGCCCATCAGATACTATTGTTGTGCATCCGAAACGCCAACGATAGCATGAGAACAACGGGGTGCCTACAGAAGAAGAGCAGCCCTGCACAGGAGAGTCGCGCCGCATGAGCATCAAGGATAAGACCGCGATCATCGGTGTCGGCGAGACCGAGTATGTGCGTGGAGCTCAGCGAGGGTCGATCGAACTCATGCTCGAGGCCGCCCGGATCGCGATCGATGATGCGGGTCTGCTTCCAAGCGAGATCGACGGAATTATTCCGCCTCCGGTTCAGTTGATTGCCGAAGAAGCGGCTGCCAATCTCGGCATCGAAGACCTTCGTTATGCGGTGACGGTGAACATGGGTGGTGCCAGTCCAACATCGGCGATTCAGAGCGCCGCATTGGCGGTGGCCAATGGCGTCGCTAAGAATGTTCTCATCCTGGTCGGTTGGCTGGGGTATTCGGCCATGCGCCCCAAGCCGGGGGTCATGCGCGAGAACCTGAGCATCGCAGCGATGCGCAGAGCAGTCGCTGGTCACTACATTCCATACGGCGTTACAGCGCCCTCGCAGATGTATGCATGGATTGCTCAGCGTCACATGAAAACCTATGGAACCACACACGAGGACATGGCGGCCGTCGCCCTGGCTTGCAATAAGCATGCGCAGCTGAACGAGCGGGCGGTGATGCGTGGCAAACCGCTCACGATGGACGGTTATATGAACGCTCGGTGGATATCCGAGCCTTTCCGACTTTACGATTGTTGTCTCGAAACGGACGGCGCCTGTGCGATCGTGATCTCGAGTGCCGAGAATTCCCGGAATTGCCCGCATGCACCGGTCTTCATCATGGGGGCCGCGGAAGGGCATCCCTATCCAGCAGATGATATTCCGAGTCGTCCCGATATCTTTCGAACGGGTCTCACGAAGGCTGCGCCAAAGGCGTTCGAGATGGCTGGTATCGAGCCAAAGGACCTCGACTTCTTGCAGATCTACGACTGCTTCACCTATGTCGTTCTGCTGCAACTCGAGGCCCTGGGGCTTTGCAAGCCCGGCGAGGCCGGCGACTTCGTGAAGGACGGCCAGATTGAACTCGGCGGCAAGTTTCCACTGAATACGCACGGCGGTCTGCTATCGCAGGCTCATGTCTGGGGCCTCAATCACGTCGTGGAGGCGACTCGTCAGCTTCGCGGTGAGGCGGGTGCGGCGCAGGTCGCAAACGCAGAACTCGGTGTCGTTACGGGTTGGGGTGACTTCGGCGACGGTAGCCTTGTGATCCTTCGCAGATGACTAGCAATCGAAAACGGAGAGCCTTTTGACAGAATCTGCCGCCTTGCCTCGTCCGGGTCCGATGCCGGATACTCTTCTCGACGAAGAATTCTGGGCGTTTTGCTCGGACCAAAAGCTTTGCTTCCAGCGCTGCAAGTCCTGTGAGACCTGGCGACATCTGCCGCGCCTGATGTGTGCAGGCTGTGGCTCCCCCGCGTGGGAGTGGTTGGAATCGAGCGGTCGGGGTCACATCTATTCCTGGACGGTGACCCATCAAGCGATGCTCCCGGCCTTTGTCGATGAGGTCCCCTATGCGTCGGTCATAGTCGAACTCGAAGAGGGTGTTCGGATGGTGAGCGGCGTCCAGGGTATTGCGCTCGATGAAATCGAGATCGATTTGCCGGTGGAGGTTACGTTCATGTCGATCTCCGAGCATGCGAGTATCCCGATGTTTCGACATAGAGGTCAGGCTGCGCATGGATGATATTCGCTGACAAGGAGAGCCCGCGCATGACGAAGCCCATCATTTCCGCTGATTCCCACATCACCGAGCCACCTGGCACCTATGTCGATCGCATCGACCGGAAATTCAAGGACCGGGCGCCTCGCATGGTCCGCCACGATAAGTTCGGGGACATCTTCGTCGTCGACGGACTGGACGCGCCCATTCCGATGGGACTCGTCGCGGCTGCCGGGAAGGACCCAGAGGACATTCGGGTGAGCGGGGTTCTTTTCGAGGAACTCCATCGCAGTGGTTGGGATCCGAAAGCGCGGCTCGCGGATCAGGATCGGGACGGTATCGCCGGAGAGGTGATCTACCCAACGGTCGGGATGCTTCTCTGCAATCACCCGGACTTCAATTACAAGAAGGCCTGCTTCGATGCCTATAATCTCTGGATCGCAGAGTACTGCGACACGCATCCCGAGCGTCTATTCGGTTGCGGTCAGACGGCCATGCGTTCTCCAGAGGAGGCGATCGAGGACTTTCGGCGAATTAAGGATCTTGGCCTTCGGGGTGTGATGATGCCCGGAACTCCCCAGCAGGAAGACTACGACAGTCCCATCTACGATCCTGTATGGGACGCGGCGGTCGATCTCGAGCTCCCGCTTTCCTTCCACATTCTCACCGGAAAAAGCGACAGCTTGGCTGCCCCGACGCGTGGGCCGAAGATGAACTCTTTTCTGTCAATCATCCGCGGCTGCCAAGACATCATGGGACTGTTCGTCCTGGGTGGTGTGTTCGAACGGAATCCGAAGCTGAAGCTCGTATGCGTCGAGGCGGATGCTGGCTGGGTGCCCCACTACATGTATAGGATGGACCATGCATTCAAGCGCCACCGTCATTGGCTGACGGCAGGTACGCTTTCGAAGCTGCCGAGCGAGTACTTTCGCGAACACATTTACCTGACATTTCAGGACGACTGGGTGGCGTTCCAGATGACCGGGATGTGCAACGCGAAGCGCTTGATGTGGGCGAATGATTTTCCTCATAGCGATTCCACATGGCCATGGTCCCAGGATGTTCTTAAGGAACATACCCGGTTCCTGACCGCCGAGGAAAAGGACTGGATTCTGCACGACAACGTTGCCGAACTCTATCAGTTGACGCTCTAGGGAGATCTGCATGGGCTTTGACCTGCGTATCAACGGCGGGACGATCATTGACGGAACGGGCGCCGAACGCTTTACGGGAGACGTCGGAATTCGAGACGGTCAGATCGTGGCGCTCGGCGAAGTCAGCGGGAGTGCGACCGAGACCATCGACGCAACGGGTCGGATCGTCTCCCCGGGTTTCGTCGACATCCACACCCACTATGACGCACAGATCCTGTGGGACCGGATGCTCACAATCTCGCCCTGGCACGGAGTCACGACGGTCGTCATGGGAAATTGTGGCTTCGGTGTTGCGCCGACGCGGCCGGAGCATCGAGGCCTGATCCTCAGAACCCTCGAGAAGGTGGAGGGCATGAGCCTCGAAGCGCTTCAAGAGGGAATCGGGGGTGAGTGGCCGTTCGAAACCTTCCCGGAATACCTGGATGCGATCGAGAAAGCGGGCAGCGCGATCAATGTCGGGGTTCTACTCGGCCATACGCCTCTTCGAATGTACGTCATGGGAGAGGAGTCGACGGAGCGGGTCGCGACCGAGGAAGAGGTTGCACGAATGCGCGAGCTCGTGGACGAAGCCGTGACTGCTGGTGCCGTTGGCTTCGCTACGTCCCACGCGACTACCCACGTCGGTTTCGGAGGCCGACCGGTTCCCAGCCGCATGGCCGATTTCAACGAGATCCGAGAACTCGCGTCGGTTCTGGGCAAGCTGGGAAAGGGTATACTGCAGGCGACCGTGGGGCGTGATCTCTTCTTCGACGAGTTTGGCCAGATCGCCGAGGAGACCGGGCGTCCAGTTAGCTGGACGGCACTGCTCGCGGGGATGATGGGACCGGGTTCCCATCGCGCTCTTCTGGCGCGTTCTGCCGAACTCATAGAGAAGGGCATCCCCGTCTATCCACAGGTCACCTGTCGTCCACTCAACTTTGAGTTCACTTTCGAGGAGCCGTTCCTGTTCGAGAGTATGTCCGTGTTCAAGCCCGTTTCGGCGGCTGACTTCGATGGCAAGATGCGTATCTACGCAGACCCCGAGTTTCGTCGAAGCTTCATCGAGAAGGCCGGTCCGAATTCGGAAGGAAACTTCGGGACCCGCTGGGACCAAACAGTGATCTCATACTGCCCCAGCGATTCCGATCTCGAGGAGCGCTCGCTGGTGGAGGTTGCGCACGAGCGGAATCTCGACCCGATCGAGTTGATGTGTGATCTCTCGCTCGAGAATCGCCTTCAGGCGCGCTTTAGGATGGCGGTGTTGAACACAGACGAGGACGAAGTGGAGGAATTGCTCACCGACCCCAATACCGTCCTTGGTTTGTCCGATGCAGGCGCTCACGCGAGCCAGCTCTGCGATGCCTGCTTCTCTACGTTCCTCCTATCACGTTGGGTGCGTGAGAAGAAGGTTCTCAGTCTCGAACAGGCAATCAATATGTTGACGGAGAAACCCGCGAAAATCTTTGGCCTCAGCGATCGAGGTCGACTCGAGGTCGGGCGTCCGGCCGACGTCGTTGTTTTCGACCCAGACGAGGTTGGCACGAGCGGTCTGCGGCGTTCCAGCGATCTGCCCGCTGGCGCAGAGCGACTTCTGGCGGATGCGTTCGGTATCGATGCGGTCGTCGTGAACGGCTCGATCCTCCGACAGGCAGGCCGCGATCGACTCGACGCGGACGGTCTCTTGCCGGGTCGGCTGCTTCGAGGCGGCTCTGCCGCTGCATGAATTGGAAAGGAGGGAGCCAACGATGTCACGCCATGCGATTTCCACGTCGCTCTGCGATCTTCTGGGGATTACACAGCCGATCATTCAGGCTGGAATGGGCTACGTCGCGAGAGGCGAGTTGTGTGCGGCGGTCTCCGAAGCCGGTGCCCTTGGTGTGATTGGGGCCGCTTCGCTTTCTCCGGAACAGCTCCGTGACGAAATCCGCAAGGTCAAGGGACTAACGGACCGCCCCTTTGGTGTCGACATCCTCTTCGCGACGATCGGAAGGCCGAGTGGCGATGCTGCATCAGTCCGCTTTACGGAGGGCACCCAGCAGCAAATCGACGTGGTCTTCGAAGAAGAGGTGCTGGTACTCGCAAGTGGGCTGGGCGACCCGGGGCCTGTGGTCGAGCAGGCTCACGAACTGGGCATGAAGGTTCTTGCCGTCGTTGGTAACGTTCGAAACGCCGAGCGTGTGGCGGCCAGTGGTGTCGATGCGGTCGTCGCCCAGGGTTACGACGGCGGGGGGCATACGGGCCGTCGCACTACCAACTGATCTAACAATCCATTCGACGAAGCTTGAGGAGAGCACAATGAATCCCGGAGTCCACGCCAGGAAGAACCCGAGCAAGGCGGCCCATGTCATGGCTGGTAGCGGTCAGATTGTGACCTACGCGGAGCTCGACGAACGTTCCTTGAGGCTTGCTCAGCTGATGCACGCCAGGGGGCTGCGTCCAGGGGACCACGTCGCGATCTACATGGAGAACCATCCGAGTTATCCGGAGGTGTACTGGGCCGCCATCCGATCTGGCCTCTACCTCACGACGGTCAACCGCTATCTGACGGCGGAAGAGGCCGCCTACATCGTGACCGACTGTGAGGCGAAGCTGTTGGTTACTTCGAAGACACTCGGGGCAGAGGCAAAAAAGATGCTCCCGGACATCGCAGGTTGTCCGTCCCGACTGATGGTCGACGAGGCAAGCTCTGGCTTCGAGTCCTACGAGAAGGTGATACAGGAGTATTCCCCAGAGCCCCTCGAGAACCAGATCCGAGGTGCCACGATGCTCTACAGCTCGGGCACAACGGGGCGTCCGAAGGGAATCAAGCGCCCACTCTCTGGTAAACGTCTCGACGAGCCGGACGGGCTCGACGGCATGCTCAGCGGGATCTTCAAGTTCGACGAGAACAGTATCTATCTTTGTCCAGCTCCCATGTACCACTCGGCACCTCTCGGTTTCTCGATGGCAACCCAGGCGATCGGTGGCACGGTCATCATCATGGAGAAATTCGACGCGCTCGATGCTCTGCGCTGCATTCAGGACCACGTCTGCACCCACAGTCAGTGGGTTCCGACGATGTTCTCTCGCATGCTAAAGCTGTCCGAAAAAGATCGCGCGCGATACGACCTCAGCAGTCTTGTAGTCGCGGTTCACGCGGCGGCGCCCTGTCCAGTGGCAGTCAAGGAAAAGATGATCGCCTGGTGGGGCCCGGTCCTGTATGAGTACTACGCCGGAACTGAACTCAACGGCTTCACGTTTATTGACTCACCGAATTGGCTGACTCACCGCGGCTCCGTCGGTCGTCCACTGATCGGTACGATCCACATTTGCGACGACACAGGGGCAGAACTCTCGACAGGGGAAACGGGAACCATCTACTTCGAGCTTCCGCAAATGCCGTTCGAATACCATAACGACCCAGAGAAGACGAAGAGTGCGCAACATCCCGAGCACCCGAATTGGACCGCGCTCGGCGACGTTGGAAAAGTCGACGACGAGGGGTTCCTCTATTTAACTGATCGCAAGACAGACATGATCATCTCCGGCGGCGTGAACGTCTATCCGGCCGAGACGGAGCACATCCTGATCGATCACGCCAAAGTGGTGGATGTGGCAGTCTTCGGCGTACCGAATCCCGACTTTGGTGAGGAGGTGAAGGCCGTCGTTCAGCTGGTCGAGGGGATCGAAGGGACGACGGAGCTGGTCGAGGAACTCAAATCCTACTGCCGCGAACATCTGGCTAGCTACAAATGCCCCCACTCGATCGACTTCGAGTCGGAGCTTCCGAGGCTTCCCACCGGAAAGCTGTACAAACGCCTCCTGAAAGATCGCTACTGGGGCAAACGAGACTCGCGGATCGTTTAGGAAACAGTGAGCCAACACCAGTCACACGCCAGGAGAAGACGATTTGCGAAGGAATACAAGGCTGAGGTCGTCGACCTGATTCGCGAGTGCGGTCGCGTGGGCTCGGTCAGACCGGCGTGATTCGCCCAGTTTCGCTTCATCTTGGGCCGCAGTAGCTTCGTTCCGAGCATCAAAGGAGATTACGCGCCATGACGAAGGCCGAGACTGGGATGGGACCGGGTGGATTGGGCGATCGACTGATTCGGGTAGACATGAATACGCAGGCGGTGACGATCGAACCATTCCCGAAGAAGTGGCGGCTTCTCGGTGGGCGGTCGCTGGTGGCGCGGGTTCTGCGCGAAGAATGTGACCCGAACTGCGATCCCCTCGGCCCGGACAATGTGCTGATCTTTGCGCCCGGCGTGTTAGCGGGAACGGCCGCTCCGACTTCCGGTCGACTTTCGGTCGGAGGGAAGAGCCCCCTGACCGGGGGTAGTAAGGAGGCCAACACTGGTGGAAACCCGGGTCAGCATCTGATGAAGCTCGGCTATCGGGCCGTCTTCGTGACGGGCCAGCCTGCGGATGCCGATGCCCGCTATGGGCTCGAAATTGACGAACAGGGAGCGCGTATCATCCCGGCCGACGACCTCAAGGGAAAGTGGAACTATCCGACCTGCGAGGAGCTCTCTACGCGCTATGCGAAGACGGCGTCGTTCATTACTTGCGGACCGGCCGGTGAATTCAGGCTAGGGGGCGCCTCCGTCGCGACCACAGACCAGGATAATCGTTACCCCACGCGTCATGCGGCACGTGGTGGCCTGGGTGCCGTGATGGGAAGTAAGGGCCTCAAATTTGCGGTGGTTTCTCCCGGGAAATCGCGTGTGCGCCAGGCTGCGGACAAGAAGAGTTTTGGAGCGTTGGTCAAGGAATTCAGCAAGCGGTATATCGAGGGCCCCCAAACGATGGCGAAGGGGACTGCGCAGTCCGTCGGAATGGCGAACATGATGCATACATTCCCCACGCGCAACCGCACCTCGGGCCAGTTCGAGCATGCAGACGATCTCGATGGTCGCCACATCATCGAGGGTTTTGAGAAGCGTGGCGGAGGCATGCATAACTGCCTGACGGGCTGCATCGTTCAATGCAGTAATGTCGTGCACGATGCTGAGGGGGCGTATGTCACTTCTGCATTGGAATTCGAATCGATCACCATGCTCGGTGCCAACTGCTGCATTGGCAATCTGGACGATGTGGCCAGGCTCGATCGGCTTTGCGATGACGTTGGTCTCGATACGATCGAGACCGGTGCCGCGATCGCGATCTATATGGACGCGGGAAAGATGGAGTTCGGCGACGCAGAAGGGGCCAAAGGCCTATTGCAGGAAATCGCCGATGGCACACCGCTCGGGCGAATGATCGGTGATGGTGCTGTGACCACGGGTCGAGAAACAGGCCATGCACGTGTGCCCACCTTCAGAGGGCAATCGATCCCGGCCTGGGATCCTCGACCACTCAAGGCCACGGGTGTTACCTATGCGACGAGTGCGCAGGGTGCCGACCACACGGCCGGCCTGGTGGTCAAGCCGGGACAGCCCGAGGAAAAGTGGGCGAAGGCCTCCCAGAAGTCCCAGATCATCAATGCCATCTGCGATGCCTCTGGCTTCTGCATGTTCATCAGCCCTACGGTCGATGATATTCGTCAGTTCTTCTCGGCCTATTTTGGAGAGGAGATGACACCTCAGCAGATTGCTGACTATGGCTGGCAGATTCTGGAGGACGAGTGGGAATTCTGTGACCGTGCCGGATTCAACCTCAGCGACGACGTCATTCCCGCGTGCGTGAAAGAGGATGCGATTGGCGCTGACAATGATCTGGTCTTCGACGCGAAGCCCGAGACCCTTGCCGCAGTTCGCAAACTTCACGTCAGCGCCGAGGAACTTTGCCCCGGCATTGCGACGGGCTGAGTCCGGTCAAGTCCCTCCAACCAGGAGTCCTCATGGCAGAGATCAGTGGTGCCGCTCTCATAGCCCGCAGCCTCAAGCAACAAGGTGTCGAAGTCATGTTCGGCGTCGTCGGCTTTCCGGTCTTTGGGATCGCGCCGGCGGCTCAGGCCGAAGGCATCAAGTATGTTGGTATGCGCAACGAACAATCCGCGAGCTATGCAGCGGCCGCGGTCGGCTATCTGACCGGACGCCCGGGAGCCTGCCTCGTTGTCTCCGGGCCAGGCATGATCCACGCACTCGCGGGCATGTCGAATGCCTGGGCAAACTGCTGGCCGATGATCGTGATCGGCGGTGCCAGCAACTCCTACCAGGAGGGAATGGGTGCTTTTCAAGAGGCTCCGCAAGTCGAGTCGGCACGGCTCTACACCAAGTGGACCGCGCGTCCTGATTCTGCGAAACGAATTCCGACGTATGTGGAGCGAGCGGTGCGGACGAGCATCTACGGTCGGCCGGGCGCGGTCTATCTCGATTTCCCTGATGACGTGATCTCGGCTGTGGTCGACGAAGCAGAAGTTGCTTTTTCAGTGAAATGCCCCGATCCGCCACGCCCCCTGGGCGAGCCCGATGAAGTCGAGCGAGCGATCGACGTGCTGCGCGCCGCCGAGCGTCCCCTCGTGGTCGTAGGTAAAGGCGCAGCCTACTCGCGCGCAGAAGAAGAAATACGAAGCTTCATCGAAGCGACCCAGCTGCCCTTCCTTCCGTCACCCATGGGCAAGGGCGTGATGCCCGATGCACATCCACTGTCGGTTGCACCGGGCCGCGCATTGGCGTTAGGTGAGGCGGACGTCATCGTACTGTTCGGTGCGCGACTGAACTGGATGATGCATTTTGGACTGCCGCCGCGATTCGCTGAAAATGTCAAGATAGTCCAGATCGACATCGCTGCGGAGGAGATTGGGCGCAATGTGCCAGCGGAGGTCGGGCTTGTTGGTGATCTGAAATCCATCGTAGGCCAGATGAACAAAGCGTTAGCGAAGAAGCCCTACTTGTTCGCGGCCGATGCGGTCTGGCGCGACACTCTCGGTGAGAAGGTCGAGATCAACAGGCAGTCCGTGCAGGCGATGATGGACGACGAGAGTGTGCCGATGGGATATTACCGGGTGTTCCGTGAAATCCAGGAGCAGGCACCCGCCGGAACGCTCATCCAGGCCGAGGGAGCCTTGACGATGGACATCAGTCGGAGTGTGCTGATGCATGACGAGCCACGCCTCCGGCTCGACGCCGGGAGCTTCGGCACGATGGGCGTCGGACTCGGTCAGGCGATCGCCGCCGCCGTCGTCCATCCCGAGAAGAAGGTGATTTGTATCGAAGGCGACTCTGCCTTCGGATTCAGTGGCATGGAAGTCGAGACCGCCTGCCGCTACAAGCTGCCGATCGTCTTCATCATCGTGAATAACAACTCGATTGGTGGAGGAATCAAGAGCCTTCCGGATGACCCCTGGGCGATTCCTCCGTCGGGCTACACCATCGACGCGGGCTACGAGAAGATGATCGAGGGATTCGGAGGCAAGGGTTATCTCGTCCGTACGCCAGAAGAGCTTGGGACCGCAATCAAGCAAGCCCTCGACGATGAGATGCCCAGCATCATCAATATCTTGATCGACCCGGGCGCACGTGGCAAGCCACAGAAATTTGCCTGGCTGACTCAATAGGCATACCCCAGATCACGGTCTCGAAACGACCGCGAGAAGGGCGATGGCTCTAGTCTGCGGTGGTGTGGCTGACGCTCAGCGAGCTAAAGCCGGGGACATGAAGATTTGGAACGCGTACGCCGGAATCAACGAGCTTCATTTCCGGCAGGATCGGCAGCAGGGCGCGTATCGCCGCACGCAGTTCGACTCGCGCAAGATTGGATCCCATACAGAAGTGTGCGCCGTGCCCGAAGGCCAGATGGTGATTGGGTTTGCGTGTGATATCGAAACGATAGGGCTCTTCGAATACGTCCTCGTCGCGATTGGCGGACGGGTAGAAAACACCCACGGTATCACCGGCTCTGATCTTCTGGCCGCCAATTTCGACGTCTTCTACGACCGTTCGTGCGAATTGCACGACGGGGGAGGTCCATCGCAGAATCTCCTCGACGGCTGAATTCATCAGCTCCGGGCGTTTGCACAGCAGATCGCGCTGATCGGGATTCTCTAGAAGCGCGATCACGCCGCCTGTCGTGGCGTTTCGGGTCGTTTCGTTGCCCGCAGCGGTCAGCAACAATAGATAGCCCTGTAGTTGTTGCTCCGTGAGTGGCTCTTCCTCGATGCGCGAGCGGAGCAGCATGTCGATCAGGCTGGACGAGTTGGCACCCGCGGTTCTTCGCTCCTCCATCAAGACGTCGAAGTAGTTTCGCATCTCTTCGATTGCGCGCCGGGTGGCCTGCCAAGACGCCTCGCCCTCGACCTTGAGGGAGGGGTGGATATCGCCGAGCAGAGCATTGGTCCAGACCAGAACCTTCA
>Ga0164313_10002160_pt1 | contig 17641 bp, 9 predicted proteins | sample GuaBasSedimGuay4_FD_113735 | JGI IMG/M metagenome (GOLD analysis project Ga0164313, IMG submission 113735) | Subseafloor sediment microbial communities from Guaymas Basin, Gulf of California, Mexico - Guay4, Core 4569-4, 0-3 cm | ecosystem: Environmental > Aquatic > Marine > Hydrothermal vents >...
CCCAGGTTCTCGAGGTACACGGGCGTGCCGCGCTCACCGCGCGCCACCACCACCCGCGCCAGGTCGTCGAGCCCCTGCACCAGCCCCTCGCCGCGCACCAGATACTGCTCGTCGGCGTGCACGATGTAGCCGCCGCCCACGTTGCGGTTGTTGCCCTCGATGGCCTCGAACACCTGCCCCACCGAGATGCCGTGGGACGTGAGCTTGGCCGGGTCGAGCGTCACCTGATAGGTCTTGAGCTCGCCGCCGAAGGCGTTCACCTCGACCACACCGGGCACCGAGCGCAGCTGGTAGTTGACGACCCAGTCCAGCAGCGTGCGCAGCTCCATGGGCGAGTGCGTCTCGCTCTGCAGCTCGAACTGGTAGATCTCGCCCAGGCCGGTGGAGATGGGGCCCAGCTCGGGCTCGCCGTAGCCCTGGGGGATGGTCGCGCGCGCCGCCATCAGGCGCTCGCCGATGAGTTGGCGCGCCCAGTAGATGTCCGTGCCCTCGTCGAACACGACCGTCACCACCGACAGCCCGAACTTGCTGACCGAGCGGATCTCCTCCACCTTGGGCAGCCCGCTCATGGCGGACTCGACCGGGAAGGTGATGAACGACTCCACCTCCTGGGGCGCCAGGCCGGGGCTGTTGGTCAGGATCTGCACCTGCACGTTGGTCACGTCGGGCACCGCGTCCACGGGCAGCGCGCCCATGGAGCGCACACCCAGCACGACCACCAGCAACCACAGCACCAGCACCAGCAGGCGGTTGTCGAGCGAGGCGTCAATGATGCGTTTGATCATGTGTCCGCTTCCGCTCAGTGGCCGTGGCCGCCGCCGAGCTCACCCCGGCGGAAGGCCGACTTGAGCTCGAACGTGCCGGAGACGGCGACGAGCTCGCCGGGCTCGAGCCCTGCGCGCACCTCGATCAGCTCGCCGGCCGGCGGGCCGAGCTGCACGACGCGGCGCTCGAAGACGCCGGGCGCGGTGCGCACGAAGACGCAGTCGCCCGCGGCCTCGTGCACCACGGCGCTCTCGGGCAGCACGACCCGCGCCTCGACGCTGCCAAGCACCAGCTCGACGCGACCGAACATGCCCGGCCGCAGCGGAAAGTCCTCAGCCCAGTCCGCCAGGCGCGCGTTGTCCAGCACCAGGCGCACGCTCAGTGAGCGGCTCATGCGGTCGACCTCGTAGCCCACCAGCGTCACCTGGCCCTCGAAGCTGCGCCCCGGAAACGCGTCAAGCTGGATCAGGCCGGTCTGTCCGGTGCGCAGCGACGGGATCTGCTGCTCGAAGGCCGAGGCCAGGATCCAGACCTGCGACAGGTCTTCCAGGGTGTAGAGCTTGGTCTCGGCGTCCACGAACTCGCCCGTGGTGATGTGCCGACCCGCGACGATGCCACCGCGCGGCGCGCGCATCTCGTAGCTGCCGGCCACCAGTGGAGAGCCGGGCGACAGCTCGTCGAGCAGCGCGGGCAGAAACCCGCGCGCCAGCAGCCCGTTACGCGCGGCGTCCAGATCGATCCGCCGCTCGACCAGCTGCACCTCGAGCGCCAGTACGCGCGCGTCGCGCTCGGCGGCCAGGTCGGTCAGCTTGAGATCGCGCTCGAGCTCCGAGAGCTGCAGCAGCTTCTCGGCCTCCAGCAGCGGGCGGATGGTGGAGACGCCCTGCTCTTGCAGCTCCTGCTCGCGCTCGTGGATGCGCCGGTTGATGGCGACCGCCCCGTCGAGGGACAGCTTGGCCGTGTGCAAGCGCTGATCGAAGAGCGCCGACTCGCGCCCGAGCGTGATCTCTGCCGCCTCCACCAGCGCCTGGGCACGCAGGAACGTCGCCACCGCCTGGCCCAGGTCGGCCGAGTCGATCACGCACAGCAGCTCGCCCTGCTTGACCACGTCGCCGAGGCGCTTGTGGATCGAGCGCACCAGCCCCGGCGCCTTGGGATTGACGTGCGTCACGGCGTCGGCGTTCGCGGCCACCACCGCCGGCAAGCTGAGCCGGCGCGAGAGCAGCCCCGACGCCGCCGTCTGCACCGCGATGCCCGCGGTCTCCAGCTGAGCCGGCGTCAGCTCCACGGTGTGTTCGGCGTGATCTGCCTCGTCGGCGTGATCTGCCTCGTCGGCGTGATCTGCCTCGTCGGCGTGATCTGCCTCATCGGCGTGGGCCGCCGGCTCAGTGGCGTCAGCGGCGGCACCCGCGCCAGCCGCATCGTGCGCGCCCTGATCGGAGCACGCGAGCGCAAGCAGCGTCAGCACACACAGCAACGGGCCGGTCCATGAACTGCGGTCAAGGTTCGTCATCGAGCAGGCCTCTCTGCGTGGTCGTCGTCGTGTGTGCTGGCGCTCTCGTGCTCGAGATCCCGGCGCGAGCGTGGCAACAGCTCGCCGCTGGCGGACAGCAGTCGCCACTGCCTGCGTTGGAGCTCCGCGTAGGACTCCGTCGTGCGCGTGCGCCCATCGGCCAACGCACGCTGCAGGGACAGAATCTCAAGCAGCGTGACCTCGCCCGCATCGAAGGCCTGGCCCGCGAGGCGCAGGCTCTCCTCGGCGTTCGGCAGCAGCTCGGCCTCCAGGAAGTGCAGCTCCCGCAGGGCCTCCTGGCGCGCGGCGGACGCGTCATGCAGCTCCCTGCGCAGGTCGTGCACGCGGGCCTCCAGCTGCCCCCGCAGCGCGTCACGACGGGCCATGGCCAGCTCCACCTGCCAGCGGTTGAAGTCCGAGAAGAAGCCGGGCGTGATCCAGATTCCGGTGCCCACCGCAAACTGCGGGGACTGCAGGGCGACTTCGAGGCGCAGGTCCTCCTCAGCCGCCAGGTAGGCCGCCTGCAACGCCGCGAGCCCAGGTCGCAGCGTGAGGGCGCGCTCCACCAGCGCATCCAGCGCCGCTGGGGATCCGTCGCCGGATGCCACGCCCGGCCCCTCGCCGAAGGCCAGCGCCTGCCTGGGTTGCGGCGCGGCGACCACCTGCAACTCCGTCGCCGGTGGCAGGCCCAACAGCGCGTTGAGCGCCTGCCGCGTCGCGCGCGAGCGGGCCTCCAGGTGGACACGCTGCGCGCGGATGGTGAGCAGGTCACCTGCCGCCAGGTTGGCCTGGATGGCGGTGGCGGCCCCGGCCGACTGCGCGCGCTCGAAGTAGTCCCGCGTCGTCCCGGCGACCTCCATGATGTCCTGGTTCTGTTCGAGCAGCCGCCGCGCCTCGAGCACGTCCTCGCAGGCCACGTAGACCTCGCGCACAACGGCCCACTCCACTCGCGCGACGTCAAAGCGCGCCTGCTCCACGCGCCAGCGCGCGGCGCCCTCGCGAGCCTCGAGCTCACCGGGACGCGGCAGGGTGATCGAGAAGCCCAGGCCCGACACGGCATCGAGCGTGGAGTGCGTCCCGTCCAGCGCCTGGGAGGCGATGGCGTCCATGGCGTCCCAGCCGATCTGAGGATCGCTCAGCAGGCCTGCCGTGCGCAGCAACGCCTGAGCCACGCCGACCTGGCGGCGCAGCGCGATCAGCGAGGGGTTGTGCGTGACCGCGAACGCAGCCAACTGCTCCGGGACCAATCCATCAGCGCCCGCCGACTCCACACCGTCGGCGCCGCTGAGGCCCTCGGCACCCGCGCGCCGCGCCCCGGGCACCGGGTGCCAGTGCCGCGCCTCAAGCGCCGCGAGCAGCTGCCGCGTGTCGGCAGGCGCAGCCTCGTACTCGTAGGTCGCGCAGCCCACCAGCGCATGCGCGAGCAGCAAGGTCAAGCTGGCGAGCCGTCGAACCGCCAGACGTCGTGTGTGTTCCGTGCGCGAGCGCGCACAGCCATTGGATCGGGCCATGGAGGCACCTCTCCGCGAGGGACCGGGGCGCCGGCCTCTGCCGTCGCCGCCAAACAAGTTCCGCGGGCGACCGAGGGGTCACCCGCACGCGGGGAGAGGGCGCCCTAGCAGCTCAGCTGGATGCTGCGCAGGTGTTCCAGGTGCAGGGGCGTCACGCCGCCACGCGACCCGTGCGCGACAGCACATGCAGCAGAGTCCACCGCGTCGTCCAACGCGACACTCGGGGACGGGGGCGCGTTGGCCAGATCCGACGACAGCAGCGACGTGCCGACGCCTGAGCCGCGGCAGGGGCGCGGGTCCAGCACGATGCCGAAGTCGGAGCACGAGCCGCAGTCGGCGTCGCTCTGCTGCGCGCTACCTGCAGGCCCAATCAGCCCAGCAGTCCCAGCAGCCATGGCCACGACGGGGGACTCCGCACAGCAACCGCTGGATGCGACCTCCACTTCCATGTGGCCGTCGGCGGTCATGCAGATCACCACGCCGTGGCCCAGGCCCAACACCACAAGCTGCGGCAAGAGCGCCAACAGCAAGGCCACGCGGCGGGTGATGGAGAGCATCTGCATCTGTACGCGAGCCTACGGGGAGAGCACTCGAACGGTCAACTCCGGCCTCAACGCGACGCCAACCACAGCAAGCCGCAGATCACCAGCAGCAGGGCCACAAAGACGCTGCCCCGACGCTGTTGCCCAGCTCGAGACGTCCGTTCGTCCTCGGAGAGCCCCTCGCGCCGCAGGAACTCCTGATAGGCCTCCTCGTCAAAATCGTCGTCCTCGCTGTAGCCAGCGGGCAGGGCGCCGGCCCAGCTCGGCTCATCGGACCAACCGGCCTCGGCGTCCGCCCCGCACTCCGGGCAGGCCAGCGCGCGGACGGGCACGTCCGCTCCACAGTGCGGGCAGTTGCACGGCGGCGGCGGGTTTGGAGACGGATGAACGGGGCTCATGCACCGATCGTAGCCCCGCGACACGAACGAGCGGGGCTCATGCGCAGGAGGGTGGCGCCCATGACGTGAGGACGCGGGCTCATGCGCAACCTAGAACAGCCCCACGATCTCGCCGTTCTCGTCCACGTCGATGGCCTCCGCCGCGGGCACCTTGGGCAGGCCCGGCATGGTCAGGATGTTGCCCGTCAGCACCAGCACGAAACCCGCGCCCGCGCAGACCTTGACCTCACGCAGCGGCACCTTGAAGCCCTCGGGACGCCCCATCAGCTTGGGGTCGGTGGAGAGCGAGTTCTGGGTCTTGGCCATGCAGATCGGCAGGTGCCCCCAGTCCTCGTCCAGCTTGGCCAGCTGCCGGCGTAGCTTGGTGTCCGCGCTGATGTCGTCCGCGCCGTAGATGCGCTGGCAGATGGTGCGCACCTTGTCGATCAACGGGATGTCGTCCGGGTAGAGAAAGCGGAAGTCGGCCTTGCCGCTGTCGAGTAGCTCAACCACCGCGCGAGCGAGATCCTCGGCGCCCTCGCCCCCCTTGGCCCAGTGGTCCGCACGCACAGCCGTCGCGCCCATGGCCTCCACCCCCGCGCGCACCAGCTCGAGCTCCTCGTCGAGATCCGTCACGAACGCGTTGATGGCCACCACCGCCGGCAACCCGAACTGCTGGATCGAGTCGATGTGCTTGGCGAGGTTGCTCAGGCCGCGCTCCAGCGTCTTGTCCTGACGCTGACCCAGCTCCTTGGGCTTGGCGCCGCCCTGCAGCTTGAGCGCCCGGATGGTGGCCACGATGACCACCGCGTCGGGCCGCAGCCCCGCCTTGCGGCACTTGATGTTGAGGAACTTCTCCGCGCCCAGGTCGGCGCCGAAGCCCGCCTCGGTCACCACGATGTCCGACAGCTTCAGCGCCGTGCGCGTCGCCATCACGCTGTTGCAGCCATGCGCGATGTTGGCAAACGGACCGCCGTGCACCAGCGCCGGGTTGCCCTCCAGCGTCTGCACCAGGTTCGGCTGAAACGCATCCCGCAGCAGCGCCGTCATGGCCCCGTGCACCTTGAGATCCGCCGCCGTGACCCACTTGCGGTCGTACGTCTTGCCCACCAGGATCGCGCCCAGCCGTTCGCGCAGGTCGTGCAGCGACTCCGCCAGGCAGAAGCACGCCATGACCTCCGACGCCACCGTGATGTCGAAGCCCGACTCACGCGGCACCGAGTTCATGGGGCCACCCAGCCCGCAGATGATGTTGCGCAGCGCGCGCTCATTGAGGTCGACCACCCGCCGCCAGACCACCCGCCGCGGATCGATCCCCAGCTCGTTGCCGTGGTGCATGTGGTTGTCGAGCACCGCGGAAAGCAAGTTGTGCGCCAACCCGATCGCGTGGAAGTCGCCCGTGAAGTGGAGGTTGATGTCCTCCATCGGCACCACCTGCGCGCGCCCACCGCCGGCCGCGCCACCCTTCATGCCAAAGCACGGGCCCAGCGACGGCTCACGCAAACAGATGGTGGTCTTGTGCCCGATCCGGTTGAGCGCGTCGCCCAGCCCCACCGTCGTGGTGGTCTTGCCCTCACCCGCCGAGGTCGGGTTGATGGCCGTCACCAGAATCAGCTTGCCCGTCTCCTGCTTGTCGCTGATGCGCGGGCTGTCGAGCCGCAACTTGGCCTTGGTGTGCCCGTACGGCTCCAGGTCGTCCGTGGTCAGTCCCAACTTCGCCGCCACATCAGCCATCGGCAGCAGCGTCGCAGCCTTCGCAATCTCAAGGTCGCTAGGCCACCGGGTCACCGCAGACGCCATATCAAACTCCCAAAGTGTGTCCCCGCATCGTGCCTCCCCAGCGCCACATCCCGCAATACCGCCCCCCACGACCAGCCCCCCGTCCGCGCAAGTCCGCGCCCGCCCCCGCCCAACCCCCATGCCCGACAGCCCCGCCCACAAGTCCCTCACTCTGGCTCGTGCTCAGCCTCACCCCACCCAGAACCCTCAGCCCCGGGGCTCAGCGGCCCGAGCCCCAGCTCGCCCGCTGCAGCCCCAGCTTGGGCGCCCCCGCGCGCCCAAGCCCAGCTCAGCGGCGAGGCCCCGCCTCGCCCGCTGCAGCGCGTTAATAGCCCGCCCGCACCCGCAAATAATCCACCGCCGGCCGCAACGCATCCACCCCGAACGGAAACTCCTCCGTATCAACCCCCAGGTCGAACTCCACCTGGTACCGCACCAGCGGGTACCCATCCAGCACGGTCAGATCCGTCACCCACAACGTCAGGCTGCTGTTATCCGGCACGTGGCTACCGGGTCGCACCGGATAGGCCCCCTGGAAGCGCACCGACACCACGGCGTTGTCCGTGATCACGTCATCCCGGGCCACACCCTCGTCCGGCGCGTCGACCTTGATGTCGTTGAAGGGCGGGTTCGGCGGCGAGCCGCTGCCCACATTGCCCCCACCGAACAGCCCAGGGTCCGAGAAACCGGCCGACAGGACGTAGTGGGCCGGGGTGGTGAGATCGACTGGCGCACCCACGCCCACCAGGCCCTCGAAGCCGCTAGGCACCGCACCCACTCCGTCGTTGTAGGTGCCGTGGAAGGCCTCGAAGAATGGCGGAGTGCGCCCTGAGCCCGAACGCGGCCGCAACATGGCGCCGCTGAAGTCGAGCCACTTGGAGCGGCCGACGCTGCGGGTCCCAATGGGCGGCGGCGTGCGGTGCAGGGGCACCACCGGCAGCCGGTCGATGATGTTGGTGGGCTCGAAGGCCTGCTCGGCACCTTCGGCCTGCGCCAGGAACGGCGTGCCGTCCGGCTCAACCAGGTAGATGGACAGCGGAATCTCATCGCTGGCATCGAAGAGTACGCCGGGCACGCCGTCCTCGTCCTCGATCTCCTCGAGCTGATCGTCGTACCCAAAATACGACTCCATCATCTGGTCGGGCGTCGGATCGGCCACCACGCGCACGCCCTGGCTGTAGTCGTTGGCGACGGTCAGCGTGTCGCCCCAGGTCTTGGCGGTGCCCAGGGGCCAGGTGTTGCCGGGGTACGGGCCGTTGTCCCCATCGAGGCTCGGGATGATGGGCGGGAAGCTGCCGTTGAGCACCTGGTAGTAGTCTTTCTCGACGTCGTGCTTGTAGTAGCGGTAATGCAGCATCTCGATGTAGCGCAGCTTCTTGGGGCCGCCGCCGGGCCAGTCCGGATGCTCAGCCTGCTTGTTGCCTGAATCCCCCGTCCACGTGCCCTGCTTCTGGACCGTGCGCACCTTGGCGAACAAGAAGGCGCCGTCACTGATGTGGACCGCGCCCGCCCCGGAACCAGCCTGGAGCTGAATCAGGCCGAATCCACCCTGTCCGCCGTCGCTGCGGGTGAAGTCGTAGGTGTACCGCTGGAAGACGAAGTTCTGGGTCGGTGTGTCGGTCTGCGACTCGCGGCCGAAGCCGCCGGAGACTTCCAGCGACGCGCCTTCCAAGTTGCTCGCGTCCGTATAACTGGAGTCCTGGTGACCGATGTTGGCGTCGACCGTGATGGTGCCGGCCGCCTGAAGCAAGATGGCGCCACCGCTACCCCCACCACCACCGCCGCCCACGTTGCTGTTCTGCACCACCTCGCCGCCGCCGCCGTGGCCACCGCGGGCGTCGATGTGCCCCGTCTTGCCAATGACGATGTCACCGAAGCTACGGATCTGCGCCGAGCCTCCGCCGCCGCCGCCCGCACCACCCTTGCCGTCGAACAGTGTGGGAGAGAAGAACACGCTGCCCGCATTGAGGATCGGGTAGTACGGGGGCGCAACGGGCACCACCAGCGGCAAGCCGAGGTTGTTGGCGGGGACATCGGTGCGACTTGACCACAGCGCATGGTCGATCGAGTCGATGCGGCTGCCGCCTCCGCCGCCGCCTTGCCCACCGATGAGCACGCCGATCTCACCGCCCTCCCCGACGTAGTCATTCTCGGGGTCGCTGTCGGTGAAGACGAGCTGACCAGGCTGGGCGCCCGGCTGCTTGCGAACGGGGTCGTCCAGGTCTCCCAGCATGTAGACGCACTGGAGACGGTGAGCCTGAGGCACACCCGCGGCGATGTTCTCGTCGTTGCCGTAGAGCGCGTCATTCTGCTTGTCGTTGGTGGGGCACTTGGTGAACGGGAACCAGGTGCTCTCGCTCTGCACGAGGTACGAACCCGTGCCCTCATGCGACGGGGCGCCGCGCTGGTAGAAGGACCCTCCACCGCCCCCGGGCGGCCGGTGACGCTCGTTGTTGGGCACGTTCCCGTTGCCTGAGGCCTGCAAGCCGACGCTCGGATAGCCCAAAGGATCGGGGTGGTAGCCCACGGTGCAGAGGCCACCGCGCCCGCCGATCTGCTGGATCTTGACCTGGCCCGCCGCATCCAATGTCGGGCCCCAGCCATGCTCACCGGTCTCCGGCGTGACGAACTGGTCGATGCCTCCGCTCCCGCTGGGGTCAAAGCGTGTGGGGTGGCTGTCGCCGCCACGGCCACCACCCGGCCCGGGGACGCCGCCGGGAACCGCCAGGAAGCCCGAGTCGAAGGTGTCGTCGCTGAGCCCGTCGGTGCCGCGCACGTCCAGCATGCCGTTGATCTCGACCCGGCCGGTGGCCGTGATGCGCAGCGGGTTGCTGCCGCGCACGATGACGTGCACGCCCTCCGGGATGATGAAGTCCCGGAACACGAAGTGCCCACCGAAGACCGTGACCGGCTGGTTCACGCCCGGCGTGAAGCCCCCGGACAGTGGGAAGTTCTGCGTGTCGGTGTCGAGCAAGACGACGCGATAGTTGGCCCGCGCCATGTCGAGCACAAACTCGGGGTGCTTCTCAGGCTCCTGCCCGCCGGACCAGGACGGCACGGTGCGGACCCAGGCATCGGCCGGCACGAAACCGTCCATCTTGGTTGGCGAGAAGTCGCCCAGCATGGCCGTCTCGGAGACGGCCGCGGTGGCACGCAGCGAGTCCGAACCGAGGGAGCTGCCCTGCTGCACTTCGGCCCACTCAGCAAGCGGGCTGGTGGACACCGGCTGAGGGTCGCGGAAGACCTGATCGATGAACTCCTCGCTGTACACGTCGTCGACATCGACATCCGTTCCAGCCAGCGGGGAGGCCGTCTCCAGCTCCAGCACTTCCACGGCACCCAGGGTCGTCTTGGGCTTCGCCGGGTCCGAGTTGACCTCGCTGAAGCCAGCCAGGGACGTGAACGTGTTGCGCTGCATGAGCGTCAGCTCGGCGCCGATGGGCAGCACTCCCACGGGACTCAGCCGCACAACGGCGCCGGCCTCCGTGTTGGACAGCAGGGCCACATCGAGGTCCAGCTCCATGCGACCGAAGGCCAGCGTGTAGGCGGGCGAGAGCCCGTCGGGCGCGGGCGATGCCACGCCGAACGACGCCACGTCCGGCACGTAGACCTCCAGGAACCCGGAGTCGAGCGAGACCCGGTCGATGCTGTCGAGCGTGCGGTTCAACGCGGCGAGCTCGCGCTCTGCCAGGAACTCGATGGCGACGTACTCGTGGGAGAGCATGAACAGCTCGTCGCCCATGGCGCCCTCGCCGTCCTCGAACTGGCCGTCGACGTCGGGATCGATGGAGGTGACGGTCACCAGCGAAGGCAGGGAGCCGGGGACGCTGCGGGTCAGGGCCAGCAGGTCGCCGGAGGGTGCCTGGGCCAGGTCGAGCACCTCGACACCCACGGGCCACTCCTCCCCGAGGAACAGATCGCTGCCCGCCTCGTCGGCCGCGGTGACCAGATCCGTGAGGACCGGGGGTCCGGGCTGGTTGCCCTGGGGCGTCGCGGGCTTGCGCGTGAACTCAGGCAACAGCTCCACGATCCGGTGCAGACCATGATCGAAGCCCACCAGACGGCCATCCAGGAGCTGCACCAGGCCCACCAGGTCATCCAGGCCGGAGTCGAGCACGGCCGGCGGACCCCCGGGCTCCTCCACGGCGATGGCGGCCACCCCAGGCAGGGCCTGCCCGAGGAAGTTGTCGCCCATGGTGAACAGATCCGTCTCGCCGTCCCGGGCGTAGACCAGGAACAGCAGCCCCGCGTCGCGGCCACTGGCCAGGGCGGTGGGCACCGACGGCATGGCGTCCGACTCGGGCAGGATGACGCCATCACCGCCAAACAGCAGGATGTCGTCACCGGTTGAGGAACTGCCCATGCCCGGCGCCAGGGTCGAGAGGGCCGGGAAGGGGCCGTGCCCCGAGAACAGGATGTCCTCCGGGACCGTGTGCCCCACCAGCAAGGACGTGGCGCGGGCCCAGAGGCTGAAGACGGAGTCGACCGCGCCATCACCGTCGAGGTCGCGGCCCTGCAGGTTCTCGCTGACGGGCAGCACGGGGCGGTCGTAGCTCAGCACGAAATCGGACGGCCCGGGCGGAAACGTGTCCTCCGTGCTGTCCAGCGCGCGCAGGGCGAAGGTGTTCGGAAAGAAGTCGAGCGCGCCATCCTCGGGCACGCTCAGCAGCACCTGCGGCGCCCCGGCCGCGCCTGAGTCGGAGGGATAGTACGCGGCGGGGTTGGTGGTGGTGCCGAAGGCCACCTCTCCGCCGCCACCCTTGAGGTTGGTCAGCTTGCTCTCTGGCTTGGTGCTCACCTCCGCGGTGTAGGTCGTGCTGGGCAGCAGCCCGGGCACCGCGTTGGCGGGCGCGCTCAGGTTCACCTGGAGCGGCTCGGTGGGCACGAAGGGCCGGAAGTCGACCCTGTAACTGCCCTCCGCATCAGCGCCCGGGGGCGGCTCCTGAACGACGAGGTGGTAGGTGCCCTTGGCGGGCACGGTGTTGACGCCCGGAGGCAGCCCCGCGGCCGGGGTGATGTCCTCCTTGGTGGTGTAGACCGGCAAGCTGGCCTGGGTGAAGGGGCCGGCGGGAACGCCATCGAAATGGAAGGCGACGGTCAGATTCAGGGGCGCACCGACCGACGGCGGGAACGCGCTCAGGTCCTCGACGGGAGGCGTGGTGGTCTCGACGCCTCCGCTGCCGATGAAGCTGAAGCCGAGGAACGTCACGGAGTTGGCTGCTGTGCCCCCGCCACCGCCGCCACCACCACCGCCGCTGCTGCCGCCGCCGCCACACGCGGTCATGAGCAGCGGCGCCAGCAGGGCGAGGGCGAGGGCGCCCAAACGCACGCGCTGGCGCTCAGGACGGGATGCGGAATCGGTTTGGACTCGGATCATCAGGCGCACACTCGGGCGAGGCGGACTCTGGGCTGGAACGACCGACAGCAGGGGACGGACGAGGCAGGCAATAAATGATAGCGAGTCTGGCTGCAACCCGCTGAGAGCCATGCCATCCGTCGCCACGGCTGCCGATCTCAACGCGATCACGCCCACGTTTGGCCGCACCTCGCCCCCCCCCTGCGGGCGTCAGCGCCCCTGGCGGACCTCAGGCCCTGGACGCCATGCGGGCCAGGAGCGCGGCAGGAACGACACCCAGCGCCGCCCTGGCCAAACGAGTTCACACCCGCAACGTCGTTTTATTATGTGGGTAAATGGCACGGATATGCGCCTTGCCCCGTCGCGCCGGCGCGACGCTGCTCCCGGATCCAGGCTGATCGCGCCGCTCAGGACTGGCTACTCGTGACGCAGGGCTTCGATGGGGTCCATGGCCGCCGCGCGGCGGGCCGGGTAGATGCCGAAGGCCACACCCGTGAGACAGCTGATCCCCAGGGACAGGGCCACCGACCAGGTGGTGACGATCGCGTCCCATTCGGTGAAGGTGCGCACCAGATACACACCCAGCATGCCCAGCGCCACGCCCAGCAGGCCCCCGATGACCGAGAGCGTCACCGTCTCCACCAGGAACTGCGAGGTGATGTCGCCGCCCGTCGCCCCCAGGGCCCGGCGGATGCCGATCTCCTGGGTCCGCTCCGTGATGGACGCCAACATGATGTTGAGGATGCCGATGCCGCCCACCAGCAGCGAGATACCCGCGATGATCGGCAGCACGATGTTGAACACCTTCTGGGTGCGCTGACGGGACTCCAGCAGCTCCAGCGGCACGATGACCTCGTAATCCTTCTTCTCGTGGAACGACTCCAGGATGGTCTTCACGGCGCGGGCGGCGCTGAGCACGCGGCTCTCGTCCTCGATCACCACCAGCATCTGGTGCAGCTCCACCTTGGTGCGCTCGGAGGACCCGGCGCGCTGCTTGCTGTCGGTCAGGCCGAAGCGCTCGACGGCCGTCTCGTACGGCACGTAGATCTCCTGGGTGCGGTCGTCGATGCCCAGGCTGGAGCGGTTGGGGCTCTGGAACTCGATCTCGGGCAGCACGCCCACCACGCGGTAGTAGTCCCGGCCGATCTTGAGGTCGAGCTTGAGCGGGTCGCCCAGGTAATGCGCATCCTCCAGCAGGCGCTGACGGATCACGGCCACGCGCTGGCGTTGACTGCCGTCGAGCACAGACAGCGTGCGTCCGATGAAGGGCTCGAGCGTCAGGCGCGGGAAGTAGTCGGCCGTGACGCCGCGCACCTTGGCCTCCAGCCGGCGGCTCTTGAACCAGAGGAAGCGCTCCACGTCGTGCACCGGCAGCACCTGCTCGACGCCGGGCACGGTGGACAGGATCTGGTCGGTGTCGCGCAGGGTCAGGCCGTAGTGCAGCACGCGGCCCTCGCTGGCCTCCTGCACGTCGACCTCCACCGGTGGCTTGCGCGCGTTGACGATGATGTTGCGGATGCCGAGCTGACTGATCTGCTGCAGGATGGCCTGCTTGGCACCCTCGCCCGTGCTGATCATGACCATCACGCTGGCCACGCCGAAGATGATGCCCAGCGCCGTCAGGAAGCTGCGCAGGGTGTGGCGCGAGAGGTTGCGCAGGGCCTCGGCCACCAGCTCGATGAGGTAGGTCATGGCGCGCTCTCGCCGTCGCGCGCGTCGCCCCTGCGCACATCCGACTCGACCAGCCCGTCGCGCAACATCACGCGACGGGGAGCGCGCGCCGCGATCTCCGGGTCGTGCGTGATCACCACGATGGTGCGGCCGGCGTCGTGCAGCTCGTACAGCAGCTCCATGATCTCCGCCGAGGTGCTGGAGTCGAGGTTGCCGGTGGGCTCGTCAGCCAGCACCAGGGCCGGGTTGTTGGAGAGCGCGCGCGCCACGGCCACGCGCTGGCGCTCGCCGCCCGAGAGCTGGTTGGGGATGTGTGAGAGCCGGTGGCTGAGACCCACCCTGTCGAGCAGCTCGCGGCAGCGGGCGTGACGCTCGGCGCGGCCCATGCGCGCATAGAACAGCGGCAGCTCGACGTTCTCCAGTACGGTCAGGTGCGAGACCAGGTGGAAGCTCTGGAAGATGAAACCGATGCGCGTGTTGCGGATGCGAGAGAGGCTGCGATCGTCCATCGCAGCCACGTCCTCCCCGGCGATCTTGCAGGCGCCGCGCGAGGGCCGGTCCAGGCAGCCGAGGATGTTGAGGATGGTCGACTTGCCCGAGCCCGACGGGCCGATGATGGCCACGTACTCGCCCTCATCCACGCGCAGGTCGATGCCCTTGAGCACGTTGACGGCGGCGTCGGCCTGGCCGTAGGTCTTGTAGACCGACTCCAGCTCGAGCACCGGGCGTGGGGCGCTCGAGGGCTGGTCACCCGGCTGGCTGTGGGGCGCGGGTTTCAACCGACCGTGGCGGCGCCGTCGCCGCCCGTACCGGGGGTCGGGGACCCGGACTCGCCGGCGGCGTCGTCGGAGCTGTCCGCGCCGCCGCCCCCGCCCGGCTCGGCGCGCTGCTCGTCGTCGTCGCCGCTGCCCGCCAGCTTGGGGTTGTAGAGCAGCACCTGATCGCCTGCATGCAAACCGGCGCTGATCTCGAGCCAGTTCTCGTTGCTGATCCCCGGCGTGACCTCCACCGCGTGGGGCTGGCCGCCGCCGTTCACGACGTAAGCCAGGTGCCGGCCCTCCTCCAGGAACACGCACTGGATCGGCACGTGCAGCACATCGTCTTTCTGCTCGATGAAGACCTCGGCCTTGGCGCTCACGCCGGGCCGGAGCTCGAGCTCGAGGCCCTCGCTCTCCAGCGTGACCTCGACGTCGAACTTGCGCACCTCGGGGTTGCGGTCCCAACGGTTGTCGCCCGTGGCGATGCCCGCGATCTTGGTCACCGTGCCGTCGAGCACCAGGCCCGGGTAGGTGTCCATGCTGACCTTGGCGACCAGGCCCACGTTGACCTTGCTGATGTCGGCCTCGTGGACGCGCAGCTTGACCTGCATGACGCGCAGATCGGGGATGGTGATGATGGTCGTGCTGCCCCAGATCTCCTCGCCCACACGGATCTCGCTCGAGCGCCACATCTGCTGCGGGTCGCCGTAGATGACGATGCCCGGGCTAGGCGCGCGCAGCTCCATCTTGGCGATGTCCTCGGTCAGCTCCTGCTTCTGTTTATCGAGCTTGTCGAGGCGCGACTGGTGCTGCTGCACCGCCACCTCGCGCTGCCGGATTGAGTTGGTGGCGCGCTTGGTGGCCGTCTCCACCTCGCGCTCGCCGTCGGACACCGCCACCTCGCGCTCCTTGACCGTCATGGGCAGGGTGTACTTCTCGAACAGGGTCAGATCCTTGCGCGCGCTCTCAAGCTGCACCTCGCTACGCCGCCACGCGATCTCGTCGTCCTCGGCCTCCAAGGACGTGATGAACTCCTGCTCAAGCAGCGTCTGGCTGTCGGTGTGCTTGCGCTTGGCGCGGTTCTGGTTGGTCTCGGCCTCGCTGATGGCCACCAGCAAGGCGCGGCGCGCCTTGGGAGCGTCGCCTTCCTGGTAGCGCTCCAGCTCCTTGACGGCCTTCTCACGCTGGTTGGAGGCCTTCTCGATGGCGGCCAGGTTGTCGACCTCCTGAATCTCGAGGTTGGTCTGCGCCGTCTCCAGGTCAGCCTGGGCCTGGAGCATGTCCATCTCGCGCTGCTCCAGATCATCTTCCTGCTTGGTGGAGTCGAGCCGGCAGACCACCTCACCCTCCTCTACCTGCTGCCCCTCCTCGATCAGGTACAGGATCTTGGTGGAACCGCGCAGCTCGGAGTTCACCGGGCGCGACTCCTTGGCCATCAGCGTGCCGTTCTCGGTGAGCGTCACCACCAGCGTGCCGCGGCGCGCAGCGAACAGCCCGTCGGCGGGGATGCCCGGCCCGCTCTCGGAGGCATCGAGCAGACCGGGAGCCCAGCTGTACGCGGCCGCCGCCAACCCCAGCAGGCCCAACACGATCACGGTGCGCTTCATGCTCGCCAGCTCCCTGACTCATCAATGAACAGCAGGCCCAGGTTGCGATAGAGCAGCAAGCGGGCGATGAAGTGATTGACCTGCACCTGGATCAAGGCGTTGCGCGCGTCCACCAGGGACTGCCGCGACTCCAGCAGGTCTCGCGCCTCGGAGTCGCCGGACTCGAAGCGGATCAGGGTCAGCACCACGGCCTTCTCGTCCTGCCGGATCTGCTGCTCGGCCAGCTCGATCTGCTCCTCGAGCTGGTCGAGGCTCCGCAGGGCGTCGCGCACGTCGCGCTCGGTGTTGGCCAGCAGCAGCTCGTAGTCCCGCTGCGCCCGCTGGTAGGCGATCAGCGTGGCGCGGTACGTGTTGCGTTCGGGCAGGCGCTGCAGCGGGATGTCGATGGTCAGGGCCGCCGTGGCGCGGTAGTCCTCGGGCGGCGTGGCCGATCCGAAGGTGCCTCCATCTCCGTCCAGACCGTAGCCCAGGTCGAGGTTGACGTCCGGCAGCAGCCCGTTGCGCGCGACGTTCACCTGGCGCTGCGAGTCCTCGACCTGCTCCGCCGCGGTCAGCAGGTCGAGGCGGTTGTGCAGCGCCACGTCGACCGCCGATTCGGCGTCCAGGCGCACGGCCTCGAAGGGCGGCGACTCGTCTCCGATCACCACCTCGTTGGTCTCGGGCAGGCCCAGGCGCACGCGGAACGTGTCCAGCGCGAAGGCGTAGTCGTTCTCCGCCACCAGCAGCGCGTTGCGCGAGTCCACCTCTCGACGACGGGCCAGGATCAGGTCCTCCTCCTTGGAGCGCTCGACCCTGCGCAGCGCCTCGGTCTTGTCGCGATCGTAGACGGCGTCGTTGTAGTTGCCGCGCGTGTTCTCGAGCTGCGTGCGCTGGCTGATCAGGTCGAAGTATTGCTGGATGATCGAGATGGCGTGATCCTGCCGGAACAGCTCGAACGTGCGCACCGCGTACAGGATGCTGCGCTCGGCCTGGGTCAGGCCCTCGAAGGCCACGTCGTAACCGGCGCCGCGCAGCAGCGGCTGGCTGAGGGAGAAGTCGACGTTGCTGTCCCAGCTCTTGCCCTTGTCGGGGTCCCCCAAGTGGGGCCCACCCACGCGCCGCGTGCCCAATCCGGTGGCCACGGAGAACGTGCCGCCGGTGGCCAACAGCTGGCTCACGCCGAAGTCGGCCCGTGCGTCGTGGCTGGACGGGCCGTCCTCGCTGTTGCCCCACAGGTAGCTCACGGTGCTGTCGAGCTGCGGGCCGAAGCTGAAGCGCGTGAGCGTCAGTCCCAGGCCGGCGAGGTAGAGGTCCTCTTCGCGAGTGATGTACTCGCGCGCGGTGCTGAAGGCAGAGCCCAGCGAATTCTCAAGCGTGAGCTCGGTCAGCGGCACCCGGGCCGGGGTCTTGTCCGGCGGCGTGTCCTCCGGCGCGTCGTCGTCTGGTGCGCCCGCGCCGTCGGCGATGTCCGCAGCTGCCGCGCCACCTGCGTCCGTCTCCGCCGAGCCCTCTGCGCCGGGCCCCTGCTCGACCTCTTCGGCACGCTGCTCGGGCTGCTCGATCCAGCCCTCGCGGTGGGCCAGGGCCTTGCTGTCGGCCTGGTCCAGCACGTGCGCGACTTCGGCGTCGGCGTCCTCGACGAACCAGCTCGCGCTGCAGCCCGCCGCGCTCAGCGTCAGCAGCAACGCGCCGGCGACACGCAGCCCGGCGCGGGAGCGGCGCTGTGCGTCCATGCCGCCCAGGGCGGACAAGCAGGTCGATCTGGTCACTTCAGCCTCCGTCA